>JAEEGL012602895.1_pt1 | contig 14455 bp, 14 predicted proteins | sample 9134231 | NCBI WGS metagenome assembly JAEEGL01 (sample SAMN16246548, study PRJNA631951) | gut metagenome | biome: gut microbiome; feature: rumen; material: fiber-attached | host: Bos | place: Iran: Karaj | collected 2018-10
CTTTAACCCCAGACTGTCTGATGCCCAACAACTCTACATATGCACAGCATCTGCTTGGCTTGGGTAAGGACGTGGCTACATTGGATATCAACCATGCCTGCCCGGGTTAGGTGTTTGGTTTGTGGAATGCTGCTCTCATTGCCCAAAATATGCAAAAGAAGGTGCTATTATTGGATGGTGATATTAACTCTAAGTACGTATCTTCTTGGGACAAAAGTACGGCCTTATTGTTTGGTGATGCAGGTACGGCAACAGTGGTAACACCTGATGCGAGTGCTCCCGATTGGCACTTTACTTTTATGAGTGATGGTAGCAACAGAGATGCTATTACTGTCAAGTTGGGAATGCGTTATCCTCTGAAGAAAGAATATCTTGATTATCAGGTATGGGAAGACGGTGGCAAGCGCAGATTTATTGACATGTACATGAACGGTCGTGCCGTGTTTGACTATGTAGTAGACGTTGTTCCTGAGATAGCCAATGCTTTCATGGATGAGTTGGAAACCAGTGGAGAGGAGTATGATAAGCTTGTTCTTCATCAGGCCAACCACTTCATGCTGAAGAAATTGGCCAAAGCCGTTGGCTTTGACCATAAGACCCAGATGCCGGTTTGTATGAATAAGTATGGTAATACAAGTTCTGTAAGCATTCCTATAACAATCTCTTCCGAGTTGACAGAACCTGTTGATCATATCTTTATGATTGGTATGGGAGCCGGTCTTGCTTCGGGCATTGCAGATATTTCGCTAAGAGGTTTGAAGAATCTTGGTGTGATAGAAAAAGAATTATAATAAATGGAATTTGTTACTAAGAAAACAATAGAACTTTCTAGGGAAGAAAAGGAAGGTCTGGTTGAACTCTTCAATGAGGTAATGGAAAGAGATCGAACCGTTGAGGAGTTTGATAGACTTTTCCTTAATACTTGCGAAGGGTATTCTTATCACACTTTTTCTGTCGATGACAAGAAAATCATTGCAGCTAATACAATGGTGCCGGCGTTATACTACGTTGGCGATAAGAAAGTGAAAGCTGTAAATAGTGTTGATACCATGATTTCCAAAAAGCATAGAGGCCTTGAGAACTTCTATGATATGGCAAAGGCTTCTTTTTCTTTTTCGGAGAGTCAAGGTTATGACGTGGTAGTAGGATTTCCCAATGACAACTCATATGAGCTTTTCACGAAATTAAAGTTCATGAAAGATGTCGGTAGGCTCGATACGTTTTGTCTTCCATATCGAATAGGAGGAATAAAGAAAGGTCTGGGATTATTAAATCCGATATCAATTCTTTTTTGTCGGTTGTGGTCTTTTGGTAGTTCTTTATTTGCATCATCAACAAGCGCTCATTTCGCCTTCAGAAAGGATGATGACTCATATAATCCCACCCGTTATAATAGAACGCAAGGTCCATATCGGTTCGTAGAAGTTAATGGAATCACCATTATCTACAGAATAATGGAACATGAAGGTGTACGTACAGCCTTTATTGCGGACATAAGTACAAAATCACCTACCTCCTTTAATAAGGCCGTTTCATATCTCCTAAAAAATGAAAATAAAAATTTTGACTTGATTTTATATGTCGGATATCTGCCTTTCAATAACACAGGTTTGATAAAGATTCCGCGTAAATACGAGCCCAAACGTTTTAATTTTACTGCGACTTATTTTAATAAGACATTAACAGACAAGAAGCTTTTCTATAATATTCGCAATTGGGATGTGAACTTGTCTAATTATGATCTCGTTTAAGATGAAGAAAGTATTAATAACGGGAGCCAACAGTTTTGTTGGGACTAACATAGAGAGATGGTTGTTAAAGACACCAGAAGTATTTCATGTGGATACGGTGGATACGATGAATGATGTCTGGAAACAGGCTGATTTTACAAAGTATGATGCAGTGTTCCATGTAGCTGGAATTGCGCATGTTGATCCTAAGCCTGAAATGGCGCCATTGTATTATAAGGTGAACCGAGATCTTACCATAGAAATTGCCAAGCATGCCAAGGATAATGGAGTGAAGCAATTCATCTTTATGAGTAGCGGTATTGTTTATCATGCCAGTAAGTCATTAAAGGGTGATGTTAAAACTAAAGATACAGTTCCACATCCAAATGATTTCTATGGTGATTCCAAATTGCAGGCTGAGAATGGACTTAAAGAGTTAGAAAACGATACATTTAAGGTTTGTATACTCAGACCACCTATGATTTATGGTCCTGGCAATAAGGGAAACCTCCCAAGGTTGGCATGGCTTGCAACCAAAGTGCCAGTTTTCCCCGCATGGCATAATAAACGCTCGATGCTTCATGTATATAATCTTGCTGAGTTTGTAAAGCAGGTTATTGTACGTAAAATGAGTGGAACTTTCTTTCCACAGAATGCCGAATTAGCAGATACAGTAGAAATCGTTAGGGCAGTTGCCAAAGAAAAAGGCCATAAAATATGGATTACAAAGCTATTGAATCCATTTGTGTGGGTTGGCTCTTTCTTTCTACCTCCTATTCCCAAAATGTTTGCTGACTCATATTTTGTTCCTGAAATGAGTAAATATGACTTCGATTATCAGGTAATTAGTTTTGCGGATAGCATCAAAGGCTTGGATGCAAGAAAAACGATGAGATAATATATGTATCAAGTAGTTAAACGTATATTCGACTTTGTTTGTGCCTTGATAGGCATTATTGGCACAAGTCCGTTTTGGATTATAGCAATTATAGGTATTCTTGTTTCGGATTGGGGACCAATATTTTATACTGCGCATCGTATTGGAAAGGGTAATAAACCGTTTAAAATGTATAAGTTCCGCTCGATGCGAGTGGCAAAAGCTGCAAACGAGGTTTCGTTGAGGCCAGACGAGGATAGAATTTTCCCATTTGGTCATTTCATCCGTAAAGTGAAGATTGATGAGCTTCCACAGCTGCTGAATATACTGAACGGAACAATGAGCGTTATAGGTCCTCGCCCAGTGGCTCAGGATCAGTTTGAACTATTCCGCACAGGAAAATGGAACCTTGCTGCCGAGGTGCCTGTCGGTTTAAGCGGGCCAGCTGCTTTGTATGATTTCATCTATGGTGACCAGTTTACAGACGAAAAGGAATACATGGAGAAGGTCTTTGAAACTCGTAGGGAACTAGAATATGTGTATGTGAAAAAAGCAGGCATTTTCTATGATTTGAAGATGATTATCTATACCGTTATATGCATCTTGTATGCGCTTGTTGGTAAGGAGTGTACTTGGATACTGAATGAGTTACGAAGCGATGCTGCGAACTCGGTTCAAGGTGTTTAATGGTTCAGGAAGTTTAAGGTTGAAAACAGATAAGAACATACTGGCGTTCTTCGCCTTAGTGAGAGCTGGGCTCTGGGAACAAGAAGTCCGGCTCTCGCAGTTTGGTGAAATAGATTTCAAGGAGGTATATCTGCTGGCTGCAGAACAGTCTGTCGTTGGTCTTGTCGCTGCGGGAATAGAGCACGTTATAGATATGAAGGTGCCGCAAGATGTAGCATTAATGTTTGTGGGTGCAACTCTGCAACTAGAACAGCAAAATATTGCTATGAATGAGTTTGTAGGTAAGTTGATTGAATTACTGCGAAAAGATGATGTTTATGCTGTGCTGGTAAAAGGGCAGGGTATAGCACAATGCTACGAGCGGCCAATATGGAGAACATCTGGAGATGTTGATTTGCTATTGAGTGACTCCAATTATGAGAAGGCTAAAGCAACTTTACTGCCTTTGGCAATAGAAGTGGAAACAGAATATAAGTCGCTCAAACATTTTGGTATGACTTTGAAAGAAGGATTTGTCGTGGAACTGCATGAAATGCTTCATAGTCGTTTGTCTAACAGAATAGATGAGACGATAGATGAAGTTCAGCATGATGTTTTTTGTGGCGGTAATGTACGTCCATGGGAAAATAAAGGCACCCCAGTGTTTTTGCCAGCGCCAGATAATGATGTGATTTTTATCTTTACTCACATCCTGAAACATTTCTATATAGAGGGTATAGGATTAAGGCAAATATGCGATTGGTGCAGACTATTGTGGACATACAGGGATTCGTTGAATCGTGATTTATTGGAGTCTCGGCTTCGGAAAATGGGGTTAATGACGGAATGGAAGGCTTTCGCAGAGTTTGCTATTGAATATCTGGGTATGCCTGTTGAAGCAATGCCATTGTACTCTTCTGAAAGAAAGTGGTCTAAGAAAGCGGAGAAGATAATTGCATTTATTCTCGAAACAGGAAACTTTGGGCATAATCGTGTATCTGCTAAAAGCAAAGTTGGCTCTGCATGGCTTAAATTTACAGACTTCGCACACCATGCAAGGATATTTCCCCTGGATAGCCTGAAATTTTTCTGGCACTTTTTGTGGGACGGAATAGCATTGGCGGTATCACAAGAAGCCAGAATGACTGTATAGTGACATCTTCATGAATTGATGATTGATACATGAATGATAATAATGGTAATATAAAATATAAATTAGTATAGATAATATGGTTAAGATAGGTACGCCACTGACGAAGGTGGCAAAGAAAGCACTATTGTGCGGTTCTGGTGAATTAGGCAAAGAGGTCGCGATTGAATTGCAGCGTTATGGCGTAGAGGTGATAGCCCTCGACAGGTATGAGAATGCTCCTGCTATGCAGGTGGCTCATCGTAGTTATGTGCTCTCTATGTTGGATGGTGCGCGTCTGCGTGAGATTATCGAGACAGAAAAGCCAGACATCATCATCCCTGAGGTGGAGGCTATTGCAACGCCAGAGTTGGTTAAGTTGGAGAAAGAAGGTTATAATGTTATACCTACTGCCAATGCTACATTCCTGACCATGAATCGTAAAGGCATACGCCAGTTGGCACATGAGGAATTGGGATTGCCCACTTCCAATTATCGTTTTGCTGCAACGCGTGAAGAGTTTGATGCTGCTATCAAAGAAATTGGAACACCGTGTGTTGTAAAACCCATTATGAGCTCGTCTGGTCATGGGCAAAGTGTTTGCAAGGCTCCTGCCGATGCGGATAAGTCATGGAAGATTGCCCAAGAGGGTGGTCGCGCCGGAGGTGGTGAGGTCATCGTAGAAGGCTTTGTGAAGTTCGACTATGAGATTACCCTGCTTACCATACGTCATTGTGGTGGCACCACATTCTTGAATCCTATCGGTCATCATCAGGTGGATGGTGATTATCGTGAGTCATGGCAGGCACAGCCCATGAGTGATAAGGCTCTGGCTCAGGCTCAGGATATCGCCAAGAAGATTACCGATGCCCTTGGTGGATATGGTATCTTTGGTGTAGAGATGTTTGTCTGTGGTGATGAGGTGCTGTTTAGTGAAGTGTCTCCACGTCCGCATGATACCGGTATGGTAACGATGATTTCACAGGATTTGAGTGAATTTGCTCTTCATGCTCGTGCTGTCTTGGGCTTGCCTATACCCAAGGTGAACTTCTATGGTCCAAGTGCCTCAAAGGCTATTGTAGTAGAAGGTGATACTACTATGGTAGAGTTTGAGAATTTGGAGGAGGTGCTTGCTGAACCTGATGTTCAGATCAGACTGTTTGGCAAGCCGTTTATCAAAGGCCATCGTCGTATGGGCGTACTCCTGGCTCGTGATGAGAGTGTCGAGAAAGCACTGGAGAAAGTGGAGCGTGCTTATGCCAAACTGAAGGTCAGGGTGCTGTAAATAATAGGATGTATTGGATAGAGATAATCGGAACCATTGCTTTTGCAATTAGTGGTATTAGGCTAGCAGCTCTCAAGCAATTCGATCTGTTTGGCTTATACACTGTTGGTTTGGCAACTGCAGTAGGTGGAGGTACCATAAGAGATTTGCTTTTGGGTGTAAGACCTTTTTGGTTTTATGATTTAATTCCGTTGTTGGTGGTCCTACTATCACTGCTTTTCTTTTTTTTCTATCATGAGCTTGTCAACAAGATTGCAGGAACTATTTTCTTGTTTGACACGATTGGACTTGGTATATTTACACTCATTGGGCTGACTAAAGCTTTAGATTACGGTTGTTCATCAGTGATAGCCATCATCATAGGTACGGTAACTGGAGCTGGTGGAGGTGTAATCAGGGATATCTGTATTAGTGAAACACCATTAATATTTAGGAAAGAGATATATGCCTTGGCTTGTGTATTTGGTGGAATAGCGTATTTTTTGCTTGCTTTATGTCCTTTCGGCCAACTTGCACAAAATATCGGTTGCATGGCAACAGTTATTGTTGTAAGGTGTCTCGCTGCCAAATATAGCTGGCAATTGCCAAGAGTCAAAATGAAATGAAGACCTTTGCAATAGACGGAAGTGGAGGAGTGATAATCCTACAGTTTAAGATGTGAAATACAAAACATGATTAAGAAACCTCTTAATGGTCGCACCCCTAATGGGAATAATGCCCTAAGAGCTATGGAAACTTTTGAAAGGGCTACCCAAGTGTCTCACCTTAGGATGAATGAACCTAGGGTGGAGGGTGATATGTTTATACCAGGGGCATGGCGCATGAGAGGGTATGTATTATGTCCTAATATAACAAACCAAGGATTACTGTATCGGGGTGATACATTAGATGCGGAAGAATTCCATAAGAGTCCAACAAGATACAGCAAGGCCAGTTTGATGGAAATGGATATGGCCGATAAACTCTATAGAAGAATGAGATGGGAAGACTTGGCATTGGTTCTTTTAAGAAGCCATCCTATTTATAGATTGCTATCAATGGGAATAAAATTGCCAGGTAAAAGAAATGAATATTTCAGAATATCATCATCTATATTATTGCACAGTTATGGAGTATCATCACCATATATCAGTCTGACATCAGACAAAGACATCGCTCTTTTCTATGCAGTTACTGATTATGACGAAAAGACAAGAAAGTTTGTTCCGACAAAAAAAGAATTCGGCGTATTGAGTTGTTATCAGCTGAGAGAACCTTTCAACCCAACATCCAGAGTGTTTCCTATAGGATTGCAGGTATTTGAAAGACCTGGACTGAACAAGGAATTTTCATGTAAATTAAGACCATTTGAGAATTTCTACGATTTGCCGGAAGTGACAGGTCTCATTTTTTATCAAGATAGAAATATATCGGAATTCATGCTTGAAAAGTATGAAGAAGGCGAGTTGTTGTGTCCCCACAATGATATTCTTTCCAGTAAGATAAAACAGACTGAGGGGTGTTTGCTGCAGTCTACTTTCAAACGGTTTTTGAAAAGATATCCTCAGTTTGAAATGGATATGAAAACTGTACAGGAAAGATACAAAGTAGTGGATGATATCCGTGATATGCTTATATTCAGCTACGATGAGTTGAAAAACTATCATGATTCTTTTGAATACTGGTGGTATGAATTCTGCAAGAAGATTTTATTTGAAGCAGATAAAAAACTAGATAGGGGCTTTTTTGAAAGCATCCCATATGATTCCTATTATTCAAGGTATTTCAGATTCTAGAAACCATGAAAAATCGTAGTTTCCAGCTCTTCGCCATCATGATATTTATAGTGATTACACTATGTTTTGTAATTGGTATCATGAATATTGATGCTATAATGAAGATGGTGCATGGTGAAGGTGTTGGAAAGGATGATATCGAGGCACTTGGAGTTTTTGGCGACAGTGCAGGGCTGTTGAATGCATTGTTTTCTTCGCTTGCATTCGGCGGTGTTGTGTTAACCATTATCTGGCAGGTAGCTGAAAACAACAAACAACGAACAGATGAACATCGCATTCAGTTCGAAAATGTTTTTTTTAATATGACCAATACCTTGGAACATATTGTTTCAGGATTGAAAGTGAGAAGAGAAACAGATAATGGTGTCTTTGGTGGTGATTTCAGTTTAGGATTCGATGTTGATTGGGAGCCTGGTATGGTTATAGGTTCGACAGGTGAAAAGAAAGACGAGAAAGAAAGTGAATATGTGACAGGGCGTGAGGTGTTCAAATATCTATATGAGGAACGCTCTATCTCGATAGTCAGTGCGATTGAAAAAGAGGGCATAAAAGGCTTTGAGAAACAGATGTCTGGTATCTTGGACAACTATTTCCGTTACCTGTACAGAATCCTTAAATATATAGATGACAGTAAGTTAATTAGTCCCTCTTCCAAATATCAATATGCTGGGATTTTGAGAGCTCATTTGTCATATATGGAATTGCTTTTGATTTATTATAATGGTTTGTCTGAGTTTGGTCGTGAGAAGATGAAGCCATTGATAGAAAGATATCATTTGCTTAAGAATATTCGCGAGGAGAAGTTGCATGGTTTAACTAAAAATGCAAAAATTAAGTTCATGGAAACTAAGGATTTGTATGATGAGAGCGCATGGAAATCAGACGGACGTACTGTTGAAGTGAAAAAAAACAAGATAGAGCATTTCTATTTCAGAATAGCTTATGCTATTATTCTGGCTTTGATATTTAACACATTGCTTAGCGATTGGTGGCATTATCATGTAAACGTTATGTGGCGTGATATGACAGAGGTGGTAGTTCGAGGGTTGGTTTTGATTTCCATTGCTGTTAGCATGATTTATTATCAGGTATGTGATAAAGGGTATCAAACGTATTTTATTTCAACTCGGGAAACTGCTAAGCTGTGGGAAAGGACATGGAATAGACTAAAGGGAAACTATACTCTTCCTGTTTTCCTGTTCTTAACGATAGTTACAACATTTACGATTAGAAATTATCAGGCTGTTTGGTACGATACTAATACTGTATATCTTGATTTATCTTTCTTCTATTTCCCGCTTCTTGCAGATGTTTTTGCGCTCATTGTTAATGTGACAAGAGAAGCAAATTGGGAAGAGAAAAAGTAAATTCGTAAAGATACTATGATGTGTAAGATATGTAGGTCACTAAAAGACTTGTTTTGTAGAAGCAAAACAGAGTTTGAGGAGATGGAGGCATTCAAAGCTAAATTCCAAGATCCATCTTCAACTAGGACGGCGGATAAGGGTGTGAAGATATTCCTATCTTCATATCGCCGGTGGAGAAGTGAGGTGGAATTGGTGCACCCGTCTAAGACTGGCATGAAATTCGGAGAAAAACTATATGGTGATATTTTGATAATCTTTTCAGCATGTATGGAAAAGAGCTCGCTCCTGAATGCAGATAATCTGAAAATACTCGAAGGCGAACTGGCATACTTTGATGAGAAAACAGGTTATAGATTCAATTATGATGAGGCTATCAATTACTACATTGGTATACTGTGGCATAAACTTGGAAGCGAAAATGATGATAAAGCGGTGGCGGCTTTCAAAAAATATATCCTTTCAACACTCTCGCTATCAAACAATATCGCTTATGGAATAAAGGAGTGCTATGCTTATAAACCTGTAACGAACTGGCTGTATTTTTCGTTGATGAACGGAGAGTTGAATTTGTCTTCGCCTACGAAGTTCAATGATCCCTTTGATTGCCCGATACTCCAACTACTTGAGTACGAAAAGGATGATGTTGCTAAACTAATAAGAAAAGCATATGGCAGCTGTTTGAAGATTGTCTGTTTCCTAAGTAATAAACGTCTGCCTACAGGGGAAGATTATGCAGGTAGGGCCAAGCATGAAAATGACGCGCCGGAGTACCTGAACGAATTAATGTGGGCACATTATGCTGATTACCACAAGGGTATTTGTATAAAATATCATTTTGAGGTTGGTCAGACAAAGCTTCCTAAAAGTGGGAATACGGTAGTGTCTTATTTCAGAGATGTTGAATATAGAGATGATATCAGTCTACTTGGTGAAAAAGGGGAAATCAACATGAAGGATGCATTTTTTGTAAAAAGTAAAGCATGGGAATATGAAAATGAACTGCGTTACCTCTACTTTGATATTAATGGTAGTGGCGATTTCCAGCAGATAGGTATACCTAATTGTATTTCGGCAATTTACTTTGGATTGAGATGCTCTGACAATGACAAAAAGCTTATAATGAACCTGATGAAAGGAAAGAAGTGGACTACAGTAGAGAGAAAACTAAATACCCCGGACAAAATTGTAGATCATGATATAGAATTCTACAATATAGTAAGAGATGAAAAATGCTTTGGGAAACTGATAGCTGAAGCAATAACCCCATCATAACTCTCTAGTGAAGATAAAGAGCTTAGCTTAATATTATAGGAACAAATATGGAAAACTGAGCTAGATAAATAATGGTTGATGAAGAGAAAAATAGAATTGTAATATGGATGTAGTATTAAAGTTAACAGGGAAAGGCGATACAAGACTGATAGTACAGCCAAATCCTTCAGATAATGACGGCAAACATTTTATACTGATTGAGACAGCCGATGATGTCAATAATCCTTATATGACACTTCGTCTTAATGGCATGGAACTGGAGATATTAAGCCAGCATGATATAGAAGAAGATAATATTGACGAGGTTATTGAAGAACTGACAATCAGGCTTGTAGATGCACTTCAGCGAAATGAGGATTTGTCAGATGAGGCCTTAGTAAAGACCGAAAATGATGAAAAGCCTTATGATTCAGGAAAAATAAGAGTAGAGTCGAGAAACTTTTCGTTAAGGAATATTTATGATATGATTAATGATGGCGATTTGGATTTGGCCCCTGATTTCCAGAGGAATTTGGTATGGGACAATTTTAGGAAATCAAGGCTGATAGAATCTATTTTGTTACGAATACCTTTGCCAATGTTCTATTTTTCATCTGATGAAAATGGAAGATTATCGGTTGTTGATGGTTTGCAAAGACTTACGGCCATAAAACAATTTATGGATAATAAACTCGTACTCAGAGACTTGGAATATCTGAAAGGCTGTGAAGGAAAACTTTTTCGTGATAAAAATCCAGACAGACAAATTGATGACAAGCATTACAGATGGTTCAATATGACACAAATAGTGGTTAATGTCATAGATTCTCAGTCGCCAGCAGAAGTGAAGTATGATATTTTCCGAAGGCTAAATACTGGAGGAAGACCATTGAATTCGCAAGAGATAAGAAATTGTTTGGCAGATCAAAGATTGAGAGATGCGTTAAAGCGGATGGTGGCTTTAGATTCATTCAAGTCAGCAACAGGTATGAGTATATCCGACAGACGAATGAATGCCCAAGAAATTGCTTTACGTTTTTTGTGCTTTAGAAAACTAAAGGAAATGGATGCGCTTGGAAGGTATTCTGGAAATATGGATCGTGATCTTGATGCTTTTGTTGATTACACGAAAAGAGAGAAAGATTATGATTTTGAGAAATATGAGCTGCTGTTTGATAACGCAATGAAAAATGCAAAGTTCCTTTTTGGCAAACACGCATTCCGTAAGATTAGTAGAAAGTCGCTTGATAAAGGATATACCTCTGTAATTAACAAAGCCCTGTTTTTAACATGGTCTGTTGTACTTAGCGAGTATTCACCTGACGATGTTATAAAGAAAGCATCTCTTAACAGTTTCGTTGAAACATTGGCAAACAGAATAGATGGCGATGAAACATACTTCAATTTTATTTCGTATGGTACAAACGGATGGAAAAATCTTATGTATGCCTTCGATGTAGCTATAGAAATAGCACAATCTAAACTTTAATAGCCGATTTATGAGAGAACTATCAATCCTAAATTATAAATGTTTTGAAAGCCAAGATATACAACTTGGTGATCTTACAATATTGGCCGGTGCAAATGCGGCTGGTAAAAGTTCAACCATTCAGTCTCTATTGTTATTAAAAAGAGCCTGTGACAGAGGGGCAAAAAAAAAGGTGTATCTCAACAGCCTATATGGACTTGATTTGGGAACATCGTACGATGTCCTAAACTTCCATACAAACAAGTTAGGCTTTGGCGTGTCATTAAAAGATGGAGAAAATGAAGTTGGAGTTCCAATGGTGGTTGATAATGAACATGTAAATACATGGCTTACGGTAAATGAGGTTATGGGTGATGGTGACTGGTTAAAGGAAAAGAAACTATATTATCTTTCTGCTGAAAGGGTTGGTCCCAGGATATCCCATAGGATGGAAAATCTGGATTATTATTACGTAGGCACTCATGGCGAATTCACTGCACAGGTTCTTGCATCTGAAAACGGTATGCTTTCAATAAATCAATCTCGCCTATACCCTGATACGGCCAATTATAAACTACAATATCAAACAAACAAATGGCTGAAAACTATATTCCCAGACGTGAATGTATCAGCCAACATACATCCTGAAACCCTAAGAGCTTTTTTGAAGGTTGATAACACTTATTCTGATGGATACATAGTTAAAGAAACTAATATTGGTTTCGGAATAAGTTACGTTTTACCAATTATTGTAAATGCACTAATTGCAGAAAATGATAGTTTCTTTGTGGTAGAAAACCCTGAAGCTCATTTACACCCTGCAGCGCAAACCGCTATGGGTGTATTTCTAGCTCAGATGTCATTCAATGGACTTGTTATCATTGTAGAAACTCATAGCGAACATATAATTAATGGTGTTCAGTTGTTTGTTGCGAACCATCCTGAGTGGCATAGCAGAGTTGTTATCAATAACTATGATTGTGATGAGGAGAAAAAAATACCCAAGATAACTCAGATACAAATAGGTCGTAAAGGTGAGATAAAACAATGGCCTCAAGGATTTATGGATCAGGCACAGGTTGACTTTATTAAACTGTCAAAAATAAATAGGCGTGTTTAACTATATACTTCATACTTCTAATGTCGTCAATGCAGATTATTATAAGATATATAAAAGTCTGGCAGAATTGTCTGAACTAACCATAAGAGGTGGTGCTGACAATAATGACCATTTTTATTTAGAAGATAATCTGTTATCAGAGAATCATATTTCTGGCAGAGATATGATGGAAGTGTTGAATTGCCTTTTGCCGAATGAACAATTCTGTAAACTGGTCATTCCAACACTAATTGGTAAGTTGGAAGAATGTCAAGATGTATCTGATGATATTAACCAGCTGAACCAACAATACCCCGACCAAAAGAATGCATATTGGGGTGCATTATTCGGGGGCAGGAAAACGTTTTACCAATTATGTAGGGTTGATGACTATTATAGATTCAGAAACTATTATGTTAACCACGTTGAACCAGATGACATATGGAAGCATAGAAGGCTGATCTTTAAGAGTATCGTCTTATGCGATGATGTTGAAGCTGAAATAAATGTGTTTGGTGGAGGAACATTGTTTAAAGGCATTGTAGACAGATTAAAGGCGCTGGATAAATATGCTCAGGACTGGAAAATTGGCAACTTTGAGATAAATGTGCTTAAAACCTATGTCAATGCTTCAGATGAACATCGGGAAACAATGAAAATTCCGAAGTTGGCCCAAATGAGAGTTTTTAAGATTAACGATGAAATTGGTTCGAAGACTTGTTCATTTCATATTAAATTTAGGAATAAGCGTTTCCATTTTTATCCAGATAATAACACAAGGACAATTTATGTGGCATATATTGGGAATCACCTAAAGACTAAAAGATTCCGCAATTAGTGACGATTTGTTATGATATTGTAATGAATAGTTTTTTTCTTGAGATAGAATAATAGAAGTAAGAAATTATTGATGAAGAAATGAAGTATTTAATAGTAGTGGCGCACCCAGACGATGAGGTGCTGGGGGCAGGAGCGTCGATATATAAGTGGACGCGGCAAGGCGACAAGGTGGATGTGTGTATCATGAGCACGGAGGCGAAAGCCAGGGCTTTTAGACCTGAGGACAAGGAACTGGACGATGACCTGAATGCATCGTCGGACTACCTTGGCATCGGTGAGAAATATGAAGGCACATTCCCAAATATTGAGATGAATACGGTGTCGCACCTGAAGCTGGTGCAGCATATAGAGACTGCCATCAAGGAGAGCGAGCCCGATATTATTATCACACATCATCCAGCGGACACGAACAATGACCACCTGCAGACCTCGATGGCCTGTCAGGAGGCAATACGCTTGTTCCAGCGCAGACCGGAGGTGAAACCAATCCAGGAGTTCTGGTATATGGAGGTGCCCAGCTGCACAGAGTGGGCGCTGAACACGGCGATGAACCGCTTCCAGCCCAATACATGGGTAGAAGTTGGTAAGGAGGGTGTTGATGCCAAGGTAAAGGCGCTGGGTATGTATCGTGGCGTGATGCGTCCTTATCCACATCCTCGTTCAGCAGAGGCCATCGAGGGCTTCGCCGCTTATCGTGGTTGCCAGGCTGGTTGTGTATATGCCGAAGCGTTTGAGGTGGTATTGAGGAGGTACTAAGGACAGTTCTAGTAGTTTAAGAAATTTAATGGTTTAAGAATTAAAAATACGGATATATAATGAAAACAGCTTTAATTACTGGTATTACAGGTCAAGATGGTAGCTATCTGGCCGAGTTTTTGTTGGAAAAAGGTTATGATGTTCATGGAACTATCAGACGTAGTTCTGTGGATTTCCGTGAGCGTATAGCACACTTAGAGGGTACACCTCAC
>JAEEGL012743649.1_pt1 | contig 14455 bp, 1 predicted proteins | sample 9134231 | NCBI WGS metagenome assembly JAEEGL01 (sample SAMN16246548, study PRJNA631951) | gut metagenome | biome: gut microbiome; feature: rumen; material: fiber-attached | host: Bos | place: Iran: Karaj | collected 2018-10
AATCAAAAAAATAAAAATATTTTTTAATATCAAATATTATTTTTAAATAGTATAATTAAATTACACCAATAATAATAATATATATTTTAAATTGTTTTTTAGAATTATTAAAGTTCTTTTAAATCAAAGGAACTACATTTCATTATTTAATGCTATTTATTTGCATTTTCAATACTTTCAGATAGTTGTTCATATTTTTTCGTAATTTCAGCAATATCTTTCTGTAATCTGTCATTCTGTTCAGTAACATTTTTACATTCAATTTGTAGTTTTTCAATTTCATCCTCCAGTGACCCACTCGCCTTTTGTACTTCTTCAGTGACCGTATACGACGGATTCGTTTTATATACGATACCATTAATATTATCACCGAGAGTTTGTCCAAATATATCCGTAGTCATATTTTCGTATTCTTCTCTTTGTTGTTTTAAAAGTAAAATTCTTTCTCGACTAGCATGATATTTCTTTCTATATCTTGTGATTCTTGAGAATATATAAAACACTGCGATTACTATGACAATAATAACAGCAAGTACGATTAAAATAATTTTAATATTTTCTAAGAAGAAGTTTTTAGCTTCAGAATCTCCATAATACGTAGCCTTATTTCTCAATGGATTTAATATTACAGCGTATACTCCAAATTCTGATATTTTGAATTCAGTTTGCTCTTCTTTGGTTTGTCTTTCTACACATTCCCATCCGTGTTCTTCTTCATCTATTATTTTATCATTTTTAAGATCGAATCCTTTTAATTTAGCAAGACAATAATCATAATAGTAAAATGCTGATGATTCGTATTCATTATGCGCTATATCAATTTTACCATTAAATTTAAAACTAATTTTATTTTCTTTAGAGTAAAATTTAAACACAGGTGACATTATACTATTTTCAAAATTAAGTAAACCGTCACTACCTATTATACTATTAGATACATTGAATAAAAATTCTTCACTATTATTATAAAGTTTAGAATCTTTTAATAGCGAAGAACTGACTTCTTCCACATATATTTTAGAATAATCATTTTCTAAATTAAACCCACTTGCAGGTATTTCCAAATATCCAACCTGACGTCCATTTGAGTCAAAGGCGAAATTAAAAGCAATTTTATTCATTTTATTGAAAGAATATGTTAAATTTTTAACACTTCCTAAACGTTGAATAACCTCACAATCTTCAGGAGAGCTTTTGCATTCACCGGAAATGCATCTGAAAGGAAAAGCTGGATCAGGACACATTGAATAACCTATACAGTCATATTTATCATCTAAACATTGACCATTACTACATTGATATTTATTAACTTCACATCCATGGAAAGCAACTTCGGAACAATCTTTATGGCAGAATCCATCGGGACATTTATGTTGATTAGGAGGACAAATATATGATTCATCAACTGGACATAAACTTTTATCTGAAGCACAGGCACCATTTTCGCAACGATATTGCCCCATTTTACATGCCGGAACTATAGGGCATTTTTCGTCTCCTGTTGCAATAGTACCATCATAGCATAATGTTTGACTGGTAGTATCTTTATCATCATCTTTGTCTTTATCTGATGGATCATCTTCTTCTCTTAATGATATCAATTTCTTTTGGTGATGTTTGATATATTCTTCATCTCTCAAAGGATTTACAATATTTTCATTTTCTTCGAATAATAATCTCATATCAGGCTTTTCTTCATTTTTTTTGGTCACCAAATCTTCCATATATAATAAGCAGTCTAACTTTTTAGTCATGCATTTATTCATTCTGGCACAGTAAAACTCGCCTTCATTGCATTTAGGAATATTAAATGAAGTAGGACATTTAATAATATCAGTGGCACAGGCACCACTAGGACAATGAATGGGATTAGATGAAGGACAAAAATCAGCAAAGTCTTCGCAGTATTCTTTATTTTTATTATCAGTTACACAGTAACCATTACCACATTTTTTCATACCTTCAGGACAACTTACTGATACTTTACAGAAAGATGGATCACTTACACAAGTTTTATCCTCACATAAATAAGGCTTTGATGAATCACATATATAATTATATCTTACAGTTTTATTTCCGGAAGAATCTAGTAAAATCGATGTTACTTGACATTTTCGTTCACTTGTTGCACATTCTCCAGATGAACATCTATAAGGCTTGTCTAATGGACATCCGATATTATTAGAGCATTGAGTTCTTAATATTTCTGTTTTATTTTCAACACATCTACCAGAAGAGCACATAATTTTACCAGTTGGGCAAATTTCTTTTTCAGATTCTTTTTGGTTAGTGCAATTTAAATCATCAGAGCATTCTCCATTCGGGCATAAATAAGGTTTATCATCATCAGGGCAAGAATCAGATACAAAAGAGCAATCAAAATCACTATTTATACATCTACCATTTTTACACATTTTTTTATTCACGAAAGTGCATACATTATCAGTATTAGCTTCTTTTCTGCAATTATTGGTATTTTGTGTACATAAACCATCATAAGAGCATTTCGAATATCCATCAGGACAAATATATCCATTTTTACATTCTGTTTCATTTTTGACACAATATGAATCGCATAAATAAGGTCTTGATTCAGGGCATTTTATTTCTTTGGGACATAATCCTTCAGTTACTCTGCACGTACCATCAGCACATTTGGTGTAAGAATTTTCGCATTTATAAAGAGGTCTGCAATAATCTGTTGATTCTACACAACGACCATCAACGCACATTATAAGGCCTTCACCACAATCATATAAATCATCATTGAATAAATCATTAGGGCAATCACTTGATTTTGAAACACAATAACCGTTTGGACATTTATAAGGAGTGTCATATGGACATAGAACGGGGGTACATGATGTAGTATCTGGATTAATACATGTACCATCTGCGCATTTAAATTTTCTATCGTTATAACAACCATTTTTTAAAGGACACTCATCATCCTTAAAAACACAAGAACCATCCGGACAATCTTTATAATCTTTTGCGCATGTTACATTTTTCTCTAAACATAAAATAAAATTTTCTACACAGGTACCGTTATTGCATTTATATGGTTTATTATAGGGGCATCCACTTTCCTCATTATCACACAATTTTGGATCATGAACACAAACACCTTCAGGGCACAAAATCGGCTTATTTTTAGGGCATTCGAATTTTTCGCATAAATATCCTGAGGATTTGCATTCTCCATTATCACATAAAACATAACCTTCAGGGCATCTCTTTGTTCTTGAATTGCATTTATCAGAATTTTCAGCACAAATATTAGAATCACATTTTACTGGATAAATAGATTCACAAGGATCAAAAACTTTACAATTTTGTCTTGAAGTAGTGCAAGCTCCATTAGGGCATAATACTTCAGTTTTTGAACATTTTGGTGGTTGAGGACAATCATCAATAATGGGTTTACAAGTATTATCATAGCATAAAAATGGAGCCGCTGAAAGACAAGTAACTACCGTATTACATTCTTCATAGCTTAATGCACAGGTACCATCAGGACATGATACTTTATTATCTCCGCATGATTGATACGAGGGACATTCCATTATGCTTGCTCTGCAAGAATTATCGAAACATTTAATTGGAAGATTAGGAGGACATACTGATATAGTAGAACAATCCTCATACTTTGAACGACAGGAGCCATCCGGGCATCTGAATCCGAAAGGACTTTTACATTTATCCAATTCTGGAGAACGACATTCATTAATATTATTAACACAAGCACCATTCCAACATTTAATTTGATCTTTTCCACAGTATACATGAGTAGGGCATAATTCTAACGAAGTTACACAAGTACCGTCAAAGCAACGATATTTATTTTCACAAGATGGTTCTTCTTTTTCTGTACATTCATCCGAAGATTTAACACAAAATCCATTTTGGCATAAAACAGGGAAATCATTTGGACAAGTAACAGGTGTTGGACATTCATCAAAAGATCTTCGGCATTCATTATTCCAACATTGATATGGTTTATGAGGAGGACAAGTAGGTAATTTAAATGGATTATCTATTTGATCTGCTTCTTCTACTTTACATTCCGTACCTTTTGAAACACATGAAAGATCAGGACATAATATTGGTTTAGTTTTTGGACATGTTATAGATAAACCACCCTGAATAAAGGAGCAATCTTCAGTTCTGTTAGCTATACCTCCGTTGGGGCATTTTACATAATTGGAAGGTGTATAAATTTCAGAAGGACAATATTTACTATTATCAACAAATTGACCATTAGCACATCTGAATTTATTTTCTGTTTCGGTCGCTTCTTGACAAGATCTTTGGCATAAACCATTTTGGCAAAGACTTAAACCTGGTTCACATACTGGATTTTTTTTGCAATCTTCTTTCCTCTGAACACATGAGAAATCTGCACATTGATATTCACCAGATGAACATGAACGATATAAAGGCTGTATACAGTGTCCAGATGATTGACAAGTTCCATCAGGGCATAAAACTTTATCTTTAGGACAAGTTATTCTGGTAGGACATAAATCACGATTTTTAGCACAAGATAAATCCCAACATAATACATCATTTCCATTGCATGTGGCATCTTTAAACACATTATTGCATGATTCATTTAATAATACACATTTATGGCCGCATGATTTAAAGCCTAAAGGACATTCAAAGGTAGTGTTGCATTCTTCTTCATTGAATCTGCAACTACCATCAGGACATATATATACATCAGTATTCGGGTCTTTTGCTTTTATTTTGTTTTTACATGTAATTTTGTCTAGATTATTTGTGTTATTTTTTACTGGACTAGTTGAACTTTCTGGATAGCAATATCCATTAATTTTTACATAGCCTTCATCACAAGGACAAGTTATAGTATTTGTAATGCATTCACTAGTTAATGAACATTTATATATTTTTCCTTGCTCTGTATCATTATGGCATACTAAATTACTTCCTAAAATTTCTTGAACGAAGTTACGATATGTTTTATTTCCTTCAAAATCTTCATCACAATCAATAACGTTATCAACCTGTTTTTTATTCAAACAATGAATTTTATTTCTATTAATTTCTTTTACTCCAAAGGAAATCTCATCTCCATATTTCTTACCATTCAAACTTATATCAATTGAATAATTTCCGATTTTCGAAGGGGTAAAAGATATATAATGATTACCTTGGTCAAATGTTTTAACATAGTCATATTTTATTTCCTTTTTATCTTCTAATATTTGTCTTATATTTGCAGAAAAAATCTCTGTTCCTTCAGTTTGGACGATGTTGCCCAAAATATCCTTACATTGAAAATGAACACTTATTGTTTCTCCTATATAGTATTCGTTTCTTCTATCGATTAGCATAAGTTCAGTTTTTGGCTCATGCATTGAACATTGTCCATATTGAACAATTATTTTAAAGCTTGGATTTAAATCTAATACACTTCCTTGATATAAAGCATTAATTGTAAATTCACCATAATCATTTATTTTTAAAGAAATATTAAATGCTGTGTTATCAGAATTTACTCTTATATTATATTGATAATTACTATCAATTTTTTCTACTTTTTTATTATTTTTATCAATTAATTCTATATCAAATTCCTTTATTAAATCATAATAATTTATTTTATTTCCATAAGAATCAGTTCCAGAAAATTTCAAATAGAAAGTTTGTCCGGCTTTAACTTCCTTATTTCCCGAAAAAGAAGATTTCTCTTTATCAATATCTTTTGGAGCTATATATATTGTTGTGTCATCCAAAATCTTTTCTCCAATATATACTTTAAAGTTTCCTGCTTGTTTACTAAATTCATTTTCTCCATATTTAATCTCATATATATATTTACATTGAGAATAGCCTGTAATGTTGTTTCGATTTGTTATGCTTGTTGTGAAATCACCTGAATTCGTCTTGATAGTTATAGACATGTTTTTCAAATTATTAATATCGCCGTAATAGCAAGCTTTATCATTATCATATAAAAGCACATAGAATTTTATTTCTTTGCCTACTTTGATATCGAATGTTTCTTGAACTATTACTTTATATTTATTATCAAATTTTTTTTGAATTATATTAATAGGAAATTCTTCATCCATTAATTTCATTTGGTAATTAGTACTTGTTGTATATACGACAATTACTTTTTTAACATTAGGAATGGTATTAAAAACTTTATCAATTTTTGATAATATTATTTGATTGTTAGCTTCTACTACATTAATAGTGGTTTTTTCGTATCTTTCTCCATTAACAAAAATTTTATAAAAATCAGGATTTAAAGCTTTATTTAAATCATTAAATTCTAAAGATATAGAATTGTCGTTTGAATCCTTTGTACTTTTAGTTTTATCTTTATCAAACTTAATATTACTTTGAACAGGATCAAAACTTTGAATAGATATTTTATTAGGAGATGGGATATTATTATAAGTGACTATTAATGTTCCTCCTTCGCAATTGGTAGAAAAAGCGAAGCATCCCATATATGAATTAACAAAGGTAAAATCTTTGGTTGAACTAGTACATTCGAGATTAAGACTTAAATTAGATATATCTAAATGCTGATTTATAATAGGCCCTGATTTTCCTTGTCCTTGGGAGATATATAAACATATTTGTTGAATATATGGAATTCCTTTTGGTATGTATATCATATTATTTTCATAGTTATTTTTTGGTTCAAAAGAATCTATTACTGCTTCTCTGTCCCTTGAATAGACACTTTTGATTGAAGGAAGTTGAAGATCAGTTTGCTTTAAAGTCAAAAGAGAATAAAAATCAGTATTATTGTATGATAAGTTAATAAAGTAGCCAATATTATCTTCTTCTTGTTGATTAACAGGTAAATACAGTATATCAGGTATTGATTCTATACTTGGTTTAATATAAAAAGTATTATCATTATATTGAATGACATTTAATTCTACCTTTAAACGAATCTCACTTTCTTTCATTAAACTTATTTGTGCCTTTAAATTAGTGCCAGAAGCATAGTCCATATAAAAAGGGATTTTTGAAGAATCAAGTAATTGGACTTTTAATAAAAGAGGTAAACTTAATTCTAAACTATCTCCTGTATTTACTTTAGTAACAAAAAAGTTTGATAATTTAAATGATCTTTTTTCCTCAGTAAAGTAATCAGCTTTGATAGATTGTATAATAGTTTCATTTTCCGATTTTTTAATTTTATAATGAGTAAGTAAAGGAGGAATATTATTACTAACAATATCACCTATAAGAACATAAGTATTTCCTTGAACTAAATTTAATTGAGATGCACTGAATGGATAATAGCTCGAAAAAAGTCCACTAAATGTTTTAATATATTGGAATTTATATGGAGTGATATATTTATATATGTATAAATTTTTATTTGCGATAACTTCGTTTTCATCGAAGGGTATTCCCGCAGGAGATTTTTCTTCGAAATTGAGTTCTAAAGTATCTTCGTCATTTTCGAAGACATTAGGTATTATTGTTAATGAAGAAAATTGAGGATTTATATTATATAAAGTTCTTTCATTGTTATTCACCTCAGATTCAAAGTTATGTATATTTGATTGTATTTTGGCTTTTCCTGAGAATTTAATATACAGATAGCAATCGCCATTTTCTTTAACTAAAGTTTTTTTTATATTTTTAAGATTCATATCATTAATGTATATATTAAGTCTTTCATCACAAACTTTTTCTGAATATGAATTCGAAGTTAATAATTTGAATTTCACTATATCATTAGTTATAATTTCTTTGTTATTTAAAACTATATTAGTTGGAAAAGCAGAAATTGCATTTAATTGAATAGTAATATAATTATCTTTTTTTTGTTCTGTGTTAAATAAAGGATAAAATTCAATATTAGCTGCTTTAGAGAAAGTAATTTTTATATAATAAATTCCATTAAAGCAAGTATTTATCACACTTATTTTTTTAATAATTCCATTATGAGTAGCATTAATTAATAAATTAGGCTGCGTTGATATTAATTTTCCCTGGGCATCTCTTATATCCATGAAATATTCTACATGAATATTATCCAAATTATTTTTATTAAAGACTTTATATCCATAATTTTCAATATAAGGTGGTACTTCTTTATTTCCAATTTCTGTGGTTTCGGAATTATCTATGAACTTAGCACTAAATACTTTTGACTCATAATCAAACTTAAAATTGACTTGGAGAGTATCAATATCACTATTTTGAGTATATAATAGATTTATATAAACTTTATCTGAAGCTTTTATTGTATCACTTTTTATATTAGTTAATTCCATGGTTATTTCTGAGTGAGAGAAATATAAATATAAAGGAATATCTAAGCCTTTAATTCCATATAATTTTTTTTCTATATTATGAGGAATAAATTTATCGAGACCAATGGTATAAATATATTGAGGAAGTTTATTCAATTTTATACAGGAAGGACATATCTGAGGTAAGAATCCAATGTAAGGGATAAAACCGTATATTGAATATTTTGGGAAAGATTCTTCTAAAGTTAATACGAATTTATTGTCGCTTTTTTTAGGGGTTATTTCTGTTGTGAAGACTTCTTCGGTTAAAGGATTTATTGTGAAATATTTAAATGAAATTTTATAATCAATTGAAGTTGATTCTATTGTTTTATAATATTCATCTTTTAATTGGATTGAAAAAGTAAAATTATTTGCATTTTCGGATTCTAGAGTAACTATAGAATTTTTCAAAATTTTTGGAGCGGTAATATTTAAAGTAATTTCTTCGGAAAGAGGAGAGTTAGCCTTAGCTTTGATAGCTCCATATCCAGTCACAGGTACTTGACATCTAAAAGCTTTTTTACTTTGATCATAAGTAAATCTATGTGGTAAATTATTATCTAATCCTAATATATTTATATCATTGATAAATAAATTCCTGCCTTCATTAGTAATAATATTTTCATATTTATCTCTCAACTCTACCATGAAATAAGTATATAATTTATCAGATTGAGTCCCAACCATATCACTATCTAAGGAAAATTTAGCAGAGCCTATTTCATATCCAGGTAAAATATTTAAATTAAATCTTTCGCTTTTTTCCTTATTATTTGAAATATAGTATTCAGAGGCATCATTAATAGATATATTTTGTGGGATAAACATTAAATACCCACCGATTACATCAGTGGGTATAATTTGAGCTGTATAATCTTTATTATCTTTTTCAGAATGAATATTTATTTTAGATTTTATTTCTTTTTGTTCTTTTGCACATCCTGATAAATAAATTTCTAATTCAAGTTCTTCATAATATCTTTTAATATATATATCTTGCTTATTGATTATATTTGGAATAGGTCCTGTGGAACAATACTCTATCGAGCTTGGCATTTTTATAGGGTAATCTAACACGTAATATTTAACTTCATAAGTATCTCCTCCATTAGTAACTTTTAATGTTATTTCTGACATTGATGCTAAAGACCAATATGCTTCTCTTCCTTTTTGAGTTAGATAGACATATATATTTCCATTTGAAGCTATTTTTGAACCAGTTTCTAATTCACCTGTACTTGCCTCTAAAGTTATTGTTGGACTTTGCTCTAATACTAGATTATTTTTTGGAGAATAAAGATTGATTTTAAAGAAAGGCAAATTAGTTTTAATCATAGAAAGTTTCATATTGGCATTATTAGTTTTTGGAATATAATTTTGAATATAATTATCATCTCCTTCTTTTAGATATACCTTTGTCTTAGTCATATCGACATTATTGCTTTCAGTTACATTTAAAATGCAATTTTCACAAAATAGTTCTTTTCCTTGATAATACACTACATAAATAAATACTCCATTTACATCCATTAATGATTTATCAATATCAGCTACTAAGTTTTCATTTACTTTAATATCTTTTTGTAATATTATAAAGTCGTCATTTAATATTCGTACCAAAGTAATATCGAAATCTAAGCTATTTATATTATATTTCGCAGCTTTTTCATAATTGGCATTAAGAGGCGATATATTAATTTTATTATCCTCAATTTTCACTGAAAAATGATTTTCATCGAGAATATTAGTCATCAAATCTAAAGATACAGAGTCTTTATCATCGAATTTAATTAAATCAGAAGTAAGAGTTACTGCATTATTTACATGATTATCGAAATAAAAAATAAAATTATTTGATTTGATGTTATAATAAGTATCGAAATTATAATTAGTATCTTTAGTCTTGAATATATTATCAGCATATTCTTTAATACTTAGTTCATTCCAAAGATATTGTTGAGAGCATTTATTACCTTTAGAATCCAAAACTTCGAAAAAGGCATAATTTCCATTGGAGATAGTTTTAATTCCTTTATATGAAAATTTTTTACTAAATCCACAAGAGCATTTATATACATATTCATCATTTATAATATTTTTTCCATCAATCTGTATATTAAATTTATATTCCCCTGGTTGTCCTTCTAATAAAAATACAGTTAAAAGTCCTTTTTCTGGTCCTTCTACGATTTTAGTTTTTAAAGTATTACTACTTTCTTTTATAGTTATTTTACTTGTATCAATATCTTCGAATTTTATTCTCTTATAATTCTTTGTTCTTAAATCTAATATAAAGCTTCCTGGTATATCAGTTTTTCCATATATTTCCTTTGTATTAGAAAGTACCATACTATATTTAATATCAGGGACTTTATCTTGGGAATCAAAGACCGAATCTGTTAAATATATTTTAAAGACATTAGTTTCAGCAGATGTCGAGAGGTTATATAATCCTTCTGGTAAGTCTTTCCAATAGTAACTAACCCCTGTACATAATCTAAAATAATTTCTTTCATCTTCATTGTTTCCAGTAGGGCATATTGATATACTACTCGTATCTACATTTTTTTCCTCCGATTTAAAGGTAAAAGTCAACGATTTTGGTTCTTTGTATTCATTGCCATATTTATCCCTTTCATCTAAATAAAATGAAAAAGCTCCGGTTGATTTATCTACTAAACCTATATAATTTGTGTTATTTGATTTTTGGTAACTATTAAAAACTGGGATTTTTTGCTTATTTCCTAAAATATAAAGCACTGATTTTGACACATCGGCTTTAGTATCAGCATTTAGTCTGAAATGACAAGCTTTGCATTCAACTGGAATATTATCTATAAATATTTTTATTTCATAATCTCCAGCTTTTTCTAAAGTAGCCTTGTAATTAATTCCATCTATATTACTAGCTGATGCCGATGTAGTCATAGGAATTATTTGTTTTATATTTTTTCCTTCAATATAAACATCAATATTTATCTTTCTAATATCATCTGTTATATTATTTCCATATTTATCTCTCAAAACAAGAGTCACTTCTATTAGTTTTTCATCATCTTTAACAGTTAAAAATGCTGAATCATATTTATATTTTCCATAAGAATTTAATGGATCTAAATCTTTAATTGCCGGTTGATAATTGCTTTTAATTACATAATTGTTTCCATTTGCTAATATTAGATTTATTGATTTGTTATATTGCCCTGCATTATATATATGAATTATTCCTGAATAATCAATCTTTATATCAAAGATATCCATTTGACTTATTTTTATTTTAGAAAAAGCATTAAATATTTCATTAGTTCGAATAATATTTTTAAACTTATCAGCCATGAATAATCTAATATGTTCTTCATTATCTATTTCTATTGTATTATTACTATCCAAGATTTTTTGTTCTTTATCGGCTAAATAATAAGGTTCTTTTTTTGGAACTATATCTAAATACATATTAATAATTTCTTTATCTCCATATTTTAATATTATATTATATGTTCCTGAATGCGATAATTCCGGAGTCGAAACAGCTATAAATGAATTATACTTTTGAATATAAGCTGTTTTTGTTACATCATATGATCCTAATAGTAATTTTACTTGTGAAGATTCTAAAGTATCACCAGGGCCAAAATGATTTTTTCCGCTTATTTGTTCATAAATTTCGAATAAATAAAGAATTTCAGAAGCTTCAACAGTTAATGAATTTTGCTTATAAAAGGCTATATAATTCAATCCCGTCTTTTCTTTATAAGTAATATCAGTATTAGACCTATATTGATCTAAAGAATAAAATTTAACTATGATATTAAATTCAACTGAGCCTTTTTTAATGAGCAAAGTATGAGTATTAACCGGGGAATAATTATCTCTTGTTTTTTTTAAAACTAAAGCATATTTATTCCCTATTGAAATTACTTGTATATCTTCATTGTCTAATTTAGAAGTAATAGTCTCCGAAGATTTTAAGAAATAAGGAGAACCTTTTGAATCTAAGAGAATTAATTCAGCTATTTTTTTATTTTCTTTTTGGTCAATTGAAACATATAAATAATCGTCTTTATTTTCTCCTTTTGAAAAAGTTTTATATTCACCTGAATATTCATCATAAAGCTGTATTTTTTCACTGCTTACACTATTATCTTCATAAAAGAATTCACAATTATTTATTTTAGTTTCAAAATTAATACCACATTTTAATTCAGTTAATTCAATGCCGTCGCAAGATACTTTAGGAACGAAAATATATCTTCCTTTATCACTCGGTTTTTTAATTTTCAAAATAACATCATCTTCTACATCTCTATATTCTATATTATCTTTTCCTATTGGAATATTTTTATTGTCCCAACTAGTAACAACAGAGCTTTCAAAATTGCAATTCATTTTTTCTAAAATTATATTAGGAATATTTCTTCCATAATTATCTTTAGGTTTTATTCTTAAAGCTAATTCAGATGTAGAACTTTGAATTATGTTCAAATCATATAAAATGGAAACATCACTTTTTTCTGGACTAATATATTTAGGGATTACAATAACATATCTTGATTTGCTTTGGATGAAATCTTCACTGAAAATTTCATATTCTCCGAAGGTATTAAAAGGTACAGTAACAATCAATCTATTATTTGCTTTATCAATATTATTTTCAATTATAGCATCAGGATGCAAATTTTCCGGATATCCAACTTTAATTTTACTTAAATCATTTAAAGTCACTTGTTTCCTGTTTCCATATTCATCATAAAGACATAAAGGAACATAAAAATTTTTCAAATTTTGTTCAATCTCTGCTGTGAGATAATATTTATTTGACTCATCTATGTCGCATAATTCCAGACGATTAATATTACTTGAAGTTACCAGGAATTTAGTCGATTCAGAATATTGACCATTAAAACTCACAAGGGCAGTATAAACATTTTCTTGAGTTTCAGTAATGGCTAATCTTAATTGAAGAGTCGTTTCATCGAAACTAATAGTCTCAGGAGAAACTTCTTTATTATTTATGAGTAATTTCAAGCTGGAGCCAGAATATTCATTAGGGTATATTTTTAATTTCTCTCCGCAGATACTATTTATACTATATAATAAAGCTACTTCTTCGCCTGCTTTAAATTTAGGAATTTCTTCGTTCTTTTTAATTTCGAGATTTCCTTTTTCGTTCACAGAAACTTCCGAGACTTTGAAATCTTCAATAACTATTTTTTTATTTTGGTTCATTGAGGCAGTAATACCTATATGAACATCGTCTTGTTCTAAAAGCTGTTGAAATTCAGGAAAATCTGTGCTAACTAAATTAGTAAATCCTTCTCGATTTGATCGGACTGATAACTTTTTGCCGATGATTTCTATTTCGAATATGACATTTTTATAATAACCATCGAGTGAATTATCATAAAAATTCGGCAAAACTATATTAAAGGCATAGTCATCTCTTCCCTTTGTGCTCGCTGAAATTTCCCCGTTTATATTATAGTTAACAGAAAAATGGGGCTTTTTATCGTCTCCATAATTAGACTGTTTCACGAAGTCGAATTCAAAAGCAATAGCATTCATAATTCCTTCATATCCTAAGCCTGGTCCTTTTCCACCGATTAAATTCTGAGTAGAACTTGATGTAAATACTATAGCGAATCCTTGAGGATATTTCACGTTACCAAAATATGATTCATCTGGTTTAACAGTAGGCTTGAATGATATGAGAATTCCACGCTTTTTAGAAAAGTCATAAGAGTGCCAAATTGCCCCACCTATATCTGATGTAGATGTACTTTGTTGCTCAAATTCTACATAAAAGGGAGTTGATGGATCCGTGTTCGGCTTTGCATCTCCCACTTGGGACCATTCTGAGTTATTTAAGTAGATCTCAGTCCATTGCTCTGTACAGGATGATTCAGCTGATAATGATTCTGAGATCGTCAGAGAAATAATCAGAATTACTAAACAGGATTTGATCATGCTTGTCTTGCCAAAAATTTTTGAAATCAAGAAAGATAACATTAAATTATTATTAATTAAAGAATTTTTATTATATATTAAATAAAATAATTAAATTTTTTTATTTTATTGATTACAGTTATATTTTTATTAAATATTTTAATGGGGATTGGGGTTGGGGGATTGGGGATTGGGGATTGGGGATTGGG
>JAEEGL014985211.1_pt1 | contig 14455 bp, 6 predicted proteins | sample 9134231 | NCBI WGS metagenome assembly JAEEGL01 (sample SAMN16246548, study PRJNA631951) | gut metagenome | biome: gut microbiome; feature: rumen; material: fiber-attached | host: Bos | place: Iran: Karaj | collected 2018-10
AAAATTCATTTTTATATTTTTTAAAAATATTATTATTATAATAAAAATAAATTTTGGAATTCCTTCAAATATTATTAAAAAATACATATCTAATAAATAATTCCTATTAATATATTCAAATAATAAATGAGCAAAAGCAGTAGCTTGGGATTTAATTAATAAAATGATTAAATATAAAATTACTAAAAGTTTATTTTTATTTGTAAATAATGAATAAATCACAACATTTATTAGATTAATTAAAAATATGATAAATGTGAAAATATAATGGTTTAGATTTTCTTTTAAAAAAAACAATAAATCAGTACAAATAAAAGAAAAAGAAAAAATAGTAAACATTTTTGTTCCATCCAAAATATTTTTAAAATTTTTATTTATTTGATTTATAAAAACATCTATTGAAAAATATATAAAAACACAAATAATTAATAAAGTTGCCTTTATTTTATTAGGGTTTCCTGTTTTTTCACCATGGAATTTTTTTTTAATGAAATAAAAGATTATCATTGAGATAATTGCAAAATATTTTATAAGACCTGTTAAAAATGATATATTTTTTTTATATTCTTTGTGTCTATTTTGTAAAATAGTTTTTGATGTTTCTTTTAATCCATAAGTAATTGTAGATATTATAATATATATAATTTCAAATCTATAATGAAAAGAAATACACATAATTATTTATATTATTATTATATGATTTTTTTCTGTCATTTTTTAATTTATTTTTTTTTAAATTTTTAATTTCAATTAAATCATTTTTCAAAAAAAATAATTTCTTTTAAATAAAATTATTATATATTTTTCTATGTCAGGCACTCCAATTTTTCCAATGAATATCTTAGAAAGATGTATAGGAGTAAAAGTATGTATAATAATGGAATCTGAAAAGGAATTTATAGGAACATTAAGAGGATTTGATCAATTTTATCGTAAAATATAAAATAAAAATATTTAGATATGGTATTAGATGATGTTATAGAAACGTAATAAAAAATAAAATAAATTAAAATTAGTACAACTAAAAATTCCGAAAAAGAAATTCCCAAAAAAATACATCATGAATCTTTATTATTAAATGGTTCCCACATTGCAATGTTAATTCCAGGATATGAAGAATAAAAACTAATAAAAAAAATAAAATAAAATTAAATTTTATATAAACAAATAATAAATATTTATATAATCAAAAAAAAAGAAATATTAAAAAATGGGTAATTGTTGTCGTCCATCAAAACAATTTGAAGAAATAGAACAAGCAGAGACATTAGATATGGTTAGAAATTCAAATCCATTAGATGACTCAGATTTAATATTCCCTTCAAAATATATAAGAGAAGATGAATTTAATAAAATAACATTTACAGAAAATGGAATTGTAAATTTTATAAATGAAATTTTATCTGAAACTTACACTCAAAAATTTCAAGATGAAACAATGAAAATATCAACAGCAGAAAAAAGTAAATTTTCTAAAGATTTTTTTATAATTCGTTGTGAAGCAAAATTAGAAAAATCAAAATTGAAAAATGAGTTATCATTAAAAAATATAATAGATTCAATATTTGATAAAGAAAAAAGAATGAAATGGGATTCAAATATGAAAGAAATAGAAATAATAGAAACTTTTTCTAAAAATGCAATTTTAGTTAAAAGTGTAACTAATAAAATTTTAATGATAAGTTCAAGAGAAATGATAGAAAAAAGATATGAATTTTATAATGGGAATAAATATTATAATTTTTCTTCTTCAGTTCCTGATAATTTATTTAATATTAATGAAGAAATTGTAAGAGTATTATCTTTTTTTGCTGTTAATATTTTATGGGAAGATGAAAATTTCTTTTTTTTTGATTCTATTAATCAATATGATATAAAAATGAATATTCCTCAAAGTCTTATGATTTTAAGTCTTCCTCCTAAAATGAAAGATTTTATTAAGAAATTGTCAGATTTTGTTAATCAAGAATAATTGTTTTTTTAATATATATTATTTTTTGTTGATTTAATATTTTTTTTTGATTTAAATATATTATTTTTATTTTTTTTAGGGATGTTAAGGAAGATTATGAAAGATGGGTTTATTATTAAAAATACTAGGAATAATAAATAAAAGGGAGTGTTTTTAAGTTATAATTAATTTAAAAATATAAAAAAAGTATATAATAATAATAATAATCCCTTGAAAATAAATCTGAATTATTATCAAGTCCTCCTCATTCCTATTAAAAACAGAAATAATTAATTAATTCAAAATATTTTCAACATTAATGAACTCAAATTACAAGATTTAAAAGTATAATTTTTCTCCTTCTTTTAAAAGAAGAATATTATCAATTGATAATAATGAAAATGACATTATTTAAACAATAATAATAATAACAAATTTGATAATTTGACTTATAGAAATATTAAGAAAATTGATTCAATAAATTCTCATATTTTTAAAAATTCAATAAAAAATCTTATTATGATTTCATAAATCAATATCTTTCAAATTTTAATCAATTATTTTAAAAAAATGAATTGAATTATATAATCAAAAAGAAAAACCAATTAGAATATAAAATTGATTCAATATATTTAATTTGAAATTAATAAAAATATTAAATAAATTAATTCAAGGATGAATAAAATATTTAATCAAAATTTGAATATCATTGATAAAGAAAAAAAAAATAAGGTAAAATATTTATTAAATAAAGATATAAATGAATGAAAAAAAGACATTAGTTATTTAAAACTATTATATGTAAGATTACAATTGAAAAAACACAATAAATACAGATAAAAAGAAAAAGAAATTTTAATTTATCAAAATTGTTCAAAATGCAAAAAGAAATAATTTCATAAATGAAATAGGTTTATTATATAGATTTAACAATAAAAAAAATAATAAATAATACAATTACAAATAATTTTAAAGAATATTAATTTTAAAATTAATTATAAAAAACTTTAAAAAAAATATTTTCATTTTGCATATTCAAAAATAACACTATCATAATAATCTTCTTTATTAATACAAAGGAAATAATACCCAACAGACCAAAGAATAAAAAAACAACTAAAAACAAGACTAGCAATATCAATACCTTTAAATTTATCTAAAGCCGAAGAATGAATAGTAATAATTAATAATTGAGGAATAGCAACAAACATAACATGTAATGCGTTAATTACTCTCATAGTAACAATAATATTATCAGCATTGTCAGAATATTTTGTTTTAAAACTTTTTTGAACTCCAATTGGAAAAAGAACTTCAAATGATAATAAATATATAAAGAAATGCTTTATTTTTATTATTGGTGTTAACATTTTTTCATTATGAAATGTTACATATATTATTATCATAAATAGGTTTATTCCTGTTGGTAATATACAAAATGTTAATGAAGTGTTTTTTATTGAATCGTTTAAAAATATTTTTTTTGTTTTACAATAATATACTATTTGAAGAATACGATTTGTTAAACCAATTAAACTATTTATTAATATTGTTAAAAATACTAATCCTTTTCCTTCCATTTGATAATAATTATTTTTTTTTTAAATTTTTTTTGAATTGAAAATTAAATATTTTCTATAATTTTTATTCTCTTCCGTTACAAAGAACAAATTCAAAAATGTTAAAATACGAAAAAGGGATTTAATTTTTTGACAATTTAATTATTAGATTAAAGATTATGAGACAATAAAATATAAAATTAATAGTAAAAATATATTAAAAATAATATGAATTAATTCTATTCTTATTTAATATCTCAAAAGAAAAGAAAATAATAAAAGAAAATAAAATTATTAATAGAGAATTATTAATATGAAATTATATTAAATATTTTTAATATTATGCTGAAAAATAAGTTTATGAATAAAATAATTATTTTTCTTTTTTTCAATTTTGAAAAATAAATTAAAAAATAATGTCTAATCCAAATAATTATATAACAAGTGAAGAAGAAGCAACAATAATAAGTTATTCAAATAATAGTGAATTAATGGATAATAATAATGAAATAGAAAAAAAAAAGGAAGAAAATAATACAGAAATCAATAAAGAAAATATAAATAAAAATAATATAAATAAAAACAATATTTTAAATATGAAAAAGGATAATAAAACAAATAATAATGAAAAAGATAAAAAACAAGAAAAAAATTTAGAAAAAACTCCAAAAACAATATATTCAAAAATATCAGAAAATTTAATAAATTACTTTTATAAAACAGGTAAATATCCAATAAATGTATGTTTAGAAAATTTAATTAACGATAATATTTTAGAAAATGAACCAAGTTTAAAAATAAATGATAAAAATAAAAACGACAATTCTGAAAATCAAAAAATAATTTCTCGTTTTTTAGAAAGAAATGCTCATAATAAAATAAATAGAATTTTACCGGAAACTTCAACAAAAGAAAAAGGAGTAATTAAAGCAAAATTATCTTCTGTTAAGAAAAGTAATAATAATAATTATTATGATAAAAAAAATTTTTCTCCTTTTAAACATTTTGAAGAAGAAGTTAAAAAAAGAGAAGAAATAAATAAGAAAATAGAAAATGAAAGAAAAAGATTTATAGAAGAAGAAAAAAAATTAAATCAAAGTAAACCTTATGTAAGTCCAAATTCAAAAAAATTAGCAAAGAAAAAAAATAATAGTAATAAAACAGTATATGATAGATTATTTGAAAAGAGGAAATCAAAAGAATTTTTTGAAGAAAATAAAAATAATAATAATAATAATAATAATAAAAGAAAAATAAGTAAAAAAGATATTTCAAATTGTATAAATAAATTATATAATGAAGGAGTTAAAAAATCAAAGAAAAGAAGTGAAAGTAATATTCCACTTCATATGGAAAAAGTTTCTATGTTTTATTCAAGAGATTTTACTAGTTATAGTAGTAATATAAGAACAAATACTAAAAAAGATATTTTTTCTCCTAAAATTATTAAAGATAAAAATTTAAGTCAAAATAATAAAATTATCATTATTAATATGATTGATAAAAAAATAGATGATTTTATTCAAAAATATAATATTAATATTAATAATATTGATTTTTATTATTTTTCTTTTTTATGCTTTGGAATAGGATTTGTTCAATTTAATCATTTTGTTATTAAAAATATTTTAAAACCTGATAATTATTTTTTGTATTATAAAGATTATAAGAATATTGAAAATAGAATGGATGAATTAAATGATGATAATTTATCACATCCTTTTACTAAAAATATTTCTTTAGAAATTTTAGAAAAAGAACAAAATTTATTGATTCAAAGTTTTAAATGTATTTTAAATAATTTTCAAATGAAAAATGAAGAAAAGGAAAAAGAAATAATAACAGAAAATGAAAAAATAACATTAGAACAATTTAAATTATTTTCATATATTATATTAGGAATATTTTTAGGAATGATGAATACTAAAGTAAATAATCAAGAAAAGCAAATATCAAATTATAAAACAAATAGTGTATTTTTTAAGAAAAAAAGTTTAAATAAAGCAAGTTCAGCAAAAAATATATGTAAAGAAAAAGAGAAAGAGAAAGAAAAAGAAAAAAATAAAAATAAAAATAAAAATAAAAAAAAAAATATTCTCCAAATTCTTATTCTTCAGTTTCTCCAAGATCAAACATATCCCCAAATATAAGTTATAATTTCCAAGGAAGAGAAGAAATTACTAATATATATATAAAAAAGAATTTAAGTACAATAAACATATTAGAAATAACATTAAAAAATATAAAAAAAATTAGGGACAAATTTAATTACTTCAATAAAATAAATAATGAATATGAAGAATATAATAGAAAATCAAAAGAGAGAAATAAATTAAAAAATCATTTATCTCAAAATCAATTAACATTTAAGCCAAAAATAAATGAAAGAGGTGAAAGTTTAAAATTAGAACAAACATATAATATTATTCAACAAAGACATAATAATCAAATAGATAAATTACAAAAAGAAAAAATAAACAATGAATTAAAAGAATGTACATTTAATCCAAATAATAAAATAATTAATCCTTCAAAATCAATAGAAATATCAAATAGATTATATAATGAATGTAAAAAGAAAAAAAGTGTTGAAAGCATGCAATCAATAATTTCAAGTCAAAATGATAAAAAAGATAAAGAATGTACTTTTTACCCTAAATTAATAAGTGATTTTGATGAAAATATTTTTTTAGATAATCCTATTAAAGATGATATTTTAACTAATAATAAAGTTGAACAATATGAAAAAGCAAGAATTCAAAGAAAATTAATTGATTTTGCAAAAGGAAATTTAATTAAAATGAAAAATAATGAAAATTTAATGAAAGAATTTAATAAGAAAGTTCAATATGATAATTTTAAATTTGGTATTGAAAGAAAAACTAATAAAGATACCTTTGATAATTTTAATGATAATAAAAAATATATTAATATATTTCCTAAAAAAGAAACACCTTTATTTACTATTGAAGTTAAAATTAAAGATAAAATTGAATTATTAGATTATTATAGAAATGATGATCCTGTTGAAATTACTAAAAAATTTTGTGCTTTACATAATTTAGGAGAAAGTTCTAATGAAAAAATTTTAGCTGTAATTGAAGAAAAATTAAAAGATTCTACTATTACTGATTCTAATAATTAATATATAAATTTTTTTATTTTTATTTTTTTTTATTTTTCTTTTTTTTTAAATATAAATGTTTCATAATATTATATTTTTATTGATTTAATCTCATAAAATGGTTGAACCTTTTAATTTTAGAAAAGAAATTCCTTTTCAAAAAAATATAAAAAGATCTTTTAGTCCTTTTAATTATATTGTTTCTAGTCATAAAAAAATTAAACTTGATGAAGATTCTCCTAACAAGAAATTAGAACGTTATATTACTAAAGGTAAAAATGTATTATATGAATTACCTACTTCTAATATAAATACTGATACTAGTTTTTGCTTTTTAAATAATAAAAGTATTCATAATAATAATTGTTTTAATTTTGATAAATTAAAATTAGGTTTTGATTTATTAAATCATAAAATTAATAAATTGAATGATTTCTCAAAAGAAAAACTAAAAAAAAAGGATAGTAAAAATTATTCTCCCATTAATTTAAGATCAATAAATTTAAATGATAGTATAAATACAAATTATATATTAACTTCTCCTTTAAAAAAATATGATTATTTATCAAATAAAAATTATTTATCTTCTGCTAAAAAAGATTCAAAATATAGAAATATTTCAAATAAATATATAAATCCAAATATTAATAAATATTATTCAAGTAAATCTAAAAATAATTATAATAATGATAATAATTCTAAAATACTTAATAATAATTATTTAACTGTTTCTGATAGTGGAAATAACTTTGATAAATATATTATTGGGAATCAATATAAACCACAAATTTATCCTCTTAGTCCTTATGAAACTCATTATTTTCATAATTATCAAAATATAGGAAATTTGAATAGGAATGATTTTGATAATAATATCAATGATTTAAAGAAAGATAATGAGTCTTTGCCTCAATCTTCTATATATTTAACAAAAAGAAAAAATGAAGATAATGTTTATAATAATTTAGGAAGTCTTTTAAATAAAAGATTAGATAACACTTTTGAAAATAAATATTACGATAAAAATGAACAATTAAATTTAATGAATTATAACGATAATTATAAATCATATAATTTAAATAATGAAGAATATGATAATATTCAACCTAGATTTAAAACATTTCCAAAAGATTATATGAATGAATATCCAATTTATACAGTTAATGATTTAAATGAAAAGAATATTGATTATTCTAATCAAGATTATGAATTACAAAAAATGAATTTTGAATCAGATGAAAATAATTTTCGAGAAAATATGAATAAAATCAATTATAAAAATATTAATGAAATGAATAGATTAAACAATAAATTTTATAATAATCAATATATAAATGAAATAAATGATCTTAATAATGAAGAAAATGAAGAATATAATGATAATGAAATAAATGATTTAAACAACTTGGATAATAATTATGATGGAGAAATGAATGAAATATATAAAAAAGGAAATCCTAATTTAAATTTTAATGAAAATTTAATTTCAAATTTTCAAAATGAAAAAATAAGAGGTGGAAGATTTCAACCTAAAGTAAATCTTCCTCCTAAAATAAATGAAGATGAAATTAATGAAAGAGAGTTCTTTGAACCTGATGATTTATTATCTTCTGGAAGAAATAATATTCCTTCTTTTAATAGGAATATTCACAATAATTATGAAAATATTAATGAAATAAATGATGAAAAATTATTTAATAATAATTATGGAAATATTCAACAAAATCAAAAATATATTAAAAATCAAAATATGCCTTTAACTTATGATAATATGAATAATAGGATCATTGATAAACAAATTGATGATGAAAAAATAAATCTTCTTCAAGAAAGAATAATGAATGATGAAGATGAAAATAATAATTATTATGAAGAAAATTTAAATAGTAATAATAATTATGAAAGAGGTATGAATGATAGAAATAATCAATATGAAGAATATAATGATAATTATTATGAAGAAAATTTAAATAGTAATAATAATTATGAAAGAGGGATGAATAATGAAAATGATAATGAAGAAAATTTAAATAGTAATAATAATTATGAAAGATTTATGAATAATGAAAATAATAATTATGAAGAATATAATGATTATAATTATGAAGAAAATACAAATAGAAATTATCATTATGAAGATAATAAAAACAATTATAATTATAATTACCAAAACCGAGATAATTATAATAATAATAATAATAAAAACAATTATAATTATAATTACCAAAACAGAGACAATAACAATAACAACAATAATAAAAACAATTATAATTATAATTACCAAAACAGAGATAATTATAATAATAATAATAATATAAACAATAATAATCAAAATTTTGATAATAACTATGAAAATAATGATATATATAATGAAGAATTAATCAAATCAGAAATGCCTTTTAAAAAAAATATAAATAATAATAATATAGAAACAAAATCAATAGGAATAGGAATGACTCCAAGAGAACAATTAATTGAAAAAACAAATGAATTAAATATAATAAATATTAAAAATCCTAATTTAAATAAAAATGAAAAAAATTTTGAAATGGAACAAGGAAATTATGAAAGAAAATTAAGTAAAGAAAATATAAAAGATGGTGATAAAAATGAAACAAATAAACAAAATGTATTAATTATTAAAGATGGTGAAAAACAAATAATACAAAAAAGAAAAATTCCAATTCCTAAAAAAAATATTATGAATAATTTAACTCCAAATAAACATTCTTTTGAAAATGAAAATAGTGAAAATTATCTTATTGAAGAAGAAGTATTAAATAACAACAATAATATAGATTTTGGAAATAATATTAATAATGAAAATATCAAAAATCAAAGAATAATATCAACTTTAAATCATGAAAATTTTAATGAAGAAGAAAAAAATTTAGAAGATAAAAATAAAATAATAAATGAAAAAAAAGAAGAAAAAAAAGAAGAAAATAAAAATAATATTGAAAAAGAAAATGGCAATGTAATTAAACAAAAAGAAGAAAATCAATCATATATAGGTAAAATTCATGATTTTTTTAATGAATCATTTGAAGGAAAAGAAGAAAGAAATAAATCTGAAAATGATATTTATATATCAGAAGAAAGAGAAGAAGATGAAAATCAAATAAATGAAGAAGAAGAAAATGAAAATGAAAATGAAAATGAAAAAGAAGATGAAAAAGAAGAAATGAAAAAACAAAATGAAGATGAGGATGAAAATGAAGAAATATTAAATCAAATAAAACAAAAAATAATAGAAGATAATAAAAAAAATAATAATGAAAATAATGGAGAAAATATAAATAAAAATAATACAGAAGATAATAAAAACAATAAAATAAATGAAGAAGAGCAAATAACTCAATTATCAATTTTTGATTCAAATGGAAAAGAAAATGAATTTTCTCCAAAAATAGGTGATTATATGCAAAATATTAAAAAAGTAAATAAATTAAAATCTGTTTTATTAAATTCAAATAATGTTGATTTAGAATCTATAAGTAGTGGAATTAAAGGAAGAATAGAATCTTATAATAAGGATGATGATAAAGAAATTGAATTAAATGATAAAACTTCTTTTAATACTTTAAGTAAAATTAGTGATAAAATGATTGATAAAAGTAAAGTTGATTTCACTAATATTCAAGGAAAAAAAATAGATGGAAGTAAAGATGATTTTATAAATATTCAAGGGAAAAAAATAGATGGTTTAAGTAAAAAAAATAAAATTTATAAAAAGAAAAATAAAAATAAAAAAGGAAATTTTAAAAAAAATGAAAAACATTTATGTTATAAATTTATTACTAATCCACAAAGATTTTTTACTGAAGATTTATGTGATAATGTTCTTAAAGCTTATGATTTAGATATAAATAAAACAATTAAAAGAATGAATTCCGCTACTCCTTCTCAAAAATTAATTTATAATAAGAAAACTGTGAAAAGAAATAATAAAATTAATAAAAATAAAATTCCTTTACCTAATAAAAATAGCAATATCAACACAATAATAAATAATAATATTAATAATAATTAAATTTAGATTAATATTTTTCAATAAAAAGATTTCCTGAAGAATAAAATTTATAAAAAACAAAAATTTATTTTTATTTAAATAAATATTTATAATTACATTAATTTATTTATTTCAAAACCGTCATATATAAAAAAACAAATAAAATAAATAACTATTAACAAAAACTAACTCTAAATATAAAAATTAATAAAAATAAAAAAAAATCTTTTTCCTATTAAAAAACCTAATAAAAGCCAGATCATAAAAAAAAAATAAAAAAAAATGAACAAAGACTTTGAGAAAAAGATGGGTCGGGGCACTGGCCCAATCTTAAAAATAAAGAGAGTAGACTATCATCAACTTAGTAAGCAAATAGGAGAAAAATTAGAGAAACGTTCTGAAAAGCATAGAGCAGAAGAAAAAGAGAGAAAGAGAAAAGCAAATCAATCAATAAAAGCATATCAACAAAAAACAAATAATCGTCAAGAATTTGATCATCATTCAAAAAGTCCTTCACCAGATGTGGTAAAAGAAATACCAACATCAACATTAACATTTAATTATTCTCCAAAGGAAGATTTAGGTTTAAAAGCTTTTGAATTAGATCAACATACTCAAAGAGAATTAAGAGAAGAAAAATATATTAATCAATTAATTAAAAGATATTTTGCAATAGATTTAATAGAATTTTTCAAATATTATAAAACACCATATCCAACTAAAGTTTTAGAAATATCATGTTTTATAAATGAATTATTAGATAATGATAATAGAGATATGACAAATATTCATTATTTAGAATCAGATTATGATAATTGTTACAAAGGAAAATTAATATCAATTAAAAATTTAGGAAGATATGATTGTTGGGAAGATTTACCTCCTGAAGAATGGTTAAAAAAATGTATGGAAAATGATGATGAATATGATGGTACTTCACCTATGTATGATCATACTACTGAGAAATATATGTGGAATCCTGTTAAAGTTCTTTCTTATAATCCTGATAATTTAAGATATAAAGTCAGATTTGTTAAAACTGAAAAAGAAGTTTCTAGATTATCTCTTTTATTTAGATGGGAAGATAAAGGAGAATTTGAATATAGGAAATATTTATGTGAAAATAGAAGAAATCATGTTGATCAATTTATTTTGTTTACTAGATATGTTGATAATGTTCCTGATGATTTTGTTGCTTTTTTAAATCCAGAATGGGAAAAAATTATTGAAAGTAAAGTTAGATTTCCCACTAAAAGATTAAGTGATATGTTTAATTATATTTTCAATGAAAAAAATCCCTCTTTTAATAGAGAGTTAATGATTGTTAAACAAGATTTTTTAAGACAAATGAAAAAATGCAGAGTTTTACTTGAAATGCAAGAACCAAGTAATACAGAAAAATTTAAAGAAAGATCTTTAGAAATTCAACCTTTTTATAAAATCATTCCTACTCAAAAAAATGCAATTGTTAATAAATCAACTTCATTTAATAAATTTTTTGAAAGTATTAATAAAAGATCTCTATATGAAGATGTTAAATTAGTAAAAACATTATTATGTGGATTTTTAAAAACATGTGAAGATATGAAACAAATAGATTTAATATTATCAAATATAGATGACAATACTCTTCCTTTAGAAATGGCAGATTTTCAACTCTTAGATAAAAATTATGCTGAAAAAAGTTCTAGTTCTTTAAGAAATATTTGTTGTTCTAAACTTCCTGGAATAATAAGATCATTTGAAGAACCTGGTGAAAATCATGTAACTTTAAAATATAATTATTATGTTGCTACTAAAGAAGAATATGATGCTTCTGTTGCTAAAAGAGTTGTTATTTATTGTAATTTAATTTTAAGAACTAAAGTAAAAGAACTTGTGGATAATTCTATTGTTAAATTTATGAATTATTTCAAAAAATTCGGAAAATGTGCTTATGAAAGTAAAAATAGAGATGTTTTATTTAATGAAATTGGAACTCATTATTTAGAATCAGTTAAACCTTTATTTAAAACTTCTATTTTATTACATAAAAGTGAAAGTGATGAAAAGAAAAAGGCAAAGAAATATAAAGTTAAAATAATATTTAAACCAGCATTAAATGAAATAAAAAATTCTTTAGTAAATTCCTTCACTCAAATAAAAGAAATGGTATCAAGAGAAATAAAAAATTTATCAGGATTATGTTTTAAATTAGTAGATATTGATGATAAAAAAATATTTTCATTAGAAGATGATTATCCACTTTACGCACAAGCATTATCAGAATTAAATGAATTAATAGATAATTCAATAGAAGAAGCTGAAAAAAAAAGAAAAGAATTTGATGAATTTATGGAAATTTTAATGGAACCAACTGAAGTGTATGTAAAGGGAAAAATAGGAGAAGAAGAAGAAACAAAGAAAAATTTAAATGTTGAAAAATGTACTGAAGTTCTTGATAGATTAGCTGAATTAACAGATTTACTTCATTCAAAAGAAACTGATATTAATTGTAGATTATTTTATATTAGTACTTCTTCAATTAAAGAAAGTATTGAACAAGCCATTGAAAATATTAAAAAATTAATGTTGAGAAGAATGGGAGAATATTGTAGAGCAAGAACTGATGAATTAGAAAATCAAAATAAGGAAAAAATGGAGAAATTAGAAGAAGAAACTTTAGATATTGATCAATATAAAAATTTATTTGATTTACTTGCTACAATTCCTGAATTTGTAAAAATAAAAAATGAAGAATTAAAAAATGTTGATAAAATATTAAATCAAATAGAAAGACAAAAAGTAGAAATTGTAGATAAAAATACAGCAGATGAAGAATTAAGAAAATTAACAATTGAAAATTTATTTAAAAAATTATTAGGAAGTTGGATGATTCCTTCTCAAATTCAAGATGTTGCAAAAACTAGTTCTGCCAATTTAGAATTAAAAAAAACAGAATTTATTGATGAATTAAAAGAAAGTCAAAATAGCTTTAAAGTAGAAGTTTCAGGTCTTGAAAAAACATTTGATTATTTAAGTAAAGTAGATAATTTCACTGAAGAACATGAAGGTAAAAAAGTTTCAATTATGATTCAAGATTTTAATGAAGCTGTTAATCAAGCAAGAGAGCATCAAAATAAAATTAAAAAAGAAATGAAAATTTTATACCCAGAAAAAGCAAAAGATATTGATGAAGGAACTGAAGATTTACCTGAATTTGAAAAGTTAGGAACTATATTTAATGAATTTCAACCATTTAAAATTTTATGGAATGAAGATACTAATGTTATGATTGAATATCAAAATAAAGTTGAAACTAAAACTCTTTTAGAACTTAAAGAATTAATTCCTAATGCTGATAAAAAGAGTACTAAAGAAGTTTTTATTTATGTAAAAGATTTAGAAGAATCAAGAACTAAAATTGAGAAAGTACAAAAAGAAAATCCATATGATACAACATTAGTAAAATTAATAGAACAATTAAAAAAGAAGTTAAATTATTATGAAGGTTTTAATTGGGTTATTCAATGTTTAAATTCAGCATGTTTAAAAGAAGATGATTGGAAAGAAATAAGAAAAACAATGGGAAATCCAAATGTTGATTTAAAATGTAAATTAATAGATTTAGAAAAAATGAATATTGGAGAATACAGAGATCAAATTGAATTAATTAAATCTAAAGCTTTTAGAAGAGCAGGTTTCGTTCAAAAATATAAAGAAATTTCTGCTTCTTATTCTGCTCTTCATATGGAACCAAGAGATGAAAGAAAATTAGCTTTAAAAAAAATAGATGATACTTTAATTATTCTTGATGATTTAAGTAATAA
>JAEEGL011136603.1_pt1 | contig 14454 bp, 16 predicted proteins | sample 9134231 | NCBI WGS metagenome assembly JAEEGL01 (sample SAMN16246548, study PRJNA631951) | gut metagenome | biome: gut microbiome; feature: rumen; material: fiber-attached | host: Bos | place: Iran: Karaj | collected 2018-10
AAAACTGCTGTTAGTTCTTTGCTTAATTCCGAACTTGATGAAAGTGCGTTTAAAAGTGAATATCGTGATGCAAATGTAGTTGTATTAAAACCTACCAGTAACTCTAGAAATTACAAGTTTTATCTTTGTTTAATTGATAAGGCAGGAAATGGTTTTGATTATACTAATGTAGATAAATTATCTTCTAATTTAGTAGTTTCTAATCCAACTACTTCTTGTACTGACATACCTGCTGAAAAATATCAGGTTCATCTTGTAGTTGATGGTGCAACTGCTGAATTTTATGATAAAGAAGTTGAGGCTTATGCAAGTTTAACAGTTAATCTGACACCTCAGAATAACCTTGCTCAAGCTGCTGTTACTTGTACTAATTCTCAAATTGCAACTATTTCTGATAATAAAGTAACTATTAGTAATGTTTTTGATGATACAACTTGTACTATTGTATATGATAGAATTAATACAGTTTTGTTTAATGATGGAACATTAATCATAAATGAATTTAGTAAAGATAGAAGTACTAATGTTAGTAAACATGGATCAGTTGTTCAAGAATATACAGCTTATTCTGATGGCGGATATGTCTTTACTAAAGCCGAAAATCAACCTTGGTTTAACGAAAAGGATTCTATTAAAAAAGTAGAAATTGGATCTGGAATTTCGCCAACTTCTACTGCATATTGGTTTAAGGGCTTAAAGAATATGGAAGAAGTTAATTTAGTTAAATTAAATACTTCCAGGGTTACTAATATGGCAGCTATGTTTATGGGAGAATATGAAAGAACTGCTTTGTATTGTGGTGGAAACTGTGCTGAATATGAAGTTAGAGGAAAATTAAAGAGTGTAAATTTATCTAATTTTGATACTAGTAATGTTACAAATATGCATGGTTTATTTGCTTATCAACCAGTTCTTAAGACACTTGATTTGAGGAGTTTTGACACTTCTAAAGTAACAAGCATGAGCTCTATGTTTAGTTATGATAATGCCTTAGAAACTGTGGATTTAAGCAGTTTTGACACTTCTAAAGTTAGAAATATGAGTATGATGTTTTATATGGGACGTGATCGAAATGATCAAAGTGGTACTTATAAGTATTTATATAATGGTGTAGCTATTCCTCGTTCTTTGCTTACCACAGTTTATGTTTCAGAGAGATGGAGCGTGGAAGGACTTGATTTAAGTAGTCCAAATAATACTAATGGTATGTTCTGTAATGCTGTTTCATTACCACATTTTGTTGATATGCCTTTAACTTCTAATCATCAAGCATATGCTAATTATAGTGATACAGGATTCTTTACTTATAAAGCTTTTATTCTGAATGAATAATCTTATGTGTCTATTTATGTAAAATTTAGGAACTTTGTTCCTTTTTTTTTATCAAAAACACTTGAAAGATTAATTCTTTTAATATATAATTTAATTAAGAATAGGAAGGTGTTTTTTCATGCTTGGAAAAATTATTGAGGTAAGAGATGAATTAGTTAGAGTAAAAATGAGTATTGATATAAAAATGCAACCTAGTTTATCTAATTTACATGTTATTTTTGAAGAAGACAATAAAAAGATAGTAGGAGAAATAATTTCAATTGATGAAGAAATTTTAAATATTAATATTATCGGTGAAATAGTAGATGGCAGATATTTACCTGGTGTACAAAAGAAACCTAGTTTTAAAGCAAAAGTTAGAATTATAGGTTTAGATGAACTTACTCTTATACTAGGACCTAGTCAAAAGAGTGATGATACTTTCTATCTTGGTGAATCATCTATTTATAATAATTATGGTATTAATGTAAATATAGATGGCTTTTTCTCTAACCATTTTGCTATTATTGGTAATTCTGGTTCAGGTAAAAGTTGTGGGGCATCTTCTATAATTCAAAACTTATTCTATAAACCTACTGCACCAACAGCATCAAATGTATTTATTTTTGATGCTTATGGTGAATATCAAACTGCTTTTGGTAATATTAGTACTGTTAATCCTGGTATATCATACAAAAATATTACTACTAATCCTAAAGCAACTGATGAAGAACAATTTAAATTACCACTTTGGCTTTTAGGTACTGAAGGTATTGCAATGCTTCTTAATGTTGAATCTCCAAACCAATTGCCTATAATTGAAAAAACACTTACATTACTTCCAATTTTGACTAGAAATGATGATAATGTACAAAAATATAAGAATAATATAATTGCTAAATGTTTGAGAGATATTATTTTAACAGGTAAATCTGCTTCTAATATTCGAAATCAAATTATATCTGTTCTTACATATTATAATACTTCTGAACTTAATCTTGATTTAAAGATTGTTGAACCTGGTTATACTAGAACTTTAAAACAATGTTTATATGTAAGTGACAATGATACTATGCAAGCTATCGAAAAAGTAGTTGGTGCTGTTTCTCAATTCATTATTGATGATTTAGATTATGCTAATTGGGATCCAATTGCTTTCGATTTAGAAGATTTTGAACATGCTTTGTCATTTGCACTTATATCTGAAGGTATACTTAAGAGTGATAAAGTTTATGATTATGCCAACGTGCTTGCTGTTCGTACTAGATCTTTGATTGAAGGACCTTACAATACATATTTTCAATGTAAAGAATATATGACTGAAGATCAATATATTGATAAGTTAATGACTACTGCAGATGGTAAAAAAGCTCAACTTATTAATTTTAACATTAACTATGTTGATGATAGATTTGCTAAGATTTTAGTTAAACTTATATCTAAATCATTATTTAATAAAGCTGTTAATGAGCCAGTACGTGCTAGTAAAGCTTATCATATACTAATTGAAGAAGCCCATAGATATGTTCAAAACGATATTGATACTGAGTTATTTGGTTATAATATTTTTGATAGAATTGCTAAGGAAGGTAGAAAGTATGGTATTCTTCTTGGATTTATTACTCAAAGACCATCTGAACTTAGTGAAACTGCAATGAGTCAATGTTCTAATTTCCTTATATTTAGGACTATGCATCAACGTGATGTAAATTATCTTGAAACTATGATGCCTAATGTTACTAAGGATACTATTAATACAATTAAGACTTTACAGCCTGGTACTTGTATGACATTCGGATCTACATTCAAACTTCCAATTTCTGTTAAGATACCAATGCCTAATCCTGCACCACTTTCTAGTAATGCTAAGATTACTGCTGTTTGGTATAATAAAGAATCTGCACCTAGCCAAGAACAGAAACCTGCAGAACCTGCACAACAAGCACCAGCAAGTAATGCTCAGACTCCTAGTCCTCAACCTGATAATTCTGCACCTCAGCAATCAGCAACACCAGCAAGTGCTCCTGCTGAAGGGAGTACTCCAGCACAGCCTGCACCTCAAGCACCAGCAAGTAATGCTCAGACTCCTAGTCCTCAACCTGCCAATTCTGCTCCTCAACAATCAGCAACACCAGCAAGTGCTCCTCAACCAGCTGCTGCTTAATGTTTAATTATTGTTAATATGTAATTTTTAGAATTATCTTTTTTGATAATTCTTTTTTTATGAAAAAGTTAGGTCTTTTTATTCTTTTTTACTATTTATATATGTGAGGAGGATAAAGTGACTAAAAAATATGATTATGTGTTAGGACAAAATTCTTATGATTGTGGCATTGCTAGTATTATTACTATTTTAATGTATTATGGTATTAAACCTTCAAGAGAAGAAATAGTTAATAGATATAATAAAACTAATTTAGGGTATACTGCTTATGATTTAATTAAAATTGCTGAATCTTATGATGTTATAGGATATGGTTTGAAGACTAATATTTTGAATATTGATAAATTTCCTGTTATAGCACATACTATAAAAGATAAGAATATGTTTCATTTTATTGTTATATTTGAAAAAAATAATCAGAAAAAAGAATTGAAAGTGATGGATCCTTCTTTAGGGATTATCACCTTATCGTTTTCTGATTTTGAAAATATTACTACTGGTATTTTTTTACTTTTTGATGGGATTAGAATAAAAAACAAAAGAGATATAAGATTAAAAAAAGAATTAATTAAAATCTTCCAAAGAAATAAAAGAATTATTCTCAAAACCTTATTCATATCAGTAGTTTATGTAATGTTTTCTTTGTTATTTAATTATTACTTGAAATTTGTGCTAGCTTATAATGCTAATAAACGACTCTTATTTTCTATATTTGTTACATTTATTATTATTAATTTGTTTAAAAACTCCTTAAATTATTTAAAAAATAAGTTAATGCTTGATTTAAGTTTAATAATTGATACTGATATAACGATTAAAGTCACTAATCATATATTTAATCTTCCTTATAAATACTTTATCTCCAAAACAACTGGTGAATTAGTTACTATTCTTGATGATATTGAAAACTTTAAGCAAATAATCACTAAAGTATTTGTATTAATGGTAGTTGATATAGTGTTGGCATTTCTAATACTAATTTATTTGTTTTTGCTTAATTCATATTTCTTAATTTTTGTTCTTGTGCTAATCCTTATTCTTTTTTTTATTACTAGAAAGTTTAAGTATGTTTTTAATGATAGATATTTAAACTTAAAATATAGTAAAATAGAGTACAATTCTCATTTAATATCTTTTTTTACATCATTTGAAACTATTAAAAATTTGAATATAAGTTCTTTTATCTCTAAAATAATTACTAAGAGATATTTAAATACAGTAAAATTTGATAAATCTTATAATAAGGAACTATATAATTATGAATTCATATTTTCTACTATTACTGAATTTGCTTATTTGGTTTTAATATATTTATCTATTTACTATTTTATATATTTTAGTGGTAGTTTATATAATCTTGTTTTATATTCTTCGGTTTTTTTAATGCTTGTATCTTTAATAAATAATATTAACGAAAGTTATGCACTTTCTAAAGTTTATCAAACTTCTACTAATCGGGTACTGGATTGTTTAGAATTATCTGAGGAGGTTTTCGGTAATACTTTGTTTGATAAGATTAATAGTATAGAATTTTTAAATGTATGTTATAAAGTTGAAGAACTATGTAATATCGTGAATATTAATTTAAAAATAGAAGCTGGTGAAAAGGTATATATTACTGGAGAATCAGGTGTTGGGAAATCTACTCTTATGAAAATGCTGCTTCGTTATTTCACCCCTAACGAAGGTAGTATTTTTATCGATAATATTGACTTAAATGATATTGATTTATCTTTTATTAGAAACAATATTACATATATTAGCCAAAATGAGAGTTTATTTCCTGGTACTATAAAAGAAAATTTGGAGATGGTTTCTTCAAATTATGAATTAATACAAGATGTTAGCAAAATATCATTACTTACTGATTTGTATGAAAAAAATGGTATTTCAGATAATTATTATATTGAAGAGAATGGTTATAACTTAAGTGGAGGAGAACGGAAAAAAATCATTTTAGCTAGAGGGCTGTTGCATTTTAAAGAAGTTCTTATTTTGGATGAAGTATTTAATGAAATTTCTGTAGAAGAAGAAAAAATAATTCTCAATAATATCTTTGATAAATATAAAGATAAAATTGTTATATTGATATCTCATAGGCAAGACAATATAAAATTGTTTGATAAAAAATATGTTTTTAAAGGAGATGGTACTATAGATGAGATTAAATGATGCCGAATTAAATAATATAACTGGAGGAATTTCAGTTTGGGGAGCCTTAGGAATTATTGCTGGATTAATTTTTGGAGTAGGAGCAGTTGATGGTTATGCAAGACCTTATAGATGCAGATAATAATTTGACTAGAAAAGAATTGGTGTTAATAGTTGGAGGGCGTTCTTTATCTGGACCCATTATTAATGCTTTTAATAATACTTGTAAGACTATTTATGGTTTTGGACAGCAATTCGGTGGGGCAGTAAGAAGAATAATTACAAGAAATTTATGCAGATTTTAAATCAAATTAACAAGAAAAAAGTATTAAAAATTATACTTGCTATTTTATCAGTACCTTTTATTGTAAAGATACTGTATTTTATCAATATACTTGGAATCTATTTTGGATCTTTTCTAAGAGAAATTTCTATTTGTTTGCATTAGACTAGAGTAATCTAGTCTTTTGTAATATTTATATGTTTTTGTAATATACTTTATTGTGATATTATGTTTCAAAATTTAACTAGAATAATTAACGATAGTTCATTTAAAATTATTTTTTGTTTTGATAAAATTGATGTCATTAATTATGATGAACTTTTGGTACTTGAGGATAATCTAATCCTAATTAAGTCTTTTAATAAAATTATTAAAATAAAAGGTAAAAACCTTGTTATGAAAAAACTTGAAAGCCATGAACTTTTGGTTGAAGGAATTATAAATCTTGTTGATTTAGGTGATTAGATGATTAATTATTATTGGGTAAAAGTGGATAATGATACTTATAATAAGCGTTTTAAATATATACAAAAAAGTCGTATTGATATTTTGTATATAAAGTATTTAAATAAGTTCTTGTTACTTAAGATTTCTTATGATGATTACAAAAAGTTAAATAGAATTATACCTTCTTCTACTATTGTAAAGATAGTTGGCAAGGAAAGAATATATGATATATTGTATAGATATAAGTATTGTGTTATATCTTTTATTTTATGCGTTTTTGCTTTAGTGTGTGTTTCTCACTTTATCTTTTTTATTGATATAGAAACTGATAATAATGAAATTAAGTCAATTATTCAAAATGAATTAATTAAAGCTAATATTACTATTTTCTCTTACAATAAAAATTTTGCTTCTTTGAAAAAAATTTCTGAGATAATCAAAAACTCTAATTCTTCGAAAATTGAGTGGGTTGAGTTTGATAAAAATGGTGTTTTTTTAAAAGTTAAAGTTATTGAAAGAGTTTCTAATCATGATGTGGATAATGAAAACTATACAGATATTGTGGCTTCTAAAAATGGTTATATTCGTAATATAAAAGCTTCTAGTGGCTGGATTGTTAAGAATATTGATGATTATGTAGAAAAAGGCGAAATTATTGTTTCTGGTAATATTTTAAAAAATAATGAAGTTGTAGCTAAAACTAAGGCAAATGCTTCTGTATATGCAGAAGTTTGGTATATTATAAAAGCAAATAAAAGTTTAAATTATGTTAGTAAAGTGCAAAATGATATTGGAAAAGTTAAATTTGTTCTTAATATAAATGGTTTTGAAATGACAGTTTTTTCTTTACCTAAAAATGTTAAAGATAGTAAAACAGTACTATTCAATAATAATTCTTTTTCTTTGTATTTGATTAATCAAAAAAAATATCACAGAATTAATAAAAAATATTCTTCTTTTGATCTTGAAAATATCCTTAAATTAAAGGCTAGAAATAGCATTGCTAAAAATTATTCTAAAGATGAGTACATAATCTCAGAAAAAACTTTGAAAAAATATATTAAAAATGGTAAAATGTATATAGAGATTTTTTTTAGATGCTATGAGGATATAGCAGAAGAAAGAGATATTTTAGATATAAAAGATGAAAGGGAAGAACAAACATGATTGAAGGATTTAGAATTGAGGTTATTTCACTTTTAAAATATACATGGCCAACTATTGTTATGGCTGTGATTATTGCTGTGCTATTAAGACTTACGGATCTTATTATAAATAGAAAAAAGCTTGTTTTACATGAAGAGTTGTTAAAGCTTTTCTTTATTATATATATACTTTGTTTGTTCTATGTAGTTACATTCCAGGATGTAAGTTGGTCTAGTCATAATTTTATCCCGTTTAGAGAGATATTTAGATATGATATAGGCTCTGGTATATTTTATAGAAATGTTTTTGGAAATTTATTGTTATTTATTCCATATGGAATATTTATAGCTAGATATTTAAAACTTAAGGAACCCATTGTTTTAGTTGTTCTTGCTTTTATTACTTCTTTATCAATTGAGGTTATTCAGTTTTTAATAGGAAGAGTTTTTGATGTAGATGATATAATACTAAATGTAGTTGGATGCTTGTTAGGATACTCTGTTTATGTTATATTTGAAAAATTTGGTTCTAAACTACCTAAATTTTTGAAGAAGAATATCATTTGGGATATATTATCTATACTTGTTCTTGGAGGTTTTATATGGTTTCTAATTCCTTAAATGAGTTTGATATTTATAATTTAACTGATATTAATATTGATGATGAGATTAGTGCTATGAAAAAGTATTTAGAAAAATGCTTGGTTATGGAGAATGTTTCTAATAGTTATTTCAATATCATATTTGTAGATAACAAAAAAATTAGAGAACTTAATTCTAAGTATAGAAACATTGATAAAGAGACTGATGTAATTAGTTTTGCTTTGGAAGATGAAAAAGAAGAAAATGTTTATTTAGAAAAGAGAATGCTTGGTGATATTTATATTTCTCTTGATAAAGCGAAGAGTCAAGCTTTTGAATATGGTCATAGTTTAAAAAGGGAAATATCTTTCCTAGCTGTTCATGGCCTTTTGCATTTACTTGGATATGATCATATGAATAAAAAGGATGAAGAAATAATGTTTGGTAAACAGGAGTTGATTTTAGATGGACAATTTTAAAAAAGAAGAAATATATAGAAAAAAAAGTTTAAAAAGATTTATTAAATCTTTTGGTTATGCATTTCAAGGTATTAGATATGCATTTTATCATGAGCAGAACATAATTGTTATGGGTATTATTGGTGCAATTGCTTTACTTCTTGGAATAATACTTAAAATTTCTTATATTGAAAGAATTACTATTATTTTACTTATAACAATTATTTTACCTCTTGAACTTGTTAATACTGCGATTGAAGCTGTTGTAAATATGCATGATGGTGATAAAAAAAGTAAATATGGTAAAATAGCTAAGGACTGCGCAAGTGGAGCTCTTGCTATAGCTTCAATATTTGCATTTGTCATCGGATTAATGATTTTTATTCCATATATAATTGATTTATTTTAAGGAGGATTTATGTTTGAAAAATTAAAAGAAAACTTGAATAATGCTTATGCACCATATTCTAATTTTAGAGTTAGTTGTTGTGTTATTACTAAGGATAATAAAGGTTATTTTGGAGTAGATGTAGAAAATGCTTCTTATGGTGCGACAATATGTGCTGAAAGAGTTGCTATTACTAAAGCCATAAGTCAAGGCGAAAAAAAAGGTAGTTTTAAAGAAATTCATATTTTGGGAAGTTCTGAGTATACTATGCCTTGCTTTATTTGTAGACAATTTTTTGTAGAGTTTTTTGATAAAGACGTAAAAATATACGTTTATAATAGCGATGGTAATAGAAAAGTGTTTTCTATGGATGAAGTTTGTCCTTTTCCTTTTTCAGAAGAGGATTTAAAATGAAAAGTGGTTTTGTAAGTATTGTAGGTAGACCTAACGTTGGTAAGTCTACCTTAATTAATAGTTTAATTAATAAAAAGGTTGCTATTACTTCAGATAAAGCTGGTACTACTAGAAATATTATTTATGGTGTTTATAATGAACCAGATATTCAAATTGTATTTATTGATACTCCAGGTATTGGTAGAAGTGCTGATAAGCTTGAAGTTCATTTAAATAAAAAAGCTTTTGGTTCTTTTGAAAATGATATAGTTCTTTTTTTAGTTGATATAGCCGCTGGTTTTGGCAAAGGTGATGAGAAAATACTTGAAAGAATTAAACAAGATAATAAAAAAACTATTTTAGTTTTAAATAAGATAGATAAGATTAGTAAAGAAAAATTAATTGAAGAAATAGTTAAATTGAAAGATTTATATAATTTTTTAGATATTGTTCCTGTTTCAGGTTTAAAAGGTAAGAATACTGATGAACTCATAAAAGTTATTAAGAATTATTTGCCTGATGATGTTAAGTATTTTGAAGATGATACTATTACTAATGTAGATGAAACTTTTATGATTGGGGAAATAATACGAGAGAAAGTACTTAATTTAACCAGAGAAGAGGTACCTCATGCTGTTACATGTATTGTTGAAAAACTTGAATTTAAAAAAGGAATAGCAAATATAAATGCTCTTATTATTGTTGATAGGAAAAATTTAAAAGGTATTATTATTGGTAAACAAGGATCTATGCTTAAAAAGATAGGATCTCTTGCTAGAGAAGAACTTGAGGCATATTTAGGAATCAAAGTGTATCTTGAGTTATACGTCAAAGTTATTGAAAACTGGAAGAATAAAGAAGAAATATTTGAATATTTAAAAATAAATGAAGAAAATATATAAAAAATTACCATTATAATAATGGTGATATTATGAAAGAAAAACTTTGGCAGTTATTTAAAATTACCGGAGATATTAGATACTATATAATGTATAAAGAAATGGAGAATACTGATATAGATGGAAAAAGTAAAAGTGAAGGGAATAGTAATAGGTGATACTAATTATAGTGAATCTAGTAAAATTCTTAGTATTTTGACATCAGAATATGGTATTATTTCTGCCATTTCTAAAGGATGTCGTAATTATAAATCTAAATTACGTAGTGTTTCTATGAAACTTACGTATGGTTATTTTTATATTAATTATAAAGAAGATAGTTTATCTGTTTTGACTGAGGTAGATGTTATTAGCGATTTAAAAGAAATTAAAACTGATTTGGTTAAGATAGGATATTCTTCTTATTTGGTGGATTTAGCTAAACAAGTAATAAAACAAAATAATAATCCTGATATTTTTACTATTTTAGAAGGTGCTCTTTTAAAAATAAATGAAGGTTTTTTACCTAATGTCATTACTAATATTGTAGAACTTAAATATTTATCATATCTTGGTGTTGCTCCGATACTTGATAGATGTAGTGTCTGTTCTAGTGAAAAAAGTATAGTTACTGTAAATAGCGATTCTGGTGGCTATGTTTGTAAGAATTGTTATACCAATCAATATATATGTGATTCTAAAACAATTAAATTACTTCGTATGTTTTTATATGTTGATTTATCTAAAATAAAAGAACTTAATATAATGGATAAAAATATAAAAGAAATTAATAAGTTTTTAGAAGATTATTATGTAAAATATACTGGACTTTATTTAAAACCTAAGAGCTTTTTAACTCAAATTAAGCAAAATTAGTAATTTTTCTTGTATTTTTTATAAATATAGTGTATAATTTATAAAGCAAAGGCAAATAGTCTAAAACAAAAAGGAGGGATATTATGGCAGTTCCTGCTAGAAAGGTATCAAAAACAAGAGGAGCTACTCGTAGAGCGCATTTAGCTTTATCTGCTAAAGCTGTTACTAAATGTCCAAATTGTGGCGAAGTTATTAAGGCTCATAGAGTATGTAAAAATTGTGGTACTTATAAAAATAAGCAAGTTATTGAAGAAGTAGAAAAGCTAGAAGAAGTAAAACCTGAAAAGAAAGAATCTACTAAAGAAACTAAAAAAGTAAAAAAAGAAAAGACAGAAATTAAAGAAAAAGTAAAAAAAGAAAAGTCTAAAAAAGAAGAAAAATAATTTAGACTTTATTTTTTTAAAAACTATTGAAACTTTGAAGAAATCATGGTATTATTACATTGCCTATATTTTTTCTGGCGAGATAGCTCAGCTGGCTAGAGCGATCGGTTCATACCCGATAGGTCGGGGGTTCAATCCCCTCTCTCGCTACCATTTGAAAAAGTCGTCGAATTTTTGACGTATAGATAATGCTTGATTGAAAAATCAAGTTTTTTTTATAAAAATAGTATTAAGAGATGATTATTATGAATATAGTTTTTTTGGATATAGATGGAGTTTTACAACCTCATTTTTCCAATTATGGCTTTAATGCAAATAAAAAAATAATAGAGACGCTTTCTAATAAATATAATATTGATTATCATCAATATGATTTTTATGATGTTGCTGCCGTTTATTATGATTGGGATGAACAATCAATTTGTAGGCTGAAATATATTTTAGATAAAACAAATTCAAAAATAATAATATCTAGTAATTGGAAAAATAATGAACTCCCTAATAAGATGAAAGATTTGCTAGCAATTCAAGGATTAGATAGTTATTGGTTTGCTGATAATATAAATCTTGACAATCAAGAAAATAGTACAATGGCAAAAAATAAATCAATGGAAATACGAGATTCATTAAATAGATATAGTATAGATAATTTTGTAGTGTTAGATGATTGGCAAGAATTGTTAGAATACTTTCCTGATAATTGTGTTATTACTAATAATGCTATAAGCATTGATGATATGAATAAATGTATTAGAATCTTAAAAAGATAACAAAAGTATATTAAGTAAAAACTTAAACTTTGTGTTTAAGTTTTTTTATTTTATGATATAATTGTTATGTAATAAAAAAAGGAGGTATTTTATGTTTTGTCCAAAATGCGGAGAAAAAAATAAAGATGATGCTAATTTTTGTGTATCTTGTGGGGAAAAGTTTGGTATTAAAGCCGTAAAAAGCAAAAGTAGCAAAAGTACTAAAAATACGAAGGATGCAAAAGAAATAGCAGATGATGTTAAAGAAATGACTAAAGAAGTTACAAAGGAAATGAGTAATAAAGTATCTGATATTGTAAAAGATATGATTGCTAAACCAGTTGATGCTTTAAAAATTCATGGCGATGAAAAGAACTTTAATTTAGCACTTGTTTTAGTTGCTATTATGAGTGTTTTAGTAGGCTTATTAGTAATTGCATTAATAAAAAATGTATATTCTAGTGTAATAGGTCTTATGTCTGGCATGTTTGGTAGTTTATACCCAATGGGCTCAAGTATGAATGCTAGTGTTCCATATTTTAAATATTTCTTTATTGCAACAATTAGTGGCTTTGCATTATCATTTGTTTTTGTTGGTGTTCTATATTTAGTAAATAATGTAATGTTTAAAGGAAAAGAAAGTTTTAAAAGAATGTATGTTATATATTCTGTTATTTCATTAGTTGTTTCTTGTTCGTTAGCAATTTCTATAATTCTATCATTTGTAAGTATTTCTCTTGGGATGATTATTCTATCTTTGGGACTTACTCTTTCAGCTTTCTATGTATATCAAATGATTAGAATAATTGGTCCAAAAGATGAAAATTTACATGGATATATTTATGTTCTTACATCTGGTATATTTTATTTAGTGACATATATTTTAGTTAAATTATTTATGTAATTAAAGCCTTAGGGCTTTTTTTAATTTCTTTTTTAATATTTTTTATGATAAAATAAATATGGAGATGATTATATATGTATGATGTTGTAATAATTGGTGCAGGGCCTGCGGGATTATTTGCGGCTTATGAATTAATTACAAAAAATAAAAAACTAAAAATTGCTATTTTAGATCGTGGATTTAAAGTAAGTAAACGAGTTTGTCCAATGAATGCAAATGGTGTTCCTTGTCAAAATTGTAATCCTTGTGCTATTCTTTCTGGGTATGGAGGTGCTGGTACTTTTTCTGATGGTAAACTTAATTTTATACCTAAACTTGGTAAAAGTGATCTTACTAAGTATATGAGTGAATCAGAAAGTTATAAATTAATTGATGAAACTGAAGAAATATTTACTAAATTTCATATGGATGCAGAAGTATATCCTAGTAATAGAAAAGAAGCAGAACAAATTAAAAAACAAGTTGCTATTAGTGGTGCTAAACTTCTTCTTATTAAACAAAAACATTTAGGGTCTGATCATTTGCCAGAGTATATCGATGGAATATGCAAGTTTTTAGAAGAAAATGGTGTTACTCTTCTTGATAGATGTAATGTTAGTGATGTTACTACTATTAATGAAAATGAGCATGAAATTATTTATAATAAAACAAAAAAAATAACTGCTAAAAAAGTGATTATAGCTCCAGGAAGAACAGGCGCTAAATGGATACAAGAACTTGCTGATAAATATAATATTCCATATTTATCTCAAAGCATTGAAATTGGTGTGCGTGTTGAAGTTAGAAAAGATATTATGGAAGATATAACTAATGTTATATATGATCCTACTATATTTATTAAAACTAAAACTTATGGTGATGAAATAAGAACTTTTTGTACAAATCCTGGCGGTTTTGTTGCTAAAGAAAACTATTATGGATATATTTGTGTAAATGGACATGCTTTGAAAGATATTAAAAGCAATAATACTAATTTTGCTTTTATATCTAAGGTTAATCTGACACAGCCTGTTACTAATACTAGATTATATGGTGAATCTATTGCTAGGATTGCTAATGTTCTAGGTGATGGTAAACCTATTATTCAAAGTTTAAAAGATTTAAAAAGTGGTCGTAGAAGTGAATGGCATAGAATAAATAAAGGGTTTATTGAACCAACTTTGAAAGATTGTGTAGCAGGTGATCTTGCTCTTGTTCTTCCTCATAGAATTATTACTAATATTTTGGAAGGACTTCAAACTTTAGATAAGATTATTCCTGGTGTTAATAACGATGATACTTTGTTATATGGTCCTGAAATTAAATTCTTTAGTAATGAAATTGAAACTAATAATAAGTTTAA
>JAEEGL015100158.1_pt1 | contig 14454 bp, 9 predicted proteins | sample 9134231 | NCBI WGS metagenome assembly JAEEGL01 (sample SAMN16246548, study PRJNA631951) | gut metagenome | biome: gut microbiome; feature: rumen; material: fiber-attached | host: Bos | place: Iran: Karaj | collected 2018-10
ATCCGGCGGGCGATGGACGGCCTGCTGAAGCTGGATAACGTGATCGTCTACGGCGATACAGAGGACATCAGCGACCGGGTCGGCGTTGTAACGTTCAACTTCAGCGATATCAACTCCTACTCCCTGGCATACAACCTGAGCGATATCGGCGGGGTCGCGACGCGCAGGGGTGCGTTCTGCGCGCATCCGTATGTATGGCGCCTGATGGGGGTCCCGCAGGAGGACCTGTCCGGTTATATCGACTGCGGCGACGGCGGAACACCCGGTATGATCCGGCTGAGCTTCGGCATATACAACACGGAGGAAGAAGTGGATCGGTTCCTGGAGATTCTGCAGGATGTCATGCAGATCACAAAAGCACAGAACGAGGAAAGTATCGCGGAAGGAATCGACGTATATCCGCCGGAATTCTGATTGCGGCCCGGCCGGCAAAAAAGCTCCGTTGATTCAAAGATTGTCTCCCGGAACGCCGGCAGGAAAGGGTTCCCTTTCCTGCCGGTTTTTCACGTTGTTACCGGGCGGTAAACATCCCGTATTCCTTGGGGATGGAAAGCACGCCGTCCTTCATGTTCGCGGTCAGTACAGCGGCCATTTCCTCCCGCGGAATATCCCGCAGTGCGGTCATTCCTGTCAGGGAGCGGATATAGTCCGCCAGATCGCAGACGTCTGTAACTGCCAGGGAATCCGGATAATCGTCGCGCAGCACGTCCGAAAAGTGTTCGCGCAGCTGCCCGGCGCCGTTCTGCAGCGTAAACAGGTGGTTTGCCTGTCCGGCGCCGTTCACGCCGAAAAGGCCGCAGATATATTCCATGATTCCGTGCTCGCCGTAGGTCGCACAGTAAAAAGTCCCGCCGGGCTTCAGCACCCGCCGGACCTCGCTCAGCCCCCGGTGAAGATCCGGCACATGGTAGAGCATCATATTGGCGATCACAGCGTCGAACGACCGGTCCGGAAAAGGAATGTCCTGGATATCGATCACCTGGTATTCGATCCCCTTATACCCGCGCAGCGTTTCCCGGGCGGTCTGTATCATCCCCTCGGAATAATCGGACAGGATCAGCCGGGAGCAGGAGTCGGCCAGGGCCTCCTGCCCCAGCCACATGGAACCGGTGCCGCAGCCCAGTTCCAGAACGGAAGCCCGCTCTGGAAACCGGTAATGCGCCGCGATCCATCGGCCGAATCCCTGTTTGTTGGTTGAATATTTTTCGTGGATCGAGATCCGGGTCTGCAGCTTGGCGGAAGAGGCATACTGTTTTTCCACCGCGGACCGGCTGTTCAGTGCGGACATGGCGTTCCTCCCGGTTTTCTGAAGTCATATTCAGTGCAGATCCTGCCGGAATCTGTTTCGTTCCGGTCAGGTTTCTGTCATATTCTTTTCAGGTTTTTCCAATGATGATACTCCGGCAGCCGGGATTGAAGCTGTTTCCCTGCCCTCTTTATTCAATATCCGATGCTGCGGTTGACCAGCCGGGCAAGCGGGCGGCCGGTGCAATAGTTTTCAAAATCTTCCAGGAAAAGCTCTACGATCCGCTGAAGCGTATAGGGCAGGGTCGTATCGCCTGCCACGTGCGGCGTGATAATCAGCCTTGGGCAGTTCCATAGTGAGCTCCCCTGCGGAATCGGTTCGGCTTCGAACACGTCCAGGCCGGCAAAAAGCCTGCCCTTTTTCAGTTCCTTTTCCAGTGCCGCCTGGTCAATGACGGATCCCCGGCCGACATTGACGATGACCGCGTCATCCGGCAGCATCTGAAGCTGCTTCTCCGAGATCATATGGAATGTGTCTCTTGTTCCGGGCAGCGAAACGATCAGGATATCTGTTTCCGGCAAAATCTGATCCAGTGAATCGCTCCGCAGGATCCGGTCGAAGAGATTGCCGGGGTTGGTTCCGGAGCGGTTTACGCCGTTGATCTGCGAAGGCTGAAAGCCCCGGAGGCAGCGGACGGTTTCCCGGCCGATGTCGCCCGTCCCGAGAAGCGTGATCCTGCTGCCGTGAATGGAACGGACCGGAAGCCCGCGTACCCATTCGCCCGCTTTTACATGGTCCTGGTATTCCGGCTGGCGGCGGAGAATTTCCAGAATCAGCATCAGTATATGTTCAGAAATGGTAACCCCGTAGGCGCCGGAAGAATTCGTCAGCAGCGCCGCGGGATTGGCAAAGGCGCTGTCGGAGTTAAACAGGTCGGTTCCGGCCGACGGCAGGCACATCCAGCGAAGGGACGGCGCGTTCCGTGAAAGAAACGGATCACCGCCGAAAACGACCTCTGCTTCCGTCAGGTAAGGCATGCTGTCCGTCGGATGATCGAAAAACCGGCACTGGAAACCGTACCTGCCGGCAGCCTGCCGGATCTTTTCGGTATATTCTGCGGAAAGGCCGGGCATCACAACAATCAGGGATCGATCCATAATATCACCTCTGAAACGCAGATCAGCGGAACCGGAATATCGGCAGCCCGTCAAAGGCGGCCGCCTGTTTCATTCAGAAAGACAGGCTGCAGAACGTCCGGCCGGATCAGTTGAATCTGCCCCGGATATTTGGCGTCCAGGTAATCGGCAAACGCTGCCGGATCTCCGGGATTTTCCGCAAACATATTCCAATGTCCGGGAATAACTGCCATGGGTTTCAGTTCGCCGGCCAGATCGACGGCTTCCTGAAAAGTCATGTTTCCGATGAAATTGTTGCGGTATCTTTTCCCGTCCCGCCCGTTGATCGGAAGGAGCGCGGCATGGATCGGCCCAAACGCCTGCAGCTTCGGCAGCATACCTTCATAGCGGACCGTATCGCCCGCGTGGTAGATGCGGATACCGTTCCCCTCGATGATATACTGGAGGCAGGGAAACAGTCCCGTTTCCGGGTCACGGGAAAGGAATTCATGCGCGGCGGGAATGGCATGGACCGTTACGTCACCGATCCTGCAGCTTTCCCCGTCCGTCAGGCACAGGCATCTTTCTTCCGGGATGCCGTCCTCCAGGACGCTCTGAAGATGCAGCCCGGGGAAAACGAATTTCGCGTCAGGACAGCAGCGTGCCCAGACCTTCCATGCATCGTGGTCAATATGATCCAGATGATCATGCGTACCGAGAAACGCGTCAATATGTTCCATCTCATTTGCGGGAACAGGCGGCGGGATTAAGCGCTCGGGCATCTCTGACGCAAAATAATCGATACAGAGAATCGTTGATCCCATCTTTACCAGCAGTCCCATCTGCCCCAGCCACCAGAGGGCAGCGGAACCATAGGGCGCAGACAGGTCGTGAACCGTTTTCAGGAATTCATTCATCGCATTTCCTCCTTCTCATGTGAAGTGTGTCCGGATGAACTGTCCGGAATATCGCGGATATGGCCGGTCTGATCGCGCGGATGCATGGACCGCATAACGGTATCGATCACATCAACCGCTTTCAGTGCTTTCATTCCCGCATCATGCGCCGGCCCGGCATGTTCATCAATCTTCTTCGATGATATAAGCGCTGACAATCTGCCCGATATAGGCTGTGTGGAAATCGTCTTTATCCGAACCGCGGCTGTAGAACCGTTCCCGTATATTTTCCGGGAGATCGTTGAGAACCTGGTCCTGCTGGTACAGGACTTTGCATTCCAGTGTCAGGGGGTATTCCCTGATCCCCGGAACATGGATTTCATCCGCTTCCACCAGTGTCAGGTGCGCGGCTTTCTCTTTATCCGTATCCCGCCCGGACACCATGCCGCAGACTTGGAACACTTCCCTGCTGAGCTTTCCGGTAACAGGGGCGGAGATGGTGAATTCCTTCGTCTGATCCAGCTGCGGTTTGGTATATCTGCTCTGGCGGACATAAATGGTATAGGTCGGCAGTTCCCAGATGGTCCCCAGGTGTCCCCACCCGATTACCATACTGTTGAATTTTTCTCCGTTGGTATTGAGCAGAATACCCTGCGGGAGCGCTTTGTTGAGTTGTTCAGCAAAGTCGAAGGGGTTGATCTTTTTCTTCATTCCTGATCACTCGCTCTCGTTTTTGGGACATCATAGTCCATAAAGTGAACTCGAAGTCAAGGCGTCCGGATGGATTCACCCGACCCGGGAATCCCATGCGCCCGGAGAAGATCCGTCAGGGATTAAAGCCGGGTCTGCATTGATCATACAGATCCATAAGGACATGCATGGTGGCTTCGCAGGAAGCCGGATCATTCTGATAGGATGTTCCCTCCTGGATGCTGTGGTAGAAATCGGCAATGCAGGCCTTATGCCCGGATCCCCAGTAAGCACGGCCGGGGGCCGGGTCGGATGCACAGGTAAACACCTGCCGTTCGCCATTCCGGATAACGGTCATCATATCCCCTTCCAGGCGGATCACGGCCTGCTCAAAGTGAAGCTCGATGATCACGGGGGCGTCCTGGCTGTAAGCGTTTGAAGCAAAGAGAAGCGCGGGAATACGGCCTCTCCTCAGGTAAACCTCCGCCGTGTCCTCTGATTCGATAACTCCGCGCAGATGATGATTGCGCATCGCGGCTTCCGCCTGATCGGGCATTCCCAGAAACAGGATCATCAGATCCAGGGTATGAATGGCCTGGTTGATCATGACGCTTCCTCCCTCGGTGGACCATCTGCCCTTCCAGCTGGCGGAGGCGTAGTATTCCGCCTGGCGGTTCCAGGTCATGAAAGCCCGGATGCCCATCAGCCCGCCGTAGGTCCCTTCCCGCAAAAAGCGCATGCAGGACCGGATATGGGGATGATAGCGATTCTGGAAGCAGATGCCTGTGGGGACCTGCCGGGCCGCTTCCTTCACCTGCTCCCAGCCCGCGCGGTCGATGGCCGGAGGCTTTTCGGTGAAAACGGCGATGCCCCGCCGGGCTGCCTCAGCCGCCATGACGGGATGCAGGTGATGAGGTGTGCAGATATGCACGGCGTCCGGCTTTTCGCGATCCAGCATTTCCCGCCAGTCGGTATAGGCGGTGCAGCCGAAGCGGGCGGCCTGTTCCGGGATCACGTCGGCGCAGGATATCAGCTGGGTGGTATCCAGTTCCCGCAGCGCCTGGACGTGCACCGCGGAGATGCCGCCGCATCCAATGATTCCAACACGAAACATGCGGTCCTCCTGTTCAGGGTTTTTGTGTCCACAGCGCTTTTTGCTGGGCAGTCAGGCACAGTTCCGCCGCTTTGAAGGCGTGGGCCTGGGTCATGGCGTTCTCGGTGCGGTTCAGGCAGTCCAGGATCAGCTGGCCGAAGAAGGGATAGCCCGTCACGCCGGTGGCGTTTATGTACTTCTCGCCCTTGCCGTTCACCAGGAACACATGGTTGCCTTCCACCGTACCGGCAGCCAGGTTGATATACTTGCGGATCTCGATAAAGCCCTCGGTGCCCAGGATGAAGGTGCGTCCGTCGCCCCAGGTGCGCAGTCCGTCCGGGTTGAACCAGTCCACCCGGAAATAGTTGGTGCTGCCTTTTTTGCCCAGGATGGAGCAGTCGCCGAAGTCCTCCAGCTCCGGGTATTCCGGATGGGCGTAATTGCCGATGCGGGAAAGCTGCACTTCCGCGTCCTCTTCCCCGGCGAAATACAGGTATTGCTCGATCTGGTGGCTGCCGATGTCGCACAGGATGCCGCCGTACTTTTCTCGCTCAAAGAACCACCGGGGCCGTCCCGCCGCGCCCAGGCGATGGGGGCCGAAGCCGGTAACGCTGATCACCCGGCCGATCTCGCCCCGGTCGATCATGTAGCCCGCCAGGATGGCGCCCTCCACGTGGAGCCGCTCGGAATAATATACCATGTATTTTTTGCCGGTTTCCGCCACAGTGTCCCGGGCCGCGTTCAGCTGGTCCATCGTGGTAAAGGGCGCTTTATCCGAAAAGTAATCCTTGCCCGCCTGCATGACCCGGACGCCCAGGGGGCCGCGCTGACTGGTAACGTTGGAGGAACAGACCAGCCGCGTCTCCCTGTCCTCCAGGACTTCCTCCAGGCTGCGGGCCGGAATGGCCCGGGGAAAGGCTTTCAGGAAGGCTTCCACCTTTTTCGGATCGGGATCGTACACATATTTGACGGTGCCGCCGGCCTCGGTGAGGCCGTTGCACATGCCGTAGATATGGCCGTGGTCGATGTGGGCCGCGGAAAAAACGAACTCGCCGGGCTTTACCACGGGCCGGGGTTTCCCCTGGGGCGCGTAATTCATGCCGTCTGATATGTTCATTTTTCTTCCTCCTTTTCGCCCAGGTCGCTGCCGAAGGTCATCTTTCCCGCCTGCTCCATGACGGAGGCCGTTTTTTCATAAAAATGCGGCACGCCGGCCCGGATGCCGTCCACGGTGTAGAAAGGATCGTCCGGCTTCAGGGGGAGTTCCGCCGGCAAATGGCTGGAACCGGCCTTGTAAATAGCGGTGATCAGCTCGATGGTACGGCGCCCGTCCTCGCCGGTGATGGCGGGCTGCACTCCTTTCTCGACGGCAGTCAGCACGTTATCCAATTGTCCTGTATGGTGCTCATAGGGCAGCGGCGGCAGGGAGGCCAGGTAGTCCGCCGCCTGTTTTTCAAATACCGCGTCTGAAACCTTCAGCGGAAAGCCGTTGGGCTGCGCAATGGAAGCAAACACATTATAGGGCGCGGAGATCCGGGCCTTTTCGCACTGGAAAACAAGCTTCTGGTCCTCACCGTGATGCACCACCGATGCCGTGACCGTTGCCAGTGCGCCGGGGTATTCCATAATGGATATACTGAGGTCCTCCACCTCGGCGTTGTCGTGGCCGGTATTGGCCAGCACGCCGGTGACCCTGCGGGGCAGCCCCAGCATCCAGCCCAGCATGTCGATGTGGTGCACGGCGTGGTTCAGCGTGCAGCCGCCGCCTTCCTTTTCCCAGGTGCCGCGCCACCACAGATCGTAATAGCAGCGGTCCCGCCACCAGAAGCTGTCGATCTCGGCGTGGCGCACCTTGCCTGCGATGCCGCTGTCCAGCAGGGCTTTCAGGTCGCGGATGGGCTTGCGGAAGCGATTCTGGGCAATAATGGAAAGCAGTTTTCCGCTCTCGTCCCGGGCGCGCAGCATGGCGTCGCACTCCGCCAGGGAGGCCGCCATAGGTTTTTCGCACACTACGTTTTTGCCGCTGCGCAAGGCGTTGATGCTGATCTGTGCATGGCAGTAGGGCGGCGTGCATACGTCTACCAGATCGATATCCTGCCGGGACAGGATCTCTTCATGGTTTTCATAGGTATCGCAGGAAAGGCTGAATTCCTCCATGAAGCGCCGGGCTTTGCCGGGGATGATATCAACCAGCGCCGCAACCCGGCAGCGGTCTTTTAGGGTCAGATAGGATTTCATGTGTTCATGGGCGATTCCGCCTGTACCGACGATTGCGATCCGCAGCATGGGCATGTCTCCTTTTTTTGTTTTTTCATCTTTTTTCCCGTTGTCCTGAGGTTTATTTCATGATCAGTCTGTCAGCCGATTCGCCCCCCCGCAGCCTTCGCGCGGCGACAACCAGCCGCTCGTCATCATCCCCGACGCAGGTAATCAGGAGCAGAATCTGATCTTCTTCGTTTACATCCACCGCGCTGTTGTAGACGCTGTAGTCCATCAGCGTCTTCAGCGCATTTCCCCGGGTCTCGCGGTCAGTGGACTGCAGCGCATAGATATTCACATATTTCCCTTTCTCCGGGATCACGCTGATCGTTTCTACCGCAAAGATGACATACTGGCCTTCCTCGAACAGGGTGTCAAACCGAAAGATCCGATGGACAAAGCAATAGGAAAAATCCTTATATTTCCGCAGGTTTCCGAATTTTTCGCCGCTTTTCATGTTATGTCCGTAGAGAAGCAGGGTATAAGGCCTGGTCTGCAGCGGGGTGCTTTCATCCAGGAAAACGGCGCCGTTCGCGTTCTTTTTCCCCATGGCGTCATGCGTCAGGAAAAAGGAATTATCCTTCAGAACCACCGGTTCTTCCAGGTTGTGCATTTTCAGCCAGCCAACGACATATTTGCTTTTGCGTTTCATGTTCTGTACATGCGGAACAACCTGATCGCTTTTTTCATATTCCACCACAGGCAGTTCAGCGCTGGCATAAGTCCCGTTCGCCAGCGCCTGGGCAGCGGGAACATCCGACAAAGGAACGCTCATCTCCGACCGCCTCAGCGTACCGGAAGAGGCGGTGGCGGCCTTTGCGGCGGTGTTTCCGGACAGGCCGGCGTCCCCGCCGGTCTCCGGAATCCGCGTGCGCGCATCCTCCTCCCCGTCACCGGCAGAGCTTTCATCTGCCGCCGGTGACGCCGTATGGACGACCGACAATATCTCATAATTCGTTTTTCGGGAGGAATCCAGATCCAGCCCGTAAGAGATCAGACGGATAGCGCCGAAGAGAACCAGCGCCGCGGACAGGCAGCAGCAGCATTTCCACAGCAGACGGCGCCTGCGGAAAGCGGCAGGTTTTTCATTCCTGTGCGAAGCGCGGCCGGGCTGGCCCGGTCCGGTTCCGGGAGGATAGTAAGGCAAGATCAGTTCCCTTCTTTCCTGCGCCGTACAAAGATCCATGCACTCGTCAGCAGGAGGAGGCCGAAACCGATCAGCAGCCAGTTCAGCCACGGAAGAGCGGTATCCCCCGTGACCGGAGGCGTCGGAGGCACCGGGGTCGGCGGTTCAGGTTCAGGCGAACTGCCGCTGTCCAGGAGAATGAAGAATTCATTATTGGCATAGGCGGTTTCGTCCCTGCCCACAATCTGCAGATCCACGCGGAGCTTCCGATGGTTTTCCGGATGATCCACCAGGTCGGAAAGGCGCATGGTATACGTATGCGCCATGCGGCTGGACGTAGCCTGCGGATAAAGCGGCAGCGTCAGCCATGTGGGGGTGTCGGATCCGTCCGCGTACACGGCGCAGGTCAGCTTCAGCTCTTCCCCTGTCACGGCAGCGTTCCGGACCGTCATGTCCAGCCAGCGTTCCCCGTCCAGTCCGCGGTAGACCCGATGGGTCACCTTCAGGTCGTGGATCTCAGCGGAGAGATCCATGGCGGATGTATCGATTGTCCGGGCGTACAGGCCTCCGTTTCCGCCCGCCAGCAGCCGGGCGGTTCCTTCGGAAGAGGTGTCCAGCACGAGCTTGCCGGAAGATGGATCCAGCTTGTATTCCAGGGTCACGGAGGGATTGGGCAGCTCGTTGTCGTCCGCGCCTGCGCGTCCGTTGAGCTGCGCGATCCTGCGCGCAATGTTGGAATCCACGGAAACCGCGGTGATTCTCATCCGCAGGGTTTTCGTCCCGGACCAGTCGTCCGGGATTTTGAAGGTGGCTGTAAATCCGGCGTCGGAGCCGGGCATAATCAGCTCCGTGGAGATCGGATCGGAGGAGCTTTCAATGCTGTCGACGCTGATCTGATCCCCGTCGTCCGTGACCTTCACCTGGTATTCATAGGTATCCTGCCCGACGATCCAGTTGCGCTGGCGGGAGGTCATGTTGTAATCCTCGTCGCGGTAGGCGGCCGTTTCCCCTGTGAGGATGGGGGTATCGCCCTCGGACGTCAGTTTCACCCAGTTCTTCGACGGATCAATGGTGTTGATATGGACGGTTTCGGTTTCCGTTTCTTGCCCGTCCGTGACGTCATACATAGTTACATCAAAGGTGGTGACGGCCAGGTTTCCGTCGTTGAGCACGTTCAGGCTCGCGTCTTCGAAATCGCCGGACTTGATGGCGAGTTCCTGAAGAACCACGCCTTGCAGTTGCAGAGACGGCTGCTGCATCGGGACGAAGGTGAGGATACCGATGCGGTTCTCCGTCGCGCTGGAATCGGGATTGCAGACCGTGACATAGCACTCTTCCGCCCCTTTGCAGACCAGGTCGCGGACGATCCAGTCTTCATAGCCGTCCGGCATCCTGAATTCAGCCAGGACCGTCGGATCCGCCATGGTATTCGACGGCGCGTCATAGGGGATGGTCCAGAGCTGCCAGACAGTGTCTCCGTCCCCGTCCTGTTCCGGCGCGGCGGTGAACCAGTAAATATACGGAAGCGTGCTGATCATGGTGACGTCGAATTTCCCGCCCGGAATGATGACGTCGTATTCGTTGTCTTCCATATCCCAGACCAGGCCGTCGCCCGATTTCGTCAGGCGGATGCCGTGCAGACGCTCCCGTGCAGTTCCGAAACCGTTCCGCTCCGCTTTAGAATAGAATACAACAATCGGATCCGAGTCGGGATTAAGCTGCGGATACTTTGTATAATGATTGATATTCTTCTTGAGCACCATGGCCTGCTGGCCATTCCCGCTCTTGGTATTCATGTCCCAGTCGAAGAATTCGAGGTTTTTCGGGGTGCCTGTCGACCCGGAACCGTTCACCGCGATCCAGCTGAAGCTGTTGTTGCTGTTCCCGGAAATATCAGCGTCTTGCAGATCATCCGGCCGCATGACGGAATAGAATGCGGTGCGGGCAGGGGAATTACCGTCTCCTCCGGCGACATTCTGATCCGTGTAGATCTGAAGATTCGTAGTCGCCTTGGGAACTCTCCCGTCAAACCTGTACTGGTAGGCAAATCCGGTTGCGCCTGAGGGCTTATGGTCTTCACCAAGGGACGGATAACTGATCCGCTCGTAGCTGCCAACGAAGGAACAGCGAACGGTCCGATTGTCATTTATCCTGGTAATCAGAGCCCAGCCGATTTCCGGGGCGATCATGGAATCATAGGTACCCGAATCAGTGGTAGGCGCCTTGTGCTCGTCGAAAACGATCGTCGGGATGCTCTTCGCTCCGACTGCGGCCATGATGCCGGGAAGCAGCTTTCCGGTCGCATCGCCGGTCTGCCCCCTCCGGTAAACGAAAAGATAGAGCATCACATTGTTGTCCCTGCAATCATCCGGCAGTTGGGAATTGCCGTTCGGAATGGGGAGTCCTATGTCCGGACCGTCCTCGAAGTAATATTTTGCGCAGGCTACGGTCATGACCACATAGTCGTCTCTGGCGTAAACATTAAAATCGTAAGCGGTGCGGTCCAGAACCCGGTTCATCTTGGTCAGCTGGTCATCGGTGATAAAGACGCTGAGATCCCCGCCCTTGGAATGATCCGTTATGATCTGGTTCATGTCGCTGCTGAGCGATCCGGTGTGGCCTGTGTCGGTATTGACCCATTTGACGTCCCCGTCCTGTATGTCAAGGACAAAGAGTCCGCCGTTGCCTTCGCTGCCGACATAGAAGACTTTCGCGTCCCGTGAGAAGGTGCCGGTACCCAGCGCGCCCGGTTCCAGCATCCATGAAGTGTCCGCTGCCAGCGCCGGATAGGACCTGGGTTCGCCGTAGGTCGGGCTCTGCTGCTCCGGTTCGTCCCCTGCCGCACCCATGTAATGCCGCAGAAGGTTGGAGGACTCGGGCGGGTAAATCTGGATCGTTGCCAGGTTGTAGTTGACGGATACACTGGTAAAGATCAGCGTGGCGCCGAAGGTCAGGTCTATGCCCAGGGTGACGACGAGGGACCAGGCGTCGGAGGATGTAATGCTCATGTTCACCAGGAAATCCAGCGAGGCGGTTGCCTTGACCCAGATATCCAGGAGGCCTTCGATGCCCACGCCGGCCTTGACAGCAAACATGAAACAGATGTCGATGGTAATGTTGCTGACGGGGAGGAATTCCCAGTTCTGGAATTCGCCGTTCACAAACAGAAAGCCGATTTCGTGCTCCATGGAAAAACCGCAGCTGACGCCGAAGATAAAGCTGAGATATGCGGGAATCGGCGTGCCCGGAATAAAAGTCTGTCTTGAAACGGTATAGCTGTAGGTCAGCACAATGCCCGAAGCGCTGCGCAGCTTGATCTGCGTGGTTTTGATGTCCTCAATGCTGTTATCCAGCTCCCACCGGCCCGTGGCCACCCAGAACCAGCCGACGTCCAAATCGCCGCCCTGGAACATGGATACTCCTCTGTTCTTGACCGCGTCCTTGCCCAGGTTTTTTTCCAGCTTTTCCTTGACGGAATTGGTCATTTTCTCCCATTTCGTCTGTTTCTGGGCGGCTTCCCGCACATCCTGCTTCTTCCATGCGTTGGGATCTTCATTAATCTTGTCGTCGATCACAGGACTGCCCATCCAGATGACCACGCGCCCCATGGGGGAGATGTTCAGGTGGGGCAGGTACTCGGTATAGGGCAGGTTGAGGTTGGCGGATATCGAAATTCCGTCGGCTACGGGGAGGCTGAAGCCGGCGGAGAACCCTTTGCCCAGCACATTTCCGAAAATGCCGCCGTCCGGGCCGGTGCCTTCGTTGATCGGGCTGTCCGTCGCGCTCTGCATCGATACGAGCTGGGACACGAACGTCAGGGCGCCGTCATCCTTGCCGAAACAGAAAGCAGGGCGCTGGTCCGACGTTGCGGAGGGAGAGAAGGTCTGGCGCCAGGTCCCGGTATAGGTATAGATTTTTCCGCCGGACTGGTCCGGGTCGTCCTCTACCGACGTGGGTTCGGCGTAGGCGACTTCAGGCATGATGTCGCCCTGGTTCGAATAATACCGCAGGAGCAGCTGCGGCAGCTCCTTTCCGGCAGGATTCTTGACGCCCACCCGGATATCCAGCGCGTAATCGTTCATTGACGAATACACCATGTCGTATTCCTTGTTCATGATATCCATTCCCGCGAAGGACATCATATAGCAATACGGATCGTCAGCGCTGTCCGAATGCCGGGCCGGACCGGCAGCTGTCGCGGAACCGATGGGTACCAGGTTGAAGGTGGAGATTTCTCCGACCTCCACATCCAGGTTTTCCACCACAAAATCCCGGTAGCCGGCGGCCGTCGGGTCCGCCTCCAGCCGGAGGTGAAGCACGTCGCAATCATCCAGGGTAAAGGTGTTTACGCTAATAATCACGGTGCCGGTATCCGGGTCAGGATTCGCTTCCTGAACCGGCAGGTCCGGGTTCAGCACATCCGAAACGCGGACCTTCACGTTATCGCCGCCGACAGGCGTCGGATGATCCGGATCTCCGGTCTGGAAAACAATGCCGACCTGCCCTTCGGAAATCACAGTGACCTTCACGTCGATATCGGAAGCAATACCCGCGGCGCCGGAAAGGCGCGACATGCGGGAAGCTGCGGGCCTGACCCGGGAAGCGTTGGCATGGTTTTCCCGGATGATGCCCTCTTCCGTGAAGAGCGCGGACAGTTTGTCTCCTATATTGCTTTCCCCGTTGCCGGTAATCTCATCCAGGAGCGCTTTGATATGCTTGTTCCATTCCCGGGCGTTGGCAACGATTTCAGAGCGAAGTGCTTTGATGCTGTCCGCAGCTTCCTGAATCTGCCAGGAGAGGCGGACCGTATCGGAGGGGAAAAGGCTGTCAGCTTCCTCTTCCAGCTTCCGTTTCATCTCCCCGATGACGACGGACTTTTGTTCCAGCTGATCCCGGTAATAGCGCAGCTCTTCCCGCAGGCCCTCTGCCTCGATCTGCAGCCTCCGGACCTCACGAACCAGATCGTCATGACGAACGTTCGCTTCGTTCTCCTCATTCTGCGCCAGGGTATAGGAAGCGTGGGACAACACTTCACAGACCGTTTTCATCCGGGTATCCAGGGCTTCGTCCAGCCAGTCCCGGAGCATGGCGGTATTCCAGGACGAGGCCGGCATCATACCGTTGTGGAACGCGCCGGAGCTTCTTCCCTTCCTTCCCAGGCCGGTCAGCAGATAGGCTTCACTCAGCTGAGCGGGGGTGAGAACATCTCCGGCGGCAAGCGTCTCTGCCGGCAGCAGCTGGAACAACAGGGTGAGGGTAAGGAGCAAAGCGGCCAGTCGTTTCATCTGTCTGATCCTCCGTCTCAGTAAATCAGCAGTTCAGGATGTGTTTCGATCTCATAATTTGCTTTCCAGCCGGCAATCTGCTCATTGAGCGCCTGCAACTGATAGTAGCGCAGGGCGGCAGCGTTGAGCATCGTGCGCTCCTCATCTGTCAGCACATGGGCGCCGGACGGGAGATCTGAATCATAATAAAGAATATGGATGCCTTCCTCGGTGACAAAGGGCTTGGAAACATCCCCCGGGGCGGCCAGGGTGTTCGCCGTCTGGATAAACCGCTCCGGCCAGGCCGTGGATTCCGGATGGAAGGGATAACCGTCCCCGGTCAGGTTACGGTCAGTTTTGTCCGTGCTGTATTTGCTGATCAGCGTCTGGAAATCCGCGCCGCCGTCCAGCTGTTTCATGATTTCATCCACGGTATCCTGCACCAGGGGGAGCGCGGCAGCTTCGAGGTTGGTTGTATAGCGGCTCTGGGATTCAGCCAGGGATTCCGCCGTTTCAGTATAGACCTTCTTTGCTTCCTGCATATCTTCCCAGCTGTCCGCCTCAATGGCGGCCATGGTCAGATTCTGGAGCGCGGACGACATCGCGCGGGCGTCGCGGTTCAGGGCCACATAGTCCTCCCGGACCGCCTCCCGGGCTTCCTCCGGAATGGCCAGCACAATCTGCCGCAGGGCACGGTAGCCTGAAGGCGTATAAAAAGATTCGTTGTTGTTCATCAGGATTTCCTGATCATAACGGGCAATATTG
>JAEEGL010466776.1_pt1 | contig 14453 bp, 9 predicted proteins | sample 9134231 | NCBI WGS metagenome assembly JAEEGL01 (sample SAMN16246548, study PRJNA631951) | gut metagenome | biome: gut microbiome; feature: rumen; material: fiber-attached | host: Bos | place: Iran: Karaj | collected 2018-10
AAATGAGCACAAGGACACTTCTTGCTCTCGCTCATTTTCATTTTTTTGTCTCATTCATTAACTATTGTCTCAGCATTAACTACTAAATTCCCGATAAAATCCATGATTCGCCATCAAAAGCCATCAAAGATTCACGGGCATGAAAAGACCCCGGAAATGGCGTATTTCCGGGGTTTTTCGACTCTTGTTGGGTCTGATTAACGCTTCGAGAACTGAGGCGCTCTGCGCGCGGCCTTCAAGCCGTACTGTTTTCCCTCTTTCAATTTTGAAACCTGGCACAAACTGATTACACATCAATTAATCCTTCCTATATCTTGTACCCGTAGATTCATCTCAATAATCTCGCCATATTTCGTCTTGGCGCGGCTGTTGTTATTGTGCGGAATACAAACCAACTGAACAGGTGTATTTGTAAGCGTAAAGGTATTATACCATCTAAATCGACTTCCATTCAATAACTTTCAGCAGTTATCTGCTTAGCAATTGCGTGAAGCGAAAAGCTACCTTCGCTTCATACGGATGAATGCTACGTATGAAGAAAGAATTGATATTTAACAGGCAATATGATAAGATAAAAAGCGGAGGCAGTCATTTATGATTACATAGGAATTTATACAGCAGGAATAGACCGCATTTATAATTTGTAATCATTTCGTCTGTAGGACACAGACCGAAACGATACGCCGAAGGTTTCACCCGTATGCACAGATGCAATAAAGGCTGTGGTTCGACGCACTCCAAATGCGCTTTCCGCCTCACTATCAACCTTTTGTCCATCGTGACAGCAATACAATTATGGAAAAACAAACCATTTATGCTATAATTTTTTTGAATTAAAGCATTCGTGTATAATTGGGCCGGCCCGTACTCCTCAATTGCGGATGAATACAAGGAATTAGTCCGCTATTCGGCTTTGGCACTCGGCAACAAGCTTATTAACAAGATATAATTGGAGGTACTTTATGGTTTTTATCTCTTACAGCAGTAAGGATAGTGCTTTCGCATATGAACTGAAATCGATGATTGAATCCAACGGCATCGAATGTTGGATGGCGCCGGGTTCCATTCCTCCCGGAGGCAGTTACGCAGTCGAGATTCCAAAAGCCATAAAGGCCTGCAACGCTTTCGTTCTGCTATTGTCGGAGAATTCGCAAAAATCCAAATGGGTTCCAAAAGAGGTGGATACCGCCCTTTCTTACGAAAAAATAGTTATCCCTTTTCATGTGGATGAATCCGATATTAACGAACAGTTTAATTTCAGGCTGACGGACGTTCAGCGTGTTGAGGCATTCAACCGGCGCTCGGAGGCCTACAAAGAAATCCTGAATTGGCTGAAGTCCATAAATAATCCTTCATCATCTGTGCCCGCAAATGCCAGAATTACGAAGTCCATACGTCCAAATGTAGTCTCTAGTTGCAGGATGGCTTCGTTCGAAGAGTTGCTGACACTCGGCTATACCGCGTCTTCAATCGCCGAAAAACTTGTCGCGAACGATGCCATTACATGCCGCGACGTCGGAATGGAAAACGAAGGCACGGCTGAGCAGTGGGAGGAATACCTCCAGAACAATAACGACACTTTTCACTACCTGCTTAACGCACAAAACGAAATTGTCGGAGACTGGTCTATCGTCGCCCTCAACGACGAAGCCTTCGACAAAGCGCAGAAAGGTCAGATGTTAGAGAAAGACTTCGATTACAACATCACCGAACTGATATGCCTGCCTGGAATCTACAACGGTTACATTCTGGCGTTCTCTCTCCTGCCGCAATATCGATCTGTTCGCAACTACAACCTGATAATCGATTCATTTTTTAAACAGCTTGAATCCTTCTCGGAGAACGGAATCTATTTTAGAAAGTGGATTATTAACGTATTTGGAAAAGAAATCGAAGCATTAGTGAGACAAATGGGGTTCCGCTTTGTATGCAACAATATTGTTTGCGGAAAAATATACCAGATGGACTTCATTCCGCTCCCCGGCAATAAAATGATTGCTCAATACCCGCGCTTGATAGAGAATTACAAAAATGCCTGAGATTATTTGCCGCGAATGCCTTCCCAACGACAGCGTTAGAGAAATAGCGTTGTGTATATACCAAACCGACCCCTATATCTACCCTTATGCTTGCGCGGAGGATCTCAACTTATGGACCCGAATCGTTGAGCAGTGCCTTCCCGATCCAAATAACATTTTCTACCGCGGGAATTTGTCAGTTGCCGAGGTTGACGGCAGCATCGCAGGCATTGTTTGCACCATTAAGGGCGGACAGAATTATGTTTTCAGCAATGGCCTCTCTGTTCCCGAAACGCTGAAAGACAACATGCGCTCTGTTGAAAAGGGATACTTCCAGCCTCTCTTTAAAGACAACAGGAAGCTCAAAGGCTGCAACATAACAAATGTTTGCGTCCTGTCCACACACCGCCGTCGAGGAATCGCAGACCGGCTGATGTCATTTTGTATCGAACGGTATCAGGACGACCTTCACCTCGAAGTAATTGCAGATAACAAAGCCGCCATTTTGCTTTATGAAAAACACGGTTTCGTCAAGGTGACAGAATACAACGGGTACAATCCGGACGGCACCGATTTGCCGTGCTCGATGTATCTGCGCCGACAATAACACAAACCGGTCAGTTATTGCTTGGCCATTAATATCATTACTTTATGCCATACAGCTTTGCTTATTAAGCGGGCAGTGGCTATGCGAAAGGATTCCAAAATGAAATACATTAAAATTTTCTTTGCATCTTCAATAGTTGAGTTTCGGCATTATCGTTTTGAACTTGGCGATTATATCCGTACTCTAAACGACATCTACGTTGAGAAGGGTCTTTATTTTAAACTAATACTTTGTGAAGATTATTCGAACGCTTTGGCAGAAAACCGAAAGCAGGACGAACTCAATCGCGAGGTTTCGGACAGCCAGTTTTTCTATATATTAATAGGGGAAAAGGCCGGAAAGGCATCATTGGAAGAATTTGATGTCGCGCTTAAACATAACCGTGAATCCGGGTCCCCACGCATTTACACATTCTTTCTTCAAACCCCGGACGGCAAAGCACCAGAGCAAAGCACATTAGATTTTATGGCAAGACTGGACAAAAACCTCGGTCACTATTACACCCTTTGTGAAAATCTGGATGAGATCAAGTTAAATATCTTGATAGAGCTGACGAAAAACGAAATTTCCGGCAGTCAAATTACAATTGAAGGCGGAACAGCAACAATCGAAGGTACAAGGGTCCTTTCATTAGAGAATGTTTCAGCTTACAGCAAGCACGAAGAACTTCGGCAAAAGCAAAAAGAAAAGGAAGAATTGGATGCACAATTCTTTAGTTTGCAAGAAGAACATTTCAAACACCCGGAGGACCCAGATTTATATGCTTCATTTCTTTCTGTAGCCAAGAAGCGCGAAGCTGTCGCTTCAATTATCCATCAAATTGAGAATGACATTCTGAGTTTGTGTACCACTTTGCAAAGCTTCAATGATGAAGGCCGTTCGGTAACAAAGAGAGAAATAGAAGCCGGCAAGTTGTTGAGCGTAGGCGAGTCCAAAAAAGCGTTGCTGATTTTGCAGGACGAAGAGCGTTTGAACGACCTGAAACAGGCGGAGACAATCGTTTCAACCGGTCTTTCACGCATTCAAGGATATATCTCCGAGAACCGTCTACTCATTCAGGTTCTTAAAACTCAAGGAATAACGGAAGAATCCATCCCGTCAATCCAGGAACGTTTTGAAGAGAACATTGCCATAGCAGAAAGATTTAACACATGCTATGACGAGTATTATAATTATGCCGTTTTTTTGATGGACCACAACCAGCTTCAAAAGGCAGTCACTATGCTGGAGCAAAGCATGGCGGTTGCATCAAAAGCAGGTTTTTCTCAGGAACAAATTTCTGATACGGAGTATTTGCTGGCTTGTCTTCTTTATAAACTAAATCAGACAGACCGGGCAATGGAACTGCATAAATCTGCTTTGTCGCGCAGAAATGATCTAGCGCAATCGGGCGACCTGCGAGCTAAGAGCAAGGCCGCCTCAAGTTGCAACCAAATCGGGTATCTTTTCTATCGTCTGCACGATTACAAAGAAGCCAGACTCTATTTGGATCAAGCTATATGTGTTCAAAACGAATTGATTGCCGACGGGAATACCTCATATGCACTTCGAAGCGCTTTAGCACTTTCTCTAAATAATTTGGCTCAGGTCGCGCAAAAAGAAGGGAATCTCAACAGCGCTGACGAACTTCAGATAAAAGCCATGAAAATAAGGGAAGACCTGGCTAAAACCAACACGGTAGACGCACTTGGATTTTTAGCGATGAGCTATTTGAATTACGCAAGGCTTTTGGCAGAAAGGAAACAAGATAGCTCAGCAATAGAAGCCTATTTTCATCGGGCCATTAACCTTTATTCAGAATTATCCCGAATTGATACAAAACATGTTATTGACGAAGCAATTGCCAAGTATTATTATGCCGTTTTCCTTGCGTCTTATGACAAAAAAAAGTCGTTGGAGATGCATTTGGACGCTTATAGAACTCGGAAAGCTCTCGCATCCACCAATCCACAAGCGCTTGAAGCCGATCTCGCGAAAAGCAACTATGCTATTGCAAATCTCTTGATAGAAGACGATCGAACCGCAGCAATTCCCTATTTTAAAGAAGCTCTCTCCATTCAGGAAAAACTATATGAACTGTCTCCTGAAAAGTACGGCGAATTGTACAGTAAGATAAAAGAGTTGGAGTCTAAAATAATGCAATGCTGACCCTCACAAGGAAAATGATATAAAGTAATATATTCGGTCAATCATTTACTGCTTGAGGGAAGATAATATTTTCCATAAATATATTAAAAATTAGAACGCAAACTGCGGATAAGGGTCGAATAGAATTTGCCCCTTATCCGCAGTTTTGCTCACGCGCCTGTGCAAACAGGTTAATCAAAATACTTTATCATTTTAAAGTATCTGTTTGTTTCCGATCCCTGCCCGCGCGTATCATAATCGACAATGTACGGAATAAATCCCATCGAGGAATACAGTTTAATCGCAGGAACATTGTCGGAATACACAGAGATTGTAAGATCTCCGGAACAATCTTCTACCAACTGAATTACATTATACAGTAGGAACTTGGCAAACCCCTTGTTTCTATAACGGTCTTCGATGCACAGGTCGCAGATTGTATTATTTCTGCCGTATGAGTCGTTAAACGTATCCTTAAAGTATTTATAGGCCTCTCTCATACTGTCTGTAACTTCAACGCCCGCTTCCGCAAAGTATTTCTCAATGATATCCGGATTCCATGACGGAAGCTCTGAATAAAGTGATATAATTCCAACTACATACCCGTCCGTCTTTGCTATGTAATAATAGTCCCTGAAGAAAACCGAATTTCGGTCATCAAAAAGCTTTGGAAGTATTAATCTGGCCGTATCGACATTGCCAAAGAGCCCTCCAAAAATGCGTTCGTCAGTATAATACAGCAACTCGGCAGCTCTGTCGTAATCTTCCCGGTTTTTCAAATGTGAAAAATCTGCGGTCTTAATGCTCGCGTAACTGCTCTGCGGAATAATAATCGGATTAATCCAAACGGCTTCATACTTTGGACTTGCAACCTCTGCAACCCTCTTAACATTTGGTAAACAATAGTATGTTTGTCCAAAAACGAGCTCATCGCTTGTTACAGCTTTAATGCGTTTTTTTCTGTCTGTAACCATATACGCAAATCTATAGCCGTCTCTTGACATTATGCCGTTTGCATAAAAACACACTATTGGAAAAACAGCTGTATTGTAGTTTTGCAATTTGCTTTTTTCATCAATACCACCGAGGTAATTCAAAAAAGCCTTCACTCGAGAGAAAAGAATCTCCATTGCACTCCTCACTCGACCATTATTATCAATCTCCCGATCATCAACCCAACGCAACTTCGCAATCGCAGCCTTTAGTGTGTCATGGTGCCTCTTCATTTCGGTTTCATCAAAAATAGACCTGCGACCCAGGGTGTTGTAAAACGCTTCGTTCTCGGGCTGACTTCTGTTTTGTGAAGTTTTATTAAGATCATACAGAAAATCAAAAGCACGATCAATCGCTATTGAAACACTATCAGCGCAATTCTTCTTCTGCGTGGCGGAAACGTAAAGGTCGTATACTTCTGAATGCTGAAGCTTGCGATTATTAACAGCCTGTTGGAAATCATCCAGCATCTCTAGTTTTGCCTCTTTATACTGCTGATATGTCGGTCTCCATTCCTCTGTAAAAGTGAGTTCCTTAATGCTTAATTTCTTTGTATATTGAAGGATACCGAAGTAGAAAACATCCAGAAAAGAAATTGTATCCAAAACCTCGCCTGCTATATAGAACATCTTTTCTTTGGCGTTCAATTTATTCGAAACGTATTTCTGCTCCAAGTCTTTCATAATATCGAACAGCGATGGGGCAGCAAAAAGAAGGTCATAATTAATTTCCTTCGCAGTAAGCAGTTTTGTCGCAAGTACAATGAGCGCCTCTATTTGACATCTTTTAATACTGTCCGGATTTTCCAGTTTTAAATTGACGGTCGGATTCTTAATAACTATGTTCTCTTCAATGATTGAGTCTACTCTATCCCCAAACCTCTGACGGAACGCATCTAAAAACGCATAATAGTCCTCATGTGAATCCTCCGGCGAATCATCGGACCCGAGCAAAAACGCCAGAATACTGTATATGCCTTCCTCAAGTAGCAGAAAAATAATGATTTCATCCCACCTGTAGTGGTTTATGTTATAATCGGCAGCACCATTAATACCTTTAGAATAGAAAGATTTAACATGCAGATTTCTAAATACATCTTTGTATTTTTCGCCGAACTTCCTGTATAATCTCCTTTTGCTTGTCTCGCTTATGGTGTCAGATATTATAAGGGCAAAATTCTTGATATACCTGTTGTTAAAGGAAATGTAGTCTTTAAAAAACGATGTAGATTCGCTGATAATATCTAGATTAATGACATCGTTTCTTATAAGGAATGACTCGACTGCCGCGTCATAGGATGCGTAAAGGGTGTTGCCATCATCGTTTGTTGCAGCCTGTGTGTCTTTTGGTCTGTTGTCGGGATTTGTCAGTACCACTTTCAATTGGCTCGGGGACATAAAAGACATATAATTAAGTTCAATCGATTGCCTCTTGTCCTCATCTTCGGCAAGCTTTTTGCAGTCATTGAAAGAATAGGCCTCCAAATAGTAACAGGCATTACGGTCCACAATAATCAGCTCATCAAAATCTATCACATTTCTTCTGCTAGCTGTTGTGCGAGTTAAAGAAAGACCCCTAGAATGTATTATTTGCATTTGCAATCGATTATGTTATGTTCTTTGAGGGGTGAAACAACTATTATCAGATGACGTCCATAGCCTTTTCACCTTGCGGTTTTGTTGGTCTATTTTACCATATTCGAGAAAGCGGAGTCAACACGAACCGGGGCAAAAAACGGAAAAAAACGGAAATGGCTCTACTCCTGTTTCCTGTTTCCGAGGAATAAATGCCTTTCGGTTATACAATCTATTTCTACGGCAGCGGGAGTAGCGCCATAATTTCCAGGGACATTATAACCCATCGATTGTATAATTCCTTCTGTTTTTTCTTTGCCTCCTGAATCATACCGTTTCTAGTTGTTTCATGAATTCTGCTTCTGTTTATTCTGTCTGGATGCAGTTATCTTTTCTACGTTTTCCCGGGAAAGGATTAGCTCATTTGTCCCCGGATTGATGATAATCCCATGAATTATTCCTGTATTATTAGTTTTAGATGAAATAAATGCAATTATCTCTTCGTACGACATTACTGCAACTCTGAAATTGCTGCCCAAAAGAGCGCGCATGGAATCAAAATCAGTAAAGCCGCATAAATATGTATTGCCATTTGCTGTTATTGTACGTAAATGCATAGTTCTGCCTTCGCTAACTTCTGCCTCATTTGCAAATCGATAGCGTTCGCTTCCAAATAGAAATTCTTTATTAAGCAGATACATCGGTTTTCCGGAATCGTCCTCCGCCACGAATCTTGCGCCGCTGTCTTCGCTTTCGCGGACTTTCTTTTTCAGCGCTATATGAGTCATCAACTCCGTGCCGCCGCGCGTTGTATGAATAATCCAATCGGCAACGTCATCCGGTTCTCCGTCATAAGAAACAGGCACAATTAAAGGAGTATTATAAAGTTCATTACATATAAACTGCCACATCAACGTCGCACTCACGCCGGCACTCTGATTACTCTTCACAGCGCTGCATTGCTTATACCGGATAATGGCCTGGTTAAGAAAAGAACCGGCGTAATCCCATTTCTCAAAGCCCTCGATCGGCAAATAATCATCACGCTCCAGTTCGCCATAATGATCATTGATCCCGGGATTTAGTTTGAATCGAGTTATACCTAATCGGTACCACGACTTAATAAATAATTCAAACTCCTCTCTATCCATTTTCTTGCAGTACATATCAATCCCGGGATTAGCTTTCACTGTGCTTTCCGCGTATTCCTTTTTGGAGAAAATCCATGCATATCCCTGCATGTCAACTGAAGGGATCGTCTCGCCGGTTACTTTCATAAAGGCAACATATACGCTGTCGATTGATTTGACATACTGAATCGCTGCACGTTTTTTATACTTTTGATATGCTCCGTCGTCCATCGTTTCGCATTTGGGATTGAGATGTAGTTCACCTGCAGGTTCGTTAGACCCAATCCGGAAATAGCCGGATCCGATGAATCTATCTTTTGGAATGTGCTGAAGCAATTTGCCCACCAGTTCATTCATGGCGGCGGTATCTCCGGTAACTGCAACGATTTTGTATTCGTCCTCGGTCAACGCGAAGGCCGCATATCCCGCAATGCCGACAGCCCACATAGAATCCGAAAGATACTTTCGCGTAATATCGTGAATCTCTACAAGATACAGATCCTTTTCCGGAATGCTTTGAACCAAATAATTAACACCTTCTTCGAACTGTCCGCTAAGCACTTGAGGTTTTTTCAAATTAGAAGTAGCTTCTTCTGCGGTTTGTTGGTTTGCGGCAATGATGTCCTCAAGTGTTATTCCCGCATTGGCACAATCAGCGCAAAGGAATCCGTTGTGGCGGTATTTTGCAGGCAATTCTCTCTTGCACGCCCAGCATTTGAATACTTGCTCTTTTTGTGCAGTCGCACCCGTTTCAGAAAGCACAGGAGGGACAACCCTTTTGTTCTCACTTTTATTGGCTTGCAGATATGCCTCCTTATTATCGGGATTTCCTTGTCTGGGCGCGTTTTGTGAAGAGACTTGCTCTTCGCCATTCCGTTTGGATTTATTTCGTACAGCCCTGACAATTGCCAGTATTATTGAAGCATTAAATGTTCCCCAGCAAATTAAAAACAATACTGTTGAACCCGTGGAAGCCTCTCCTTTTTCATTATAGGGAAAAAAGAACATGGCCGCAAATGAAACAAAGAACACAATTAGACATTTTTGTGCCGGGGTAAGCGCGTTGAAAAGATTTCTCTCTCGAATTTTGCCTTTTTCGATGCGGAGTCTCGCAACGGCGAGAATTACTAAGATTGCCCCGAGAGCAACCAGAGAGGATATGACCGCACTGTGGATTTTTGCCGACACCTTAAACGCAATCAGTAGAATCACAGCAACAAGCACGGCAATACCGCCAAGAAGCATCATTGTTCCTATAATTGATTTTCGTTTAACCGCCCCCGGTTTATCTGCAAGCATAATCGGGGACACGTCACCTCGTGCTGTAGCCGATTTATCCACCGGAGCAATTTCCGGCTTGTCTGCATAGGTAGTGGATGCCCCGCTTTCCGGCACTGGCGCAAATTTCTCCGTTTGTACAGCTGCCCTGTTGTCTGCGGACAAAGATGATGATTCGCTCTCCGATTCCGTAGGAGATTTCTTCACCGGATCAGCTTCCGGCACGGTCGCGGGTGCCGGTGTTGCGAGCGCCATGGCATCCGGAGTGTTGAAGGTTCGTCTAATGACTGTTTCAACGTAGCGAGTGACAAGCGATATATCCTCTGTTGCTCCATATACTCGCATTCTGTTGGTCTGGTTAAACCATACTATTCTGACGGGAAACTCAAGGACTTTACTGTGGCCCATAATCGCAAGAGACGCACACTCCGTCTCTAGTTGTCTTATCCCCTTTACAAAGCCTCCCGCTTTTTGAAGATGATCATTTAATTCCGACTGCCTCCCTGAAAGGTCATAAGCAGTCAGCGCCCTTGGCGTTATATCCGCTCTTGCCAGGTAATCCGCGCTGTCAACGATATACTCCCATCCGTACGGCCGCGTGTCCAACACCACGTCAAAGGCTTTCCAGCCTGAGAGCGGCACATATGCAGTATTATTTATGCTAATATAACGAATATAGCTTCTGTCTGAGAGAGTTTTTATTTTATCGTCTTTCGTCTTATCTTTCTCAATCAGTTCCTCGGCTATAATGTTAGAAGATACTTCACTCACCGACAGCCAGGGATACAGCTGCATTATCAACAATTCCCACTTCAGCATTTCTTTTTTCCCGCCAAGCGGAATCTGTAATTCAAGTGTTGCCTTTTGAAAAAGCATAACATTATATGAACCATCAATCTTTTCAAGCCGATTCAGGACAGAGAACATTGTGCATCCGAGAACTTTTTGAATTTTACCGCTGAATTTAACCACGATTTTAGGTTCGGTTAGCAAAGGGTTAAACTCTAACAGCCCAAAGTCGGATAAAATACTTATCAGTTTTTCTCTTTCTATATTGGACATGGCTTGCACCATGTCACGACTGACGGGCTTATTGTCAATTGAAATGAGCCCGCAACTATTCTCTGTCTCCCGAAGCGCGGTCTCTTCAAGTTCGGACAACAAATCACCTATATTCTTATTGTTCTCTGCCTTTTCATACACAAGTTCAATCTCGTCGAAACAGCCCGAGCTCCAGTTGATTTTTCTTTCCATATATGTTCTCTTTCTCTAAAAAAACTGTCTAATGATTATCACTGAACGCCTGCGTTGGAGAATACGACAAAAAGGCTTGCTTTACTTTTCCCAAAAATGAAGGACAGGAACTGAGTTGGTTCGCCGCAACGTCGCCGGAGCTAAACCTTATTGACCCGTTTGTCTCGTTGAGGTGGGTAATGAACAACGCCACTTCAGCATCGCAACCGTCAACATCCGTCAGTATCCGCGATGCGAGAGATGCGGGAGACTCATATCTGCCATAGCGGAGTTTGCCCTGCCACTCATTCTCCCTATTAGTAAGATCCTCTGAAATGTTGCCCAGAGTTGCCTTTTCACATTCATGCGGTAAATGGCCGGCACCATGGCGAGTGACATAACTTCTCATCACATACACAATCAAATCCAGCTTCAACCCGTATTTTCGGCAAAGCGAGAACGGATTTGCTAGCCCAGTGCGCGACGCAGTGACGTGAGGGGCGTATTCTTTGTTTTCGGAGTCAAGCAAAAGCCCTTGGGCTCCTTCAAATATTACTCTGTCTTGTCTTGAAAAATAATCCTCGCTATTATTCACAACATCCACATAACAGGCATTTTGGGCCATTTGCTCCGCAAAATTAAAAAGTACCGTCTTACTGTCAAGTAGTTCGCCGTATTCACCCAGTTCGTTCTTCTTGAGTCCAAGTGACTCGAGTCTGCAGGAAACATACTCCTTACGGATTCTTAACAATTCATTGTATAAACGGCTGGCGTCGGAGGTTTTGATAAATTGGATGGTCAATCCAAAACCCGCGCAATTTCGAAGTGCGGCTTCGTTTATTCCCATGCCGCAACTGCCATGACGTTTCTCGCCACGACTTTTTTCCAATGCCATGTTAATCAATACGTCGTCAATAAAAGTTGTACAGGCGTCGGGGTCAGCATAAATATCAGGCGTATGGTCCGACACCTCTTTAAAGTCCGAAAGCTCCGACGCGAGTTTGTAAAGATCGGGCATAAACGTTTGTGCCCAGAATGTATCAGCATGCCGGAAAGAGCCAGAAGAAAGTTGATGAAATACAAAACGGTTGCCGCCAAACTCCACGGTATGACCCGCCTGTGCACCACCATTATGACGTATAACCGTCGCATTCTCTATTCCGGCGCAAAAATAATCCGTTGCGAGCCCTTTTCCTTCATCTCCGAATCCGACGCCAATCACAGCAAAAGTTTTGCCTGTCAAAAGTTTACCTCCCCCTTTGACTCAATTACAAGCTCAGAAAGCGTCGACTTGATTATTGGGCGGAGTTGTTCCGGTAAGTCATGCAGTATTTGTTCAAGTTTGGTTCCTTCACTGAGTCTGATGGCTCCGACGATAATATCCGGTATGTATTCTACTTGCGTGCTTTTTATGTTGATTATTCGGCCGGGGATGGCATTCTCAAGCATAGGTGTAGTTCTGGTGTTTATAGAAATGTGGAAAAGTCTGTATTTTTCTGAAGCTTCTTTTGCCAGGTCAACAGACATAACATCTTCATGGACTTCTCCAAAAACTTTTCTCAAGCCGCTAGATTGCAATGATTGATGACAGTCATTGTCGCCGATAGTGAAAAGATAACCTTTTTTGTGACGTTTTTCATATCTGTCGGTGGTCGTATGCCTTGATGCAAAATACCATAGAAGCGGATAATCCTCCGGACCGTCACCGCCTCTGCCTTCGAGCCAAAGTTGCAACAGCTGTTCTGCGATACGGATATCTGATTCAAACTGTGTAACCTGCAAAGGCGCACTGTCACAACAATCGCCTATGGCTGCAAACAATATCTGAGGATCTCTCACAGGCTTTGTTGAAAACAGTTTCATCATCGTTTCGTGCAGACCATCTTTGGCAATACGTTCCGCAAGATAACCCATAGATCCGGTCACGTCGAGTCCTATAATTATTGGCGTCGAGTCCGGATGATCTTCAGAATCGCAGGACAATCTGCTTGCGATGAATTTCGGATCTAACTTGGGGTTAATCTTTCTATTTTTGAAAATCTCATTAGCGCTTGAGGATGTTGTGATTCCACCGCTTTTCTTAAGTTTTACCCAGTCTGCGCTTGTGTAATAGCCGTATCCCATAATAGTGCTCCTTTATATATTAAGATTATTCAAGTCGAGTTTTTTGAATCTTCTGCCTTTAAATCCATCCCGAATTACCGTGTCCCAAAGAGCGAAATCATCAAAAGCCGATTTGGCCGGTGGTTTTGAAATGAAATCGGAAAACTCGGTTGGCGCCTCTCCATAATGCAAGCCCATAACACGTTTTGCTGTTTCGCGTATTGCCATAAGATCCTTTACTGATCCGCCTTCACATACCCGAGCGTTATGCCATCCTCCGAACAAAAACGCCTCGTGCGTCCGTGGGTTGATGAGAACATTGTCCAAATTAATCCCGCCATGCGATAAGTCACTGTAGGCAAGAACACAGCAGATGTTTTCAAGTCTTGAAACAATCCATGCCGCATGCTCGGGAGGAAGACTTCCAAACGCAGCGAGAGGGTAGCTCTCTTCGCTTTTTGAGAACGCCAAAGCAATCTGTCCGTTTTCGAGTATGAATCTTCCGGATAGCGACGGGAAGTATCGCTCAAGCCCTCGTAAATCTGCCGGCGGATATTTCAGTTTTGAAATCATCGAAACAAATCTTTCGGCTGCGTCTGCAGAACCTTTTGAGAAGATGACTATTAAATTATTCCTACATGTGTATAAAGTTATTCCGTCTCGTACCGTCCGGAACAAGTAATGAATATTAATGCTTTTTCCATCCTGCGTGTACAGGGTTAACGATTCTGCCCTTGACCAAATTCTATCTGTCTCATCTGTGCCAGGGCAGTCGGATAAAGCGCATAGATAGGAAAGTAGATGATAGCGAAATTCCTTGTATCCTCTTAAATCCTTGTCTGACAACACATATTTGCTGCCACAGTAGCTACACTGAAGTTCTCCCGCTTCGTTTACAGACATTTCACCGGCGCAGTTCCTGCATTTGTAGTTTATCATAAACAGTATCCCTCCCCAAAAATACACCAACATTGCTTAATAATTATACTTTAAAGACTTTTTGATTTCAATATATCATTTCTTTCAGAGCCGGTCATTTCGAAAGTCTTCTGGCGATTAAAATCTAATGTGTGTTATTGGGCATAGAAAAGAGTAGACGCTGTAATAAACTGTTGAATGCAATTTGCAAAAAATGATATAATTGCTTGACTTGAATTGGTATAATACAGTTTGAGCAAGCGCTAAGTGTGTATCAATAACCAGCATTTAATAAAGGAACGTGAGGAAGAAAATGAGTAACACAACCAAGAAGAATCGAACCGTTTTGTTGATTGTTTTGGGTATAATTATAGTTGCAGCAATCGTTTCGGCTGCTATTATTCTTCCCAAGATTATCAAAGACGGGCATAATGAGAATAATACAACTCCAATACCATCAGACCGAACTCCG
>JAEEGL011858796.1_pt1 | contig 14453 bp, 18 predicted proteins | sample 9134231 | NCBI WGS metagenome assembly JAEEGL01 (sample SAMN16246548, study PRJNA631951) | gut metagenome | biome: gut microbiome; feature: rumen; material: fiber-attached | host: Bos | place: Iran: Karaj | collected 2018-10
TGATTTTGTATCTCTACCACCAATACCATAAATATAATTTACTGTTGGAACATGTACATTATTTACAAACATACCAGATGTAACATCTTCAAATAATGCACCACCAGCACCATTTAATGAATCTGCTTTATCTAAAACAGCAACTGCTTTTTGTCCTTTTAGGACTTCTGCAATTTCTTCTGCAGGGAATGGTCTAAATACTCTTACCTTTAGAACACCTGCTTTAATACCTTGTTCTCTTAATTTGTTAGCTGTATATTTAGCTGTTCCAGCTGTTGAGTTCATGCAAACAATAACAACTTCGCTATCATCCATTTTGTATTCCTCAAAGAATCCATATTTTCTTCCTGTCATTTTTTCGAAATCTTTAGCAACATCTAATATTACTTTTTTAGCATTTCTCATTGCATCAGCTTGTTGTTTTTTATGTTCAAATAAATGATGTTGTAAATCTAATGGACCAACAGCTATTGGTTCTTTATCATTTAATAAATAATGCTCTGGATTATATTTACCAACAAATTCTTTAACCTTTTCATCTTCTATTAATTCAATATTTTCAATTGAATGTGATGTGATAAATCCATCTTGGCAAACCATTAATGGAAGAAGAACATCTTTGTTCTCTGCAATTCTATGAGCCATGATTAAATTATCATAAGCCTCTTGATTATTTTCAGAGAATAGTTGAATCCATCCACTATCTCTTGCTCCCATGCTATCTGAATGATCATTATGAATATTTAATGGTCCAGATACAGCTCTATTTACTAAAGACATTACCATAGGTAATCTTAAACTAGATGCAATGTAAAGCATTTCCCACATTAGGGATAAACCGTTTGCTGAGGTTGCTGTCATTGCTCTAGAACCTGCAGCTTCTGCACCAATACAAGCACTCATTGCACTGTGCTCACTTTCAACTGCTACGAACTCAGTATCTACTTGGCCGTTACTTACGAAAGTAGAAAAATACTGAGGTATTTCAGTTGAAGGAGTAATAGGAAATGCAGCTACAACATCAGGATTTATTTGTTTCATCGCTGTTGCAGCAGCTTCGTTTCCGCTTAATCTTTCTCTAATTGACATTTTAAATCCTCCTTTTTCAAGTTTTATTTTATAATCTTAATTGAAAAGTCTAATTATTCCATTTCTATTGCTTTGAAAGGGCATACTTTAGCACAAACACCGCATCCTTTACAAGCATCATAATCGAAATCTCCTCTTGTTCCATCTTTGCTAAGAGGAATAGCATCATCAGGGCAAACAGGGAAGCAAAGTCCACATTGTTTGCAAAGTTCTGATTTATAAATAGGTTTTATTGAACGCCAGTCACCAGTTTTAAATTCTTTAGCATTTCCGGCTTCATAAATATTTCCACCTATTGTCATATCTTGATAGTTTGTTTTATTATCAATATTGGTCATTTGAAATCTCCTTTCTATTATTGAACTTTTTCAACTTCTTTTAAAGCCATTTCTAGAGCTTTCATATTTCCTTCAATTACTTCTGGCTTTTTAGCAAATTTGTGCTTGAAAGATCCAATCATATCCTCTAAGAAAGCATCTTCAGGCATTACTTTGCTTACCTTTACAATTGCTGCAAGCATAGGAGTATTTGGAAAATATTTACCTAAAGTTTCCATTGATATTTTTCTTGCATCAATTTTATATATTTCTCCTTTGTATCCTTTTAAAGAATTTTTTAAAAAATCATTATCATGAGTAGTATTTATTACAATTGCTCCATTTTCTTTCAATCCTGCAGTAACATCAACTGCTTCTAACAAAGTATCGTCAACGACTACTACAAAGTCAGGATTGTATATGTTACTATGTATAGTAATAGGCTCATCACTAATTCTGTTATAAGCTGTGATTGGAGCACCCATTCTTTCAGGTCCATATTCTGGGAAACCTTGAATATATTTACCTGTATTAAAAGCTGCATCTGCTAGTAATAATGATGCTGTTTTAGCTCCTTGACCGCCTCTACCATGCCATCTTATTTCTATTAAATTACTCATAATATCCTCCTTTCTGATATTTTCATTTTGACTATGAAAATGTTATTAATTAACATTTAAAGTATATAATTAAAAGAGAAATAAGTCAATAAAAATGTTGACTTATTCAAAAAAAATGAGTATTATATAAATAGAAAATATGATACTTAAAATTACATGCTAAATACATGAAAAAGAAAAATTAAAGTTAAAAATGAGGAGAAAAAATAAATGAAAAAATCAAAAGATGAGAGAGGAGCAATCTCTGTAATTGTACTTGTGACTATTTTATTTTTTATTGCTATTTTAACAGGAACATATTTAATTAATGCAACAGTTAGAAAATCACAAATAAAAAGCCAAATGATATTGCAAGATGAATACAGCGAATTATTGAATGAAGAAAAACAAAACGAAGTAGTATTAAATTACGGAAATAAAATAAATGCAGAGTGAGTATTTTTAGAATAGTTTTGAGTTTTATAATTTGCTTTTAGAAATTAAGAAAGGAAATAGTGATATGAAAATAAATAAAAATAAAAATGAAAAGGGTGTTACTCTACTTGCCTTAATAGTAACAGTTATTGTATTGCTTATTATTTCAGGAATAGTACTTACAAATTCATTTAATAAAGGTCTAGTTGATCAGGCTAAAAATACAAGAAACGAGGTTATCGAATTTGAAAATGATACAGTAAATGCAGAAAGATCATTTTATAGTATAATTTCTTCTAATCAAGAAGACTAATAAATAATAAAAATAAAGTCAAGTAAAATGTCGTGTTTTACTTGACTTTTTGCTAATTTGCGTGTATTATATAGGCAGGAAAATTATGAAAGATTTCATAATAAATAAATTAAGTTAGTGGAAACGGAGGAGCTTATGGGAGAGGTTATAGTTATAACATCTGGAAAAGGTGGAGTAGGCAAAACAACCACAACTGCAAACCTTGGTTCTGCTTTGGCACTAAAAGGCAAAAAAGTAGTATTAGTTGATACAGATATTGGACTAAGAAATTTAGATGTCGTTATGGGGCTAGAAAACAGAATAGTATATGATATAGTAGATGTTGTTGAAGAAAAATGTAAATTAAGACAAGCATTAATTAAAGACAAACGTTTTGAACAATTATTTTTATTGCCTGCAGCACAAACAAGAGATAAAAGCGCCATTAATGAAGAACAAATGAGAAAGCTAACTGAAAAATTAAAAGAAGAATTTGATTTTATATTAATCGATTGTCCTGCTGGAATTGAGCAAGGATTTAAAAATGCTATTGCCGGTGCAGATCGTGCAATTGTAGTTACAAATGCAGAAATTTCATCTATCAGAGATGCTGATAGAATTATAGGATTGTTAGAAGCATCAGAAATTAAAAATCCAGAATTAATTATCAATAGACTTAGACCAAATATGGTTAAAAAAGGTGAGATGATGGATGTGAATGATGTTTTAGACGTATTATCCATCAACTTGATTGGTGTTGTACCAGATGATGAGTACATTATTACACAAACCAATAAAGGAGAACCCGTTGTTGTCAACAAAAAGGCACCGTCTGGAAAGGCATATATGGAAATTGCAAGGAGAATTTTGGGAGAGAACATAGACGTTACAATTCCAGAAAGGGAAGGCGGATTTCTATCTAAAATGATAAATGTATTTACAAAAAAATAATAATGGAGGATAGATATGTTTGATGACATTTTTAAATTTTTTCACAAATTAGGGAAAAAAGAGCCAGAAGAGCTTAGTTCTAAAGATATGGCTAAAGAACGTTTACATCTTGTATTAATGCAAGATAGAGCAAATGTATCTGCCGACTTCTTAGATATGATGAAACAGGAAATCATTGATGTTATTAAAAAATATATTGATGTTGACGAAAATGAAATTGACGTAAGGTTAACAAATAAAGTTAATGAAGATGGAACAACTGGAGCTCCAGCTTTATATGCCAACATTCCAATTACAGGAGTAAAACAGGAATTACAATCATCTTCAGAAGAAGTAACTGTTGAAAAGAAGACAGAAGAGATTAGCTCATCTGAAATAAAAGAAGAAAAATCAGATGAAAATCCTGTTGATGAAAGTGATAAAGAAGAAAAGTCAGAAGAAAGTAAAACTGAATCAACTGAAACTCCAAATAATGAAGAGAACCTTTCTGGTGATGAGGCTGCAAAGACTGCAGATGTTGAAGAAGTCGAAGTAGCAAAAGTTGAAGAAAACAAGCCTCAGGAAGATGAAGAAGAGAAAGAAGAATCAGAAACTAATACTACAGAAAATGAACAAATAGAGGCTAATAACAATAAGAAAAAATCAAAAGAAAAGGCAAAGTCAAGCCCTAAAGCATAAATAATATTTAATACAAAGAGAGAGACTTTCATGAATAAAAATATATTTAAAAACATGGACTATGGAATATTAATATGTACCATTATACTTCTTTGTGTCGGATTAATTGCTTTATATTCAGCTACACAAAGTAATTCTGGATCAGAGTTTAAAAAACAGGTTATATGGATATGTGTTAGTATTCCTATTATGATTGCAATTATTTTTATCGATTATGAAAATATTGCAAAATTATCGCCTATATTATATGGAATTACAATAATAGCATTAATAGCAGTGTTGTTTACGCGAGCCAGAAGTGGTGCTACGAGTTGGTTTGTTATTGGAAATGTATATATACAGCCATCTGAATTTGCCAAAATAATAGTTACATTTTTCTTGGCATACTATATAGCAAAAGTTCAAGAACAGGGAAAAAGCCAAATTAGTAGACCAACAAGAGTTTTAACCGCGCTAGCAATTGCTGGATTACCAGTTTTTTTAATTATTCTTCAACCAGACTATGGAACTGCAATTGCTTTTATTGTTGCAACTATACTAATGTTATTTGTAGCGGGAATAAAGAAAAGATATATTATAGCAGGTATTTTACTAATAGTAATTTTAGTACCAGTTCTATATATGTTTGTTTTACCAGATCATGCAAAGAGCAGAATTGATGTTTTTTTAAATCCAAATCTAGACCCAAGAGGAGCTGGATACAATGTTATTCAGTCTAAACTAGCAATTGGTTCAGGAGAATTCCTGGGAATGGGATTGCTTAAAGGTAATCAAACACAATTAGGATTCTTATATCCAAAAACAACTGACTTTATTTTTGCTGTTATTGGTGAAGAATTAGGTTTTGTGACAGCTGCAGCAGTAATTATTGCATATGTTATTTTAATTACAAGAATAATCTATATAGCTAAGACTGCAAAAAACACATTGGGATCTTGTATCGCAATAGGAATTTGTGGAATTTTCATGTTCCACATGATTGAAAATATAGGAATGACAATGGGAATATTACCAATTACAGGTGTTCCTCTACCTTTTGTAAGCTATGGTGGAAGCTCAATGCTTACAAATTTATCTATGATAGCAATTTTATTAAATATTAGTGGTAGAAGAAAGAAAACAATTTTTAGTTAATATAATTAAAATTGAAAGATTGAAAAAAATGAAAATAGGAAATGTTGAATTAGAAAATAATATTTTTTTAGCACCAATGGCAGGTATTACAGACCTGCCATTTAGATTAATATGCAAAAAATTTGGACCAGGTTTAGTGTGTTCTGAAATGGTAAGCAGTAAAGCTCTAATGTATAATGATGAGAAAACAAAACTATTATTAGAATCACATAAAGATGAAGAACCATTAAGTATACAAATATTTGGCAAGGATTTAGATGCAATAGCATATGCGACTAAATATTTAAACGACAATAGTAATGCAGTAATAATTGATATTAATATGGGATGCCCAGCTCCAAAAGTTACAAAAAATGGAGAAGGAAGTAAATTATTATTAGATTTAAATTTGGTTAAAGAAATTGTTGAAACTGCAGTAAAAAATTCGAATATTCCAATAACAGTTAAAATGAGAACGGGTTGGGATAGCGAAAATATAGTAGCTGTTGAAGCTGCAAAAATAATAGAGGCGGCCGGAGCAAGTGCTATAACTATACATGGAAGAACTAGAAGTCAGTTTTATTCAGGCAATGCAGACTGGGATATTATTAAAGAAGTTAAAAAATCTGTAAAAATACCAGTAATTGGAAACGGAGATATAAATAATGCTATTGATGCTAAAAAAATGTTAGATTATACCAATGTCGATGGTATTATGATAGGTAGAGCAGCAATGGGAAATCCATGGATTTTTAGAGAAGTTATTCATTATTTAAAAACTGGTGAAATATTAGATGGACCTTCAAATGAGGAAAGATTAGAAATAATAATGGAACATATCAAATTGGCATGTGAATATAAAAGGGAAGATGTTGCAATAAAAGAAATGAGAAAACATATTAGTGCTTATACGAAGGGACTAAAAAATTCAAGCGAAATAAGATCAAAAATAAATACTTTGCAAACCAGAAAAGAAGTTGAAGAAGAATTGGTTAATTATTTTCGTTCTCTTAAACAAGAATAAAACATAAAATTAAGATAGTAGAGAAATCTACTATTTTTTTTATTAAAAAATTGAAAGGAGAACTAGAATTTGAAAAGAACAATTAAAAAATCTTCTATTATTCTTTTATTTGTATTGCTTATATTATTAATATTATCTTTTCTTTTATTTATACTTTTTTTGAAAAATAATTATAAAAAAGATAATACTGGCAATAATATAACTAACAAAAGTTTAGATGAAAAGGAACAATATATTTTAGATATTAATGCGTTTGACGCAATGATTGAAGTAACAATCAATAGCAATAAAAATACAAACAAATATATTATTAAGCAATTTGTAAACAATGAAGAAATTAAACAGGAAGTAATTGAACCAGAGAATATAAGGGGAATAGAAATCTCTTATAAAAATGATACACTTACTATATATAATTCAAAAATTGATTTAAAAAAGATTTATGAAAATTATCCATGCATTACAGAAAATATTCTTTTTTTAAATGATTTTATAGACCAATATAAACAATTAAAGGCAGAAGGATTAACCTCTATTGAGGAAACAGAAAATTATATTGTTTTAACTGTTTATAATAAAAGTAATAATAATTTGAAACAACAGCTTTTTGTAAGAAAGAGCGATGGAAAACCAGATCATATTATACGAAATGATAATAACAATAAAATATTGGTCTACATATTATATAAAGAGATTAATATAAGGTAAGTTAAATTAATCCCAATAAATTAATATCAAAATATAATACAAATCAAATCTAAATCATACAAATATTGGGAGTGAAGTATATGATAGTAAAAAGAGGAGATATGTTTTATGCAGATTTAAGTCCTGTTGTTGGTTCAGAACAAGGAGGTATAAGACCTGTTGTTATCATACAAAATGATACAGGAAATATGCATAGCCCAACTGTAATTGCAGCAGCTATTACATCACAGTTAGGAAAGAGCAAATTACCAACTCATATTGAAATTGGTCCACAAAATAGTGATTTGAAATCTGAATCCATTGTTCTAACTGAACAAATAAGAACAATAGATAAAAGTAGACTAAAAGAAAAAATAGGTCATATAGATGACCAGAAAATAATGAATCAAATAAATAATGCTTTAGGAGTTAGCGTTGGATTATAAAAAAGAGCTTTTTACAAGCTCTTTTTTATTGTTATAATTTATTATTAAATATGAAGCTAAACCTTTAAAGCTTTAATTAATTTAATTTCAGTGTATAAAGCTTTAATTCTTTGTTGTCTTGTTTTTAATGCATCTATATATTCTGATTTGATTTGAACAAAATTATCAAAAGTTTCTCCACTTTGTAGTAATATTTTCATACCTTCTGCATAGTATGATTTTTGATTTTCACTACGTGCTTTCATCATCTTTTTATTGTATTTTTCAATTTGTTCTAATCTATTAATATTATCATTCAAATATTGCAAATAATCCATTAAAGAGCTAATCTCATATATTATATCATCAATAACAACCTTAAATAATGCCTTTAAAATACGAGGACTTATTTTTCCCAATCTAGAGTTTTCAGACAATTGCGAAAGGGCTATTGTTGGAGCATAATCTGCTGGATTGGCATCTTTAATCATTTCCTTTAATGTTTCTGTAATGTGAACGTGTGTTGTATAATGTCTTTTATGAACAAGTGCATCATATTCATCTGCCACACGTATTATTTTTGCTTCTAAAGGAATATCTCTATCTGTTAAACCTTGTGGGTAACCACTACCATTTAATGCTTCATGATGGTAATATGGTCCAGCAGCATATGGACGTAATTCTATATCTTGCATACACATATTGTATCCAAGAGTTGTATGAGTTTTCATTATTTCATATTCTTCATTTGTTAAAGATGTTGGTTTTTCGATTATTTCTTGTGGAATGAACATTTTTCCAATATCATGTAAATAACCACATGCAGTACAGTGAACTGTAAAAGTATTATTTAATCTAAGATATTGGCATATTCTTCCAGCTGTATTTCCAACATTTTCACAGTGTTGTCTTGTAATAGGATCTAGTTTATCAAGAACATTTAATTGATACTTCATTGTTTGATTTAAATTATAAGAACGCAATGAAGTTACATCATAAAAATCAAATTGTTCAGCATTCATTTTTTATAAGGTCCTTTCTCTTTTGTATTATTATTAATAATAATATATCACTTGATAAAAAAAAAAACAATAAATAAAAGATAAATTACTTGACAATTATTTTAATTTGTATTATTGTAAGATTAAATCAAGTTAAACTTATGAGGGGGGGACTTATATAATGAGTTCAGAAGAAATATTTGAAAGAGTAAAGGAAATAATAATAGAGCAGCTAGGAGTAGCTGATACAGCAGTTACTATGGAGGCATCTTTTATAGATGATTTAGGAGCTGATTCATTAGATATAGTTGAGTTAATAATGGCATTAGAAGAAGAATTCGATATGGAAATTCCAGACAGTGATGCAGAAAAAATTGTAACTGTTGGTGATGTTGTTGACTATATCAAAGATCATGTTGAATAAGTTAATAAAAAATGAAGAAAGGTTTTAAACCTTTCTTTTTTGTTATACAAAATTCGCATGCCTTGACATAAGATAGATATAATTATAAAATAAAGAAATGAAGGAGGTGAATAATATGAACGATTTGAAATTGTTAGAAAAAAGTATAGGATATAATTTTAAAAATATTTCTCTATTGAAAAATGCATTAACTCATACTTCATATGCAAATGAAAATAAAATTCAAAGTAATGAAAAGTTAGAGTTTTTGGGAGACAGTATTTTAGAATTTGTATCTAGTAAATATATTTATAACAATTATCCGAATTTAAAAGAAGGAGAAATGACTAAAGTTAGAGCTACTGTTGTATGTGAAGATAGCTTGTACAAAATTGCTATAAGGCATAATTTTAGTGATTTTTTATATGTTGGAAAATCAGAAATGATTCATAAAGGAAATACAAATAAATCAATGCTTGCAGATAGTATAGAAGCCGTTATTGCAGCAATTTATTTCGACTCAGGACTTAATGAGGCAGAAAAATTCATTGTTGAAAATTTAAAAGAAGAAGTTGAAATTGCATCAAAAAATGTTGGATTAAAAGACCATAAAACAATTTTGCAGGAAATACTACAAGTAAATGGAAATATAAAAATAGAGTACAACACAATAGATGAAAAAGGTCCTGACCATAATAAAACATTTACAGCAGAAGTTAGAGTAAATAATGAGCAATTAGCCACGGGAACTGGAAAAACAAAAAAACAAGCTGAAATGAATGCGGCAGAAAAAGCAATCAAAATAGTATCAAATAATGCTAAATAGCTACTAAGGAGTGAAAAAATTGAAGAAGAAATATATTATACCAATATTTGTTCCACATTTAGGATGTAAACAATGTTGTACATTTTGCAATCAAAGAAAAATTAGTGGACAGCAAAAAGAAGTTACAGCAGAAGATGTAACAAAAACAATAGATGAATATTTAAATGAGTTTAAAGAAGTTGAAGATGCAGTAGAAGTTGCCTTTTTTGGAGGAAGTTTTACAGCAATTCCATTGGAAAAACAAATTGAACTTTTAGAAGCGGTTCAAGAATATATTAAGGAAAAGAAAGTTAAATCAATCAGAATATCAACAAGACCTGATGCAATAGATAAAACTATTTTAAAGACATTAAAAAAATACCATGTTAAAACAATAGAATTAGGTGTACAATCAAGCAATGATTATATACTTTCAAAAGTTAAAAGAGGACATACATTTGAAGATGTTAAAAAAGCATCTAAAATGATTAGATGGAGAAGATTTAATTTGGGACATCAGATGATGGTTGGTCTTCCAGATAGTACAGAAAAAGATGATCTTCAAACAGCAAAAGACTTAATTAAGCTAAAGCCTAAAATGGTAAGAATTTATCCTGTTTTGGTTATAAAGGGAACAGAGTTGGAAGAAGAATTCCAAAAAGATGAGTTCAAACCATTAAATGTAACTCAGGCAGTTGAAAGATGTAAAGAGATAGTTAAATTATTTAGAGATCATAATATTGAAGTAATTAGAGTTGGATTGCAAAATACAGACATAATCGATGAACCAACTAAAAAGAAAAGTGATGTTATAGCAGGTCCATATCATCCAGCATTTGGTCAATTAGTTGAAGATGCTATTTGGTATGATAGAATAGCTGAAAAGATAAAAAACATTAATTCAAAAGTTGTAGAAGTTGAGATTGCTTCAAACAAAGATAATATGAATAATATTATAGGACATAAAAAAGAAAATTTAGAAAAGCTAAAAGACACATATGCAGTTATAGCTAATTTTAAAGAAGATAATGAAATAAAAGGTGATAAGTTCACCGTGAACGTTATCAAAATTGCATAAATTTTATGTTTTTGTAAATAATGCTATTAGGTGATTTTATGAATAAGAAAAAGACACCAAATAGCCAGCAGAGACAGACAGATAACATATCTGAAAAAAGAAAAATAATAAAAAAAGAAATTGCTAAAATATATAGTGGACAAAAGGCAGAATACAAAAGTAGTAAATATAAGATGCTAAAAACATTCTTAGAGTATAGCTTTATTACTGTAGGAGCATTTATTATGGCAGCAGGAATATCTTTAATTTTGTTACCAAATGAATTATCTACAGGAGGCTTCTCTGGAATTGCATCAATATTTTACTACTTTTTTGATTTGCAAGTTGGGACAACAATTGTGATATTAAACACTCCATTATTAATATTACTATATTTTAAGGTTGGCAAAAGGACTCTAATAAGAAACCTATATGGAATTGCCGCTTTATCTTTATTTGTTAATATATTAGAAGGAACAACAATTATTACTGATGACAAAGTATTAGCATGTGTTTATGGAGGAATATTATCAGGTATAGGAACAGCATTTGTATTAAAAGGAAATGGATCAACAGGTGGTTCTGACCTTGTTGCATATATTATAAAAATGTATAAACCTGGTTTAAGAATTTCAAAAGCTATCTTGGCATTTGATGTTATTGTTGTATTTCTTAATGTTGTATTTTTTAAGAAAACTGATGTTGGACTTTATTCTGCAATTGCTATTTATCTAATGGGAAAAATGATAGATATTATTTTCGAAGGAACAAACTTTGCTAAAGCATTATTTATTATATCTCCGAAATATAAAGAAATTGCAAAACAGATAGGTGAAAATGTTAATAGAGGAAGTACAGGAATTGCTGCAAAAGGTATGTATACAAACAGTGATAAAATGATGATATTGTGTGTAGGATCAAGAAATGAAGCATATAAAATACAATCTATTGCTAAAAGTATAGATAAAGGTGCATTTATTGTTATTATGAATGCAAGAGAAGTAATTGGAAAAGGCTTTAAATAACAACAATAATTATTTACATGTTGAATGATTTTATGGTACAATTCATTTTGTATAAAAAGTGAAAAATGAGGAAGAAAGAATGAAGCAAAACATGGAGCAAACTTATATAATAAAAGATTGCAAATCGTTTGAACCAAAAGATATTTTTGAATGTGGCCAATGCTTTAGATGGGACATACAAGGCGATGGAAGCTATACAGGTATATTTGGTGAAAACATACTTAATGTAAAAAAAGATAAAAATGAAATTATAATTTCAGGAATTTGTAAAGATGATATAAAAAAAGTATGTGATGATTATTTTGATATAAATAGGGATTATGAAGCCATTAAGAGAAAGTTATCAAATGTTGATGAATATTTAGCTGAAAGCATTAAATATGGATCAGGAATTCGTATTCTAAACCAAGATTTATGGGAAATGATAATTTCTTTTATAACATCTGCAAATAATAATATTCCAAGAATAAAAGGAATCTTAAATAGATTATCTCAAAAATATGGGAAAAAGATTGTGTTTAGAGGTAAAGATTATTATACTTTTCCAACAATTGAAGCTTTATCTAAAGCAAGTATAAAAGATCTAAGAGAAATTGGATTAGGATTTAGAGATAAATATATTTATCAAACAACACAGATGATTTACAATGGAGAAATTAGTTTAGAGAAAATAAAAAAACAATCTAGTACAAATGAAATGAGAAAAATATTATTGAAAATGCAGGGAATAGGGCCAAAAGTAGCTGATTGTATATTGCTATTTTCTACATTAAAAAGGCTAGATGTTTTTCCAGTAGACGTATGGGTTAGAAGAGTAATGAATGAGTTATATATAAAGAATCCAGATGAGAATAAAGTTACAAGAAAAGAAATTGAGAATATAGCAAAAGAAAAATTTGGAGATTTAGAAGGAATTGCTCAACAATATTTATTTTATTGGAAAAGAGATAAAGAATAAAGGATAAAACTAAAAACATTAAGGGGGGAAAAATGGTAGCATTAGTAACAGGAGCTTCTTCTGGTATTGGAAGAGATATGGCAATAGAACTTGCCAGAAAAAAATATGATGTCATTGTTGTGGCCAGAAGAAAAGAAGAATTAGAAAAATTAAAGAAAGAAATTGAAGAAAAATATAAAGTTAAAGTTGATGTTAGAGTATTAGATTTAACAGATAGAGAGCGGATGTGTTAAATTACATGATGAAGTATTAAAAAAATATGGGGCAATAGATATACTAATTAATAATGCGGGATTTGGAGAATGTGGTAAATTTACAGAAACAGATATGCAAAAAGAACTTAACATGATTGATACAAATATAACAGCATTACATATTTTAACAAAGCTATTTATGCAAGATATGGTTAAAGTTAATAAGGGACATATTATGAATGTTGCATCAATTGCTGGTTTTATGCCAGGACCATTAATGGCAACATATTATTCTACTAAAGCATATGTTGTAAGGTTGACTCAAGCTTTAAGACAAGAACTATTTATGCGAAGATCAAAAGTTAAAATATGTGCACTTTGTCCTGGCCCTGTTAATACGAACTTCTTTAATGTGGCAGATGTAAAATTTTTCATATGGAAAGAAAATAGTAAATTTGTAGCCAAATATGGAATAGCTATGATGCTTGCAAATAGAAATATTATTTTCCCAAGCATTGCAATGGTTATATTTAGACTATTTGCAAAAATTATACCAGATCAGTTTATGGCATTCTTCTGATATTTTATGCAAAGGGGAAAAATAAAAAAGGATAAAGCATAATTAAAAGAAAATTTAAATTATAATTTAAAATAAAAACAGTGAAATAAGAAAATTAAGACAATAGAATGAAAATAATAATTAAAAAAGAGATTACAATAAAGTAATCTCCTTTTTTATTCATAATAATTTTATTAATTTGGTTTGCTAATGCTGCTCATTTGTAGCTTTATGCAGAGTAACTTTTATAATTGTACCTTGTTCTACAGAAGAGCCAGCCGTTCTATCTTGGCTAATAACTGTACCAGATCCCGTATATTGAATATTTAGGTTTTGCTCAAGTAGTGCTGCACGTGCTTGAGATAATGACATACCTTTTAGATTTGGAATAGTTGCTGAGATTGATGATGAATCATCAGAATATATTACAACAATTCCGTTTTTCTCAATTGACTCTCCGGCCTTTGGATTTTGTATAGTTACAATTGCATCTGAATCTGCAGATGTTATGCATGTAATTCCAAGAGATTTTAAAGTGCTTCGTGCTTCTTCTACAGTTTTTCCTCTTAAATCAGGAATAGTAACTAAATTTCTATTAGAAGTGCTTCCTTCTGAAGGATTGCTATCTGAAGGAACTTGCATGTATGGTAATACTTCGGTTAATACCTGAGATACAACAGGAGCAGCAATTTTTCCTCCATAATATACTTTTCCTTGAGGACCATAAAGTGTTAATAAAGCAACAACTTTTGTGTTTTCAACAGGTGTAATTGCTAAGAAAGAAGAAACATAACCTGCAGATGGGTTATTGCTGTTTGGTTCAGAAGTACCGGTTTTACCA
>JAEEGL012679702.1_pt1 | contig 14453 bp, 29 predicted proteins | sample 9134231 | NCBI WGS metagenome assembly JAEEGL01 (sample SAMN16246548, study PRJNA631951) | gut metagenome | biome: gut microbiome; feature: rumen; material: fiber-attached | host: Bos | place: Iran: Karaj | collected 2018-10
GGCCTCAACTCGCCAACATATTTTATCAATTGGCGAATCAGCTGAACCTAAATAAAATTTTGCATAACGCTTAAAATAATTAACAGCGTCAGGCGTTCTTGGCATATAAATATGTAATGAGTGATTAGGTTCATCAACACTAATGCCATGTTTTTGAATATAATTAATCTTCGTTTCGACTGGACCACGCACCGATACGAAACTAGAATGCTCATTACCATCTTCATCAAGCCAGTCAAGTGTATAATCACAACGTCTTATTTCACCACGAAAATATGCTATTTCATCTAAATCTTGTAATGTAATTAACCAATAACTATTAGTTCTACACCATTCAAATACATCGCCTGGATGAAAATCATGTTCAAACCCAACAGAGAGAATCTTATTATCATAGTCAAATTTATTTTTATCTGGGTTAATCAATGCGCGAACTGGTAGATTTTTCTATCCATCCATTAACGCATTTTCTGGAATAACTTTTTTAATTAATGCGGCCTAATATGAATATAAGATCGCTCTATCCAATGATTTTCGCTTATCTCGAATCATTCTTTCCTATTGCGGGAATCCTCCTCGGGCTGCAAGCTAAATTGCCATACCGTTAGCACCTGGAACTGTATCTTTATAATAGTGCGGCAAATCTGTTCTACCAAGACGATAAGCAATGCTTTTAAGAGCATTGTTATAACCATTTAAATTAAATGGTTGCATTGGTTCCAAATGTTTAGGCATCGTATTTTCCAATTTCCTATAATAAATTGATACATTCAAATACTGTTTTACGATATAGCGAAAATTCTAAATCTACTACCTTTAAACCTTCTAATTTTGATAATAGCTATAAAAAACGCTGGTCAGCATTAAAAATTGTGCCTTTACCAGCGATTTCTATAATTACACTATTTAATTGTTTGCTCCAATCTTCTTCATTTTCTTTCATTGGAATAAGTTTCCATAGCTAATTAGTTAATCTCTTAACATCACTACGAATTACTTCCATAGGAAAAGAAAAATTATAAATGGTATTCATCAATAATAAACACCATGCCCAACAGCATTGCGCCAATTGGATTTATAATTTGTATCTTTCTTACTGATATAACGACGCTTATATAAACGTTGCATGTGGTGTGATTGACGCTAACATTCACTTAATAAACTCAATAGTTTTTGCAAATGGTTAGCTTGTGAAGTCATTTTAAAATCAGAACCACTATACTTCATACGCGTGTTTTCAATAGAAGTTATTTGCCGTTGGAGCCAGGCAATCATCATTAGAATAGCTAAAATATTAATTTCTTCAGAATTTAATGTAGCTGCAAAACAAGAGTTTTCTACGGCAACCAATGGTGCCTATCCCGCATCATCATCATCGAGCGTATCATCCCACAAGAGACCTAAGACGAAATCATCTTCAACTAATTCATCTTCTGACTTGATTTCCTAATTTATGCTATAATCATATAAATTGCAACGAGGAAATTCAAAATTGGGTAAAGCATCAATAAGCATTACTCGTAAGTCTTTAATCGTATCTTGTGGCGTAAGCTCAACGTACATGTCGTCAGTAATTTTTCCAAGAAAGCGATTATAAACATCTGTGAAAGGTGTCATTCCACAGCTCGCCTCCTTTCATGAATTAGTTAATGACTACTAATTACTTTATATTGATTACCTGTTGTTCTACGACCAGATGTAGCTGCCGTTGAATTTGTCGCGGGCGCTTCACCAGTTCCCTCTTCCTCGGCTTTATCAGCATTTTTATTCTTAATAGCTTCATCTACATCAAAGCCAGTTTTTGCCTTTAAAGCCTGACGTTTCTCATAGTCAGTTAAAGGAAGGCTAACCGCAAACTTCTTAATTAAATCAATAACTCCTATTGGAGCATAATCTAAACAATCAAGAAATGCTTCTTTAGAGCCAGTTTTTAATAAATCAACAATTTGGCTCTCTGTCATATAATATTCAGGCTATGCCGGAATATTTAATGTATTAATAATACCTTCGCTTTTAATCTGTAAAAAATTTGCCATTAACTCACGTCCACCAGGTTGGTAGCTTAATTTTTGTAATTCTTCAAATGTTAAACGTTTAACTTCGCCTGGGGCAAATGTTCTACGAATATTCATTTCTGGAATCTTATAAACTACTGTACTAGCACTACGATTAGCAACATTGTAATACCAAGTTTTACTCATATTAATTATCTCCTTTTTCTCATTAACAAAAAAATCGGGGAGAGGGGATTTTCCCCTTCTCCCCTTTAACATAGTTTAATATTTAATTATGCTTCCTCAAAAGAAACTGTCAAGTCAACAGGTTCACGTCCGTCAGCACTTAATCTAATAGTACGAGGCGTGTCTTTAATTACATCGGCTTTTGTCCAAAACACAATATGTCCTGCACCGAGACCCACAGAAGCAGCTTCTGCAACATCATCCTCAGTTAACTGAGTACCATTCCACTTAAGTTCAGTAATACTGTCTAAGTTGGTTCCTAAATCAAGACCAATCCACTTTGCAGTGCCTTGACTTGGGTTGGTTGATGCAAAGCTATTCAATGCTTCAAGGTTACCTTTGATAACAACTGAACTACCATTTTGGGTAACAGTCACAGCATCCTGATTGACTTGTGATTCAACCTTATTTACATCATCAGGAGCGGTAGTTAATTTGGCGGCTGTGACCTGAATTAAAAATTTCCGTTATCTTCGGCATTAGAGCCATTACCATTATCTGCTGGTTCGCCAGACTCGCTTACAGCACCGTCATAACGGCCATCATAGGTAATAACCTTACCGGTTACGCCATCAAAATACCAAGTATCCATTTGGCCCATGAGAGAAGTATCAACATATGCGCAAATGTTATTTGCGAGCATAGCTTGAACGCCAACCTTACGATAAACCTGAATCTCACGACTCCAGTCACCACGATTGTGCTCTTCATCAACGAGTGTGCCACCCTCAAAAGCAATCATAACAGGCTTGCTGTTAGCACCAGAAGGAATAATCCAAGCATAACCTGGGTCAATAACCTTGCGGCTATTTGTCTCATCTTCAAAGCCTTGCTCAAGAATAACAACCTTAGTAGACTTATACTGTGCGAGACGGCCAGTACGCCATAATTCATCCTTCATAGCCTCAGTATAGCGCCATGCTTCCTGAGGAATCATACGAACTGCGAATTCATATGTGCAATAAATTGTGGGTGTGCCATAAGCGGATGCAACTGCGATTAAGCGATCGAATTCTGCTTCATCAAATCCATTTGCTGCAACGCGATTTGCAGGTGGAAGCTGGTTGATAGAAGCCTTAAGAGCATGAGCAACCTCTTTATAAATGAGTTCATCCATACCTTCCATAACGATACGAACGAGCTCTGCAAAATCAACACGACCATCGAGGAACTCTTCAAAACCGATTTGAGCTGCGCCACCGATTGCGCTTGTACGTACTTCAAAAGCTTCTTCATTCTTACCAAGTTTGAAGACTTCATATACGCCAGCAAGACCAACACGAGTGATAAACTGCTTTGCGCGGTTGTTGGAGTTTAACTTACGACGGAAGATGGGCTTATCGCCCTGAGCGAATACCTTAACTTCTGCGAACTGATTATATTGTTCAACGACCTTCTTAGGAAGAACTTCATCCATAGTCTGCTCAATAAGACTGAAGATTGTATTCTTGTTTTCACGATAGAGAGCATATGTACCTGCAAGTTCATTCAGCTCTTTACGTAAGGTTTCATTGATAGCTTCACCAGAAAAGCTTTCGCCATTCCAGCTATAAGCTGTAGGAGCAGAAGGGTCTGCTTTAGCGGCAACTTTCATGAGTTGCAATAATTGTGCAAATTCTAACATTATCTTCTTCTCCTTTCTGATTATTTAATTCTCATTAACTTAACGCCGGGCTGATGATCAGGCATTGTATAAATTTTAACAACCTGCCATACGATAGAACCATCACCAGAGGTGGAGAGGATACCATCTTCTGCACGAGGACTGAGTTCTGCACCAAGTTCAACATCTTCATCACCAATCATATTGGTTGTGAAAATATCACCAACGTGTGTCTTCATAACACGAGGAACCATTGAACTACCATTTTCTGGCATGAGCTTCTCTTTGTAGAGGGACTCAATGTGGAATGGGTCTTCATTGTAATGAATTTCATACATATCAGGTGCCGCAGTTACATCATCAACTGGGAAAGTCTTGCCACCGAAGCTAACTGTGCCAGCTTCGTTGTCAAATGTGATACTACCATCAGCTGCGTCAACGCCCTGACCATTGTAGTAACGGGACTGCTTCTGCCATACTGTGTCAGGATTGCCGTCACGATCGCCACCAAATGGGCTATAAACGCGAGCCTGATAATTATCACGAATCATAGCAAATTCGCAATCATCTTGGTGATCACGATAAAGTTTGATTTCGTTCCAAACGAGCATCCACTCGCCTTTGCCTTCGAAATCTACGACTTCATTTAAATAGTCATACTTGACAAACTGGCCATTTTCGAGAATTTCAATATCTTTCTTTGCTGGAAGCTGTGCATAGACTTCTTTAGTTGCCTGTGCAGAAAGATGGTTTGGCTCTACTTGACCATAGCCGTAGCCATGCTTTTGAATATAAGCAGCTTGGCTCTTAATATTTTTCTTTAAGAAATCACTAAGCATTTTATATCTTTTCCTCCTTATTAGATATTACTATTTTTCGCAACTTCTTTAACCTTTTGGACCCATGCAGGCATGGCCTGATTTTGCGTGGTATCAATACTACCTAAGTTAAAGGTTGTAGGCTGACCGGCTGCTGTGCCAGGTTTGTCAAGATCAAAGCTAACCTTATTGCGAACACAAATAATAGATAATTTTGCTTCAATGTCATCATAACTATAAGTATCAATATGCTCAATGCAATCTTGCTTATCTTCGTCAGATAACATATAGAATGTATTAATTAACTCTTGTTTTCTTTGACGCTCAACGCCAAGTCTAAAAGATGTTAATTCTGCATTTTCAGTTGTGAGTGTTGTAATTTGTTCTGCTTGCTGCGCAACCTATTCTTGAAGAAGTGCATACTGCTTCTGTAATTCTACATATTCAGGAATTTCAGTAAGAACATATGCCACTGCTTCTGACTCTTCTGCCACAGGTTCTTCAACAACGGGTTCTTCAACAGCTTCTGATTCTTCTACAACTTCAGCTTCTTCTACTTCCTCAGCAACCTCTTCCGCAGCCTCTTCTTCAACTGTTTCTTCTGCAGCTTCACGGAGACTTGCCGCATATTGTTCAACAGCTTCTTCTGGGAATTGTGGTTGTTCTGCTGGAGTATAAGTAGCAGTTACTTCAACCAGTTCTGTACTTGGAACAAATCCATTTGCCTCATCAACCGAAAAGTCTAAACGGTAATACTTTAATGTACTAACATCTTGCAATACCGCAAACTTCTGGTTATTTTCCTCAAAAATGCCATCAATACGATATAAACTGCACCATTTGTCCGCTGGATCGGGATACTCGCGCAGTAAATAATCATAAATGGCACTCCATAAGGAATCACCAATTTCAACAGCATAAGTGGTAAACACTGGTGTTCCTCCCTTATCAAGAATTTTTTTCATCTGCTCCATTAAAGAATAAAGTTCATTTTTGAAACTATCATCTAATGTAAATTGAGTAGCAGGTGTAATTTGCGCACCTTCAAAACATGGTTCAACATCACGTCCTAAAATACACAAATTTTCAATAATTGCTTCATTAATAATGAAAAACTGAGGTACTCCTTTATTATCTTTTGTCCAACTTCCTTGAACATTTTTATGAAGTTCCATTGATTGATTATTTCCATTATCAATAACGCCCTATGCTTCTTCATATTGGCCAGTCCATAAATAACCCTGAGTCATTAAATATTCATGGTCAACACCGTCGTCATTAAACCACTAAAACCACACTGGCGCATGAATATCACAAAAACCATATGGTTTAGTATCTCTTGTCAATGTAAGTTTTCCATCGACAAACTCTAATAAACGATTATGTTCTTCAAAATCATTATCTTCTTTATTATAATGACCTACTATTGGACTACCGGGCAATGAAGCCGCAAGTTTTTTACCCATTTCTTTTGTGATAATTGTATTATTACGATTTGGTTCATCAGAAACATAACATACCTTAATATCACATTTAGAAATTAAAGGGTTGATAGAAGTAATATTCAATACTTCTATCGGCTTGTCCAATGGAATACTATTAATCATTCCTTCTATCTCCCTTCATTATTTCTACGATTCAAGATTTTTAATTGTCTTGTCGCTTTTCTAATCATCGGGTTTTTCTGGACGTCCAGGCGACTTATCGCTTGTATTTCCAGATACTTTATTACCCTCTGATGGATTTTGTGTTTTGTTATTATTAGATTTATCTTTATTGCCCAAAATATCTTCCCCATTCATTGTTGAACTCATTAATGGAGGAATCATAATCTTTGGCAATTCTAATACCTCATTTTCAAAGTGAGCCAAATTCAAGATAGAACTCTGTGAATGTCCAAGCGCAATCATAGGAAGGAACTTGGATTGACCATTTTGTGTTAAATCTTTATATTGTTTAGCAAGTTCTTTATAATTATATTGAGTTGTTTCCAACATACAGAATCTAAAATCAAATTTCTTAGCTCCATTTTTATGGTCAATAATATAATTAAAGAATACATTGAATTGAAGTATTAAATCTCGCAATGTAGATTCATCATCAAGAATACTCTTTTCAAGTGACATATTGCCATCTGTATTAAACAAGTTGCGCGATACGCCAAGAGAATCGTATACTGAACGTTCTACTTTCGCTAAATCATCAACTGATGTTGTAGTATTTTTATCACTAATATCTACCGAATCGACATCGGCAAATGTAGTAATAACATCAACACCAATAGCACGACGCAACATTTCAACTGTGGTATTATGGATATCACGAGCTTCATCTACGTCAAAAATTAAATCGCCATTTTTATCCATCGGCAATTTCTACACAAGAATTTTAAGAAGTTTCTGCATCTATTTCTTGCGGTCTAATGCTTGCGCAGCATCTAAATCTATAATAGAAGGAATAGCATTTAAGAAAACTGGAATATCATTGTTATTTAAATTAAATTTAATAACCTTACCAGGTTCTAATAAATACCATCCATACCAATCTCCATATGGATCACCCTCGAGTTTTCCTTGCTTGTAAAGTGCATAGCCTTTTGCAAACTCTTCCGGAAACATCTTGATAACGCGCATACGGTAATTAATATCGCTAAATTTTTCATCAAAGAAGCGCATATTAAATTCTACTGCTGGCATATTATTTGAGAAGAATCGTACACGACAATAGTCTTGTGGTAATTCTTGTAGCATTAAGCCATCTTTACCCTCTACGATATAACCATAATAACAGCCTTCAACAATTACTTTTAAAGCAATATCGCCACATAGTTTTTTAATATAACTACCATCAAGATATGATAATAATTTATTATATTCTTCAACTACTTTTTCTGATTTAACAGACTTTTTTACATTTTCTGGATAAATATACCAGTCATAGCGATAAAGTTTAGCAAAATAATTACAAACTGTTTGATATATACCGCTGGCCGCATAAAAGAATTTAGAAATTACTCGCATACGAGGATAGTCCATAGTGGCCAAAGCCTTAATAATTTCTTCTTTTGAGATATACGGCATTTTAGGATTTGTGAAACTGCTCAACTCCATTACGGCATCAGCCACTGCCTTTAAACCAATTTTAATTTTACTAAAGTCAGTAATTTCACCTGTTGGAGTTAATCGTTCTTGTGTCATGTCAAAGCCTTTGTTATGGATAGCGGCTTGTTTTTCTTTTATGCTCAAAACGCCACCTCCTTAATATCCAGCTTTATGAATAATATAATCATAAGTGATTAAATTTTCTTCAAAATATGGTATTTCAATTAGTTTGATATTATGCAACATACAAAAACGTTTTTTCTTGCCATCATTGTACTACTATTGGTAAAATCCTCGTTTTCCACCAAATTTGCTACTTGGCTCGTAGTGTTGACGTCCCTAATACTCAATTAAAAAATCAAGATTTCCATCATCATCAAAGACGGCAAAATCAAAACGTAGAGGACGGCCATTTGAGCTACACAAACCAGGAATTATATATTCTTCTTGAAATCGTAAGCCCGCATCTTCAAGAATTTCGTGAATTTTAATTTCTCCACGAGAACTTAACATTTTTCCGTGCCTCCTTAACTTGAAAATATCATATCTGTAATTTTAAATTTTTTCTTTTTCTTTTTAGAATCTTCTTCTAATTTTATATAATATAAACCATACTCAAATGCAGAAAATTTATCTTTTCGGATACTTTTATTTGCTTGTTTTAAAATGATATTAACGCCCTCATTTTCTTCACGAAGGTTCATCATTTCCTCTTTTAATATGGAAGTTTGAGTAAATGGTTTTAAATATTCTGCCCTTTTTTCAGGAGACATTTTTTGACCTGCTTTTTTATTGAGCAATTTTCCTTTAGCAATACGCTCATCAATTAACATTTTTACTTTACCGGCATTAAGCTATGTTTGAGCATTAGCATGTGCTTCTGAGTTAACTGGCGCATTTGCCTTTAAAAGATACATCGCATCTTCTTCAGTTTCAGTTGTACGATATTTTTTATATTCATCAGCCGCATCTTCTTGTGTTCCACCATAAACGCCAAAATCTGGATAATGCTCACCAGTTTCATCATCATCCTGAGATTTAACCATATAGTCAATTAAACCAATACCTAGACCATTGGCATCAATAACCAAGCGTCGCGCATGATATTTATAATACCAGCGTTTAAGCTTAATAGCCTAATCTTGGAAATGCGCATCAGTCATTGTATAAACATTAACCAATGATTTAATAGCCGGACCAACGCTAGATGGTGTTATTTTAAATACACATACAACACTATCGCATCCTTTTCTACCAACGTCAACGCTAAGTATATAATATGAATGCGCTGATGAACGACCAGAATATTCATATTCTGGCTAATTAAGAATTCGACAATGGTCAAATACATCGCCATTAAAGAATGCATTTTCAGCAGTTCCAGACCACTTAGATTCATATTCACGGTCAAATGAAGCTTCATTATAAGTTCCGTCAGCCTTTAAGTCTTGAATAAAAGAACGATCAAGAAGTTTCATAAGAACTGGGATGCGCCAGGTTCCTCCCATAATATAAGCTTTCTCTGGTTCTGTAACCATCCAAACAAGAAGCTAAATAAGTTTATCATAAGCAAATGTACCTTTCCAACCTGCTGTGGTTACAAATATCTGGCTTTTATTAAGTGTTTCTGCTGGTTGCATTGTGCCATCCATGCATAAACGAGAAACGTTCATCGTAGGAATAATGACCTCTGAAAGTATTTTTCCATCTACGCCAACACTTTCTTCTACCAGACCGCCATGACGACGTTTACCTCTGCTTTTTTCACTAGCCGCAACGTTATCAAAATAAGACCCATTTTTAAAAACAAAAATACAATAATCTTTACTTTGTCTTGTTCGTCCAGGGCGTCGGTCAAGTTCTTTACCAAGCGCAGGAACTAAATTACAAAGTTCTTCAACTTTTTCTTTTACAATATCAGCTGCCTGTTGTTTACCACCTGACGTAACAAATAATTTTGCACGAGGGTATAAAATACAACGACACATTAATACTAAAACTGAAAGAAATGATTTTGAATACGCACGCGGGAAAACCATGTATACATATTTATATCGCATGGCTACCCGCAAGAATACTCGTTGATAAAAATAAAAATGCAAACCGCTATCAGGTATTTTTCCATCAATACCGGTTTGTAAAAAATCAATAAACATATCAGGATACTCTCGCCAATATGCTATATACTAACGCAATATAGGTTTAATTGGTTCAAGTCGCTCTTCTGAAATACCTATCTTTTTTTTAGTAGAAATATTTAATAAATCTTGAAGTGCCATTATACCAAATCCTCCTCATCAATTAATGATTCAAGGAATTCTTCATCGTCTAATGACTCCTCTTCAACCTAAGCGCGCAATTCGGCAAATTCTTCATCTTTTAAAAAGGCCTGATGTTCATCAAACAATTGATTTTCAAATGCTTCATCATCACCGGCAGCTTCCGCATCAAGCAGAGCCTCATTTTCTTTAGTCTATTGGATTTGACGAACAGCCGATTCAATCATTTCACTTAAGTTCTGCTCTTCCATAATTAATGAACGAGTATAGCCCTAAAGGTCTTGAATTGTTCTATCGACTTTATCTTGTGGTCCATCGGTATAATAACGAGGAATAAATCCATCACGTTCACAAAGCGCAACTAATTCTGAAACAGAATCTAATACACTATCACCTTCGCCTTTATTTTGCGCCGCAGTAAATTTACCACTTTTCATAAGTGAATCATACATTTTTATCATTTTTTGCGCACCATCAACATCTCCCAAGTCTAAGAGCTAATTTGCTTTTAGAGATGTTTTACACACAAGTTTTAATGTGTCGAAATGGCCCGCAGTTTGGATGTCATATGATTCAGTCATTTCATTATATAATTTTTCTAATTGTATCCACTCTGAAGGACGATAACTTTTTCCCCATTTCATTAAAAGCATCATTTTATCTTCTTCTGTAAGCTACGATACTAATGGGTCTTCTTCTACCTAATCAGTTCCCCACGGGGTATTATAATTAAAATCCTATGAAGGAGACGATTCAGTTATAGTATCAGCCGGTGGCGGAGCTACATTTAAATCTTGCTTTTGAGCTGCAACTGCCTCAGCAATTTCCGCAGCTTCATATCCACTCGCCTTCATTGTAGATTCAAGTTTATTTAATGCTACTTGCTGAAGATAATCACTATCTTTCCAACGATAATCACGCCATTGCTATAAACGCATTTGTCCAAGATAACGTCCCATGATTGTCATTCCAGTCACACGAGTTGGGTCCTTTGCATAGGATTTTAAGAGTTTTGCCCAAACCTCAGGAATATATGGAACATCACATTCTTGTATAATCCACAAATAAGTTTTTGCATCCCAGTTATCAACATGCATTGTAATGCACTATTTGCATTGTTTTAGTTTACCTGTTGGATATTTTACTAAATCATTTGTTTGATAAAATTCTTCAGCATTTTTTAATTTCTTACATTTTTCGCAAAAACATTTTTCTTTTTTAGATTCTGGCATTATTGTCGCCTCCTTTTAAGATAAAGATAAATAGTTAATATGAGTTATTCTAACTCGTCCAAAATTTTCTTTTTCTTATTACGGCAACATTTACATATGCTATAAAATCCATCTTTACTAGTTTTGTTCTTGCTAAAATATCTATTATTTGCTAATTTCACCTATCCGCAGCGACTACATTTTTTATAAACTCCACGTTCTATTTCAGTATAATACCAATTTAAATAATCATCTTCTGCCTAGGCAGCAATTAAGTTCGGTATCTTTTTACGCCACAGGCTAGAGATATACTCTACACTGTGCTTGATACCGAACTCTAATTGAAGTGCTTGTTGGATATCTATGTTTTGCATTCCATCAATTTTATAAATCATAAGTTTATAATATAATGGATAATCAGCTAAAGCACGGTCGCAGGTATCTTCAAAATCTGTTAATAAAAACCAAACATCGCTATCAAAATGTCCTTCACAATCCTATTTTAATTTTGAATAATTACATAAGATTGCAGAACATACTGCGGGGTCGGCAAGTGTGATACCTTTTGAGGCAACAGTGCCATCTTCATTAATTGATAATTCACCATCCAATGGAAGTATGCTTCGTGAATGAGTTAAAGTCGTACATACAATAGGTTTCTTATAAGCATTTTTAATAATATACTAATCTTTTCTTAAATCAATAATTGTCTTTTTAATTATATAAGCATCTTTTCCGGTAGCTGTTTTAGCTCTTTCCTCCCAAGATGAAATAGAGTCACGTAATTGTTGAAGGAATGGAATTTCTTCTAAATCCTTCTTAGTAATTGTAACTTTTGGCTAGAAAATTGTATTCTTATCTTCAGCAATAAGATTATAAATTCCATCTTCGCCATTTTCAAATTGAGATACAAGCCCTTCAAACGAAGTTTCACGCTTATTTACTGTAGTCATACGGTTATCAGTGAGGATTTTGCGCTCTTTGCGCTCTTGTTTCTCCATGCAGAGAATTAAGTAATTTGCTAAAATTTCCAGATAGCTCTCATTTGGATTGGGATTCTCTTCTAGAATTTTCTTGACTAGTTCGTTTCTCTCTTCAGGAGTTTCAAGCGTATAATCTAATTTAATCAAGCTTTTGACCTCCAATCTCCGTATATTATAAGTATAGCAAAAATTTTTTTCTTTGTCAAGAGAAAAATTGGTTAAAAATTGACAATATTAAAATTTTTTAGTATAATATAAATATAAAAAGAAAAAATAATTCTTAATATATTATATTTGAAAATTCAAATAAGCGCTTTAACAGGTTTTGCCCAAGCGCAGTGTAAAAGGAGATGCACAGTTTTTTATGAAAATCACAAACGAAAACGTATCACGAAAGCTTGATTCACTCGGCCGCATTAGTATTCCAAAAGCCATTCGGCAACGTCTCGGCATTGAAGAATTGGCAGAAGTTGATTTTTATACCATGGAGGCAGAAGACGGCACGCAGTATATTTGTATGACCGATGGAAAAGCCAGTAGTAATAAATATGAGCAAGCCGCGCAGGTTCTTAATGAACTCGGCATTGATATTCCAGAAGGATTAATGGAGAAGCTGGAAAAATGAAAAGTGTTTATGTAAATGAACCAAAGAATAAAGATTATAAATTTTATCTTAAAATTTTAAAGATGTATGCGGATGAGTATGGAAAAGATGCACCTGTAAATAGTATTCCGCCTATTCAATTATCGCAAGGAATTACGTTAGGTGAAGCTATTAATGAAATTCAAAATAAAGTAGTCTATGATGGATATGTGGTTTTTAATATGCGTGTTAGATTAGCATATTATGATGAGAATAATTGTCATATTAAAGATGTGTATGATGAGTTCTGGACTACTTTTGGAAAGATAAGAGATTATAATTCAGAAAATAAACTTTATTCGGTATATTATTCCAATAGAGGTTTAGCGTATATTAAAGTTAATGATATTATTGCGGTCGATGACGAAGCAGTGAAGTTAGCCGAAGACACATGGAATTATGATAATTGGGATTGGGAGGAGGAAATTGAAGCATGATGTTTGAAAAGACTTGGGGAAAAGTATTTATTATTTTATTGATTTTTATGTTTGCTACTTTTGCTATTGGTAGTGTATATAATGGCGTTGTTTTAACGAAGTATTTGCGGGCTCAGGACACCAAGAGTGAAGAAGTTGCGCTTTATGGGTTCACAGTGGATGGAATACCAATTTATGCGGCTCCTGGTGGCGAGCAATATGAGTTGCCGCAGCTGGGAATAGAAGAAACCGTTAGATTAGAGTTTGCGCGCGATGGAGACTTGATGCGGATTTGGGTACCGCAAGATTATAGACCATAATAGAAGTAAGTATGAAATTTATTATTTTAACGAGAGCAAGTGATGGAAAAGATATTTATGTAAATCCTAGTCAGGTGGTAAGTATTTGTCCTTACTACGGGAAAGCTACTACTATAGTGCATTTAATGGGAACAACTTCTCACGAAGTATTGGAGAGCGTAGAAACAGTAGTAGGATTGTGCCAGATAGAGGAGTTGGATAAGGGGTAGTGTGGTATGGAATGAAAAATCGTTTTGGGATTTAATGAGCCAGACCAAATAAAATAAAGAATAAAAAATAATTTAAATCCCATAATTATGCCCCCAGGCTTATTGAAATTTTATGCTGACCATACATAATAAAAAGTATTGCTGTGTCAAATAAAGAGCCTGCATTTTACTCATGCGACACCCCCCCAAACATCGTGCCGCAATCGAGCATTGCGGCACGAATTTGCGATAGCAGACCCCCGCGGTATAATTATACAAAAATGAGCACAAATATACAAAATGAGCACAAACCCGTAATTATGAACAAATTATGAACAAACTGTAAATAAACTGTGAACAAACTGTGAACAAACTGTGAACAAACTGTGAACAAATTGTAAATAAACTGTGAACAAACTGTGAACAAACTGTGAATAAAAAAAATTAAAAAAAAGCTATTGACAAACTTACACCCGTGTGTTATAATGTAATCAGAAAAGAGAGAGGAACAGAAAACCATGAAGATTACCAAGACTGCCACAAAGAAAGCGCTCAAGGCTGAGTACATTGAAACCCTTGCTTACTTTGCAGAATACCTCGCACAGTTTGACGAGGACGAGATCAAAGAAAAAGTCGAAGAGTGTGATGACA
>JAEEGL014207213.1_pt1 | contig 14453 bp, 11 predicted proteins | sample 9134231 | NCBI WGS metagenome assembly JAEEGL01 (sample SAMN16246548, study PRJNA631951) | gut metagenome | biome: gut microbiome; feature: rumen; material: fiber-attached | host: Bos | place: Iran: Karaj | collected 2018-10
TAGGCGATGAAGTCTGTAAATTCCTCGACGTATTTGAGGACGACATAGACGGTCAACGGGAGTTTGAAATCGCTCTTATTGATGGTTTTAATTTCGGTCTCATAGAGGAGGATATCATTTCCCTGTCCATCGAGCGCGTAACCGGGAGCAATTTCGACGGACATGTCGGCACGACCGCGTGCGTGAACCGCGAGTTCCTGACGGTAACCGGGGACGACGCCGGCACCATGGAAGCAACGGTTATGCAGCTTATGTTTTTCGACATGATAGAGCTCAGCGTCGTTCCAATCTTTTGTTGTAGTAACGAAGCCCTTAAAAAAGTTAATTCGCTTGAATCCTTGGTCTTCTGACATTCTTATCACCTGACTCGTTGGCCGCACCCAAAGGAGCGGAAATTATGCGGAATTCGATAAATGGAAACTGAATGAGAGTAAAGCGTTGAGGAACGTTGCGTGGAGTGGCGTGGGGAAGTCCACGCCACTTTTGCAAGATTATTCCTCACCGGGAAGGCGATCGACCTCAGCCTCGCCGAGGTCCACGATTTCTTCACCGGAACCGATAACGTATCCTTCTTCCTCGTCTCCGACCATGAGCTGGAATTCGGAGAGCGCGACACGTTTACCTTTGAATCGCAGGTAATACATGGTGTGGGCTGGTTTTTCCGCCCGGATGATCTCATGGATTTTGACGATCATCTGTTCCGAGAGTTCATCGGGTTCGAGGGGAAGATCGACGATGAAGCAGTGGGAGCGGTTGACGACGGGGAAGATGACGGAATCGAAGTCCATGGTGGAATGGACATCGATCTGAAATCCATTGAAAGGCCACGCATTTTCGATAATTTCGGGCTCGACGCCGACGAAGATCGAGAGGAAGAGCTTAAGCCCTTTGACGGTGCCGCGGATACGATAGTAATCGACGGCGCGTCGTAGGAGGTAACGTTTTTTCTCTTCGGGCCAATCCTCATCGAGGACGAAGCCGACCCAGCTTGCGAGCCACGGGAGGAAGTCTTCCGGCGTATCGTATGGACGGAAGAGGTTATGGATGTTATCGATTTTTTCGGACACACTGTCGAAGATGTGACGGAATATCCAAAGAAAATCGCGGACATGCGTATGTCCCTCATAGACGCTTGTTCTGAAGATTCCGGGGAGGAAATCGCAGAAGGAGCGCTGGGAGACGTGGATGGTGACGATGGTATCGGCGTCGACGATCTGTCCTTTGGGTGGATCCTGGCTGAGGACCATGAGGTGTTCGCCGTAGCTTTCCTCATAATAGATCTCAGGTTTTGGGAATCCGTTGAGGACGAGGAACGCCGAAGCATCGGCGGCCCTCAAGCCTTCGAGATCCGGAACGCTGAGTTTTCGTTTGGTTTGTTCGCGCATGGCTTACTCCAATATCTGAAAAACTAGACGATGCGTTCGCGAGTTTTTTCAGTGATATCGACGTTGACGAGATACGGAAGGCCTTTTGACGAAAGTTTAATGACATCCACATAGGTCCCGCGATCCTCGTTGAGGATCTGGACGCGATCAACGAAGTCCACGCCATCGACCTGTTCGACGATGTGATAGAGATCGACCTTGTAGACGCTTCTTCCGAAGACCCAGCCCTGACCGTCGCGGCCACCCACGACGGGGTGGAGGAATTTACGGAGGGCGAGTTCGATATCGCGTTTAAGCCGTTCGCTGGATCCGGTTGTGGAGCGGATGATTTCGAGGTTAATGCTCAATTCGGTGTATTGCGGACGTTCGACATTGACCTTGACGGTGACGAGGCGACGTTCATCAAGATAATTCTTGACACGGCGGATCAGCTCATTCGAGGGAACGAGTTTGAGTTTGTAATCGCGCTTATTGATATCGAATTTCGGAACAATGACCATGCAGACTTCACCTTCGCGTTCCGTTGCAGGCAAGCAGATGGCGCGGGCGAGGGCATTGGAACTCTGAAGCGCGAGAACCTCGAAGTCTTCCTTGGTGACAGCGCGATAACGGCTCTTAATGACATAGGGGCCACGCTGTTTGAGGGCATCGAGCGTTTCGACATCGGAGCCACCGTGAGCGTTATAGAAGTTGGACACGCCGTCGATGTAGGCGATAGCCTGACGGATGGTCGTAGCCTGATTGGGGCCGATATTTCCGCGGGCACCACCACCGACGCAATAGTGCGTCGCACGGATGTTCTGATCGAGGAACGGGGGCATCATACCGCGCGTACCGTCGCCGAAGGAGATTCGTCCGGTGAGGCGGTCGATGCGGTAATGACGGCTGCGCGAATGGGAGGCATAGAAGCTATCGACGCACTGCCAACGTACCCAGAAGCCGTCGCCACGTTTATCGACTTCGAAGAACTTCTCGGAACCGTAGAGAGCTTCGAGTTCCTTCATTTCGTCATCACGCGGGCGCTCTTTTTCGCGGACCCAGATGATTTCGCCGTCGAGGACGGGAGCATTGAGGAGCGCAAAGGTCTGATTCGGCGTACCACGGCCGGTACCGATCATTTCGAAGTTGATGGTACGGCGGTTGACGGCCTGAACCGTATTGAACATGATGTGATCGATACGCGGTAATTCTTCGTATCCACCCATGACGAGGCGCACGCGAATCCAGAAGAGGTTTTCGCCGAATTTTCTTGTCGGGGCCATATCTTTGGGGCCCAGGAACATGATGTAGCCACTTTCGGTGAAGGCACGGGTTTCATCAATGACGCCGAGGTCACGCCAATTTTTGCCGTCCCAGTATTCCCATGCGATCTTCTTGTTTCCGTAATAGAGTTCTTCCATCTTACGATAATAAGATTTGAGGAAGCGCTCGTCGCGGTCATCGCGTTCAAAGTGGGCAGCGGAGCTGTCCGGCGTATGGAAGTAGATCTGAATCTGCTCATTCGGGAAGGGGCCGTTCATACCGAGGTACATCGACGGATTCTCATCGGGAACGGGTTCGAAGATCTGGACCTGATTGAGGTTATCATCGACAGCATCGGTGACATCGAGGTAACGGAAATCATTATATGTGAGAACGCGGGCAGGCGTCCTGCTGGCTTCTTCGTATTTAATGCGGACGCTCTTGAGCTGAGGCGGACGAAGCGGACGTTCGTCGAACCAAGCCCATTTGTCGCCATCGAGCATATACATACCCGGCTGGCCGTAATCGCCCTTGAGGATGCGGACGCGAACCCAGTAGGTTTCCTGATCCATGACCTTAATTTTGGTCATATCGGCGGGCAGAGTAAAGCTGACGGTACCATTCCGCGTGAAGCAGAACGTCGAATCGTCGAAATTGAAGCCACGCACGGATTCCTCAACCCCTTTGGGATTGACGGTTCCGATGTGCTGCCACTGTTTTCCGTCGAAATATTCCCAAGCGAGCTGGAGATCACTCGAAGGATTGAGGCCGCTGATCTTGACGGCATCCGAGAGATCGAAGTCGATGCGGATCTTGGCACCAGGATGACCGAACAATTCTTCGTTCCCGATGTAGAAAGCACATTCTGCCGCCGGCTCCTTATGGAACGGATAGAACGGTTTTGTGAGCTCCACAGGAAGCAGATCGTCCGTGTTCGTCAATGTAGCCGCAAACTCGGGCATGACACCTTCGCCGAGGATTTCAATACGCATCTGAATGCGCTCGACGTTGGTCATTTCGGGTTTCTGCGGAACGTTGACGAGGCGGCCTCTCAACCAGAAACCTTCTTCGTCATTGATGACACACGGTTCCCAGCCATCGACGCCATTGAAAGCAACCCAGCCGTTCGGGAGTTCCTGCGTGGACTGTTCGAGTTCGCGCCAACGATGACCGTTCCAGTATTCCCATTCACAAAGCGTCGGGAAGTCGGTATCGGGGCTATCGGGGGTATCGACACCCAGGATGAGGAGAGCTTCTTCGTTGAGGGCTTCGATGTGCTCATCACGGAGATAAACATAGCGTTCGATACGCTGGCAGCCCATGAATGCTTCAAACGACTGATTCGGACGGCCATAAATAAACGGCGTATTGTCCGCATACACGTCGTGGAACTGCGAGAAGCAGCGAACGATCGAGGTCGGGAGGACAACGAGATCCTTAAGGGTTTCGAAAACAACGGGCGGCTCATCATTCTTATAGTTCGTCGCCACGCTTGTTCCGGCAGGAATAACCTGGAAGTTGCGTGCACCAGGAACGAGACTGAACGTCAGATCCACGCTCGCGGGATGCGGCGGCTGAAGCTCAATTCCCATCAAATCCAAAAATGCGAGATAGTTCTTATCCGCCACTCGGTTGAGGCGGTAGAGCAAAATCTCTACAAGCCACGCAAACAATTCGATCAGGGTAATACCTGGATCTGACGCATTGTGATTCGTCCATTCCGGGCAATATTTCGGAATCAGGTCTATCGCCTCGCGTACAAGATCGTCCCACTTACGATCATCCAGTTTCGGTAATGGAATCATGCTTCTCCCTCTTTACGAAGATAAAATGGATAGACCATATTGGCCGTCGTATTGGTCTTACGAATAACATACGAAATGGAAACATTCATGCGACTTGGCTCGTCGTCATCCGGCGCCGCTTTGACTTCGACGTCCGAGATACGCGGTTCAAACGCCAAAAGAGAGCGTTTGACCTCGTACTCGATTTTAGCTGCTGTCAACATTGTGTTCGGCTCAAACAATATATCGTGGATCGCACACCCAAATTCCGGCCTAAACAGCCTTTCTCCCGGTGCCGTGCCCAATATGAGCATCATACTCTGACGGATGTTCGCATCTTCCTCGCTCATCTCCGTGCCGCCAAGCACGTCTATCTGCATCGGAAATGCAAAGCCGTTCCCTATTAAACTTTTCTTGGCCATGTTTCATCCTGTTGCTGCGGAATTAAAAAGCATTCTGGCCTTCGAACCAGCGCCCACATTCCGTACATTTGATCTGTATCGTTGGACCGTCCGTATTTACTTCTATCGCCTTTTTGCCGCAGAACGGACAGACAAGTCCATCCGTCCTTCCGCAGATAACATCGTCAAGAATATCCTGCCAATCGGCAAGTTCATCGTAGTCGTAATCTGACATAGCCAAACCTCCTGTTTACCACTCACATGGGGCCAAAGTAACGTGCAGTTCTCGTTTGATCAAATGGTCCGAAAAAATTTTCATCCCACTGATGTTCGTCCACTAAGATTCATACAGAGATACCACATCTTGAACAGATTTTGCGAAATAATTGCTACATCCCCAACATTCTATCCATATTTCGTCTAAATTCTTGACGAAAAAATGGATAAAAGTAGATTGCTCCCTGTTTTTGACCTTCATAGGAGGATTACGGATCCATGGCAAAACACAGACAGGAAAAAGTTTCCCACGAACTCTTGCGCGTCCTTGCGACGGCGCTCCTTCAAGACGTAAAGGATCCACGGCTTGCAGCCGTGACATTGACCCATGTCCACGTCTCTGCAGACCTGCAGATCGCCCATATCAACTGGTTATGCGACAAAAATCTCTCGCGCGAAGAGATCTCGACAGGGCTCGAAAAAGCCACGCCGTTTCTTCGCTCCATCGTCGGCGAAAAACTCGCCCTGCGCCGCGTACCCAACCTCATCTTCCACTACGATGATGCCTACGAAACTGGCGAACACATGAGCCAGCTCCTGGCCGAATTGCGTGCAAACGGCGAAATGGGATCGGAAAACTGATGTTCGACAGACTGCCTCACCTTCAAAAAATTCTCCCCCAGATGGTGGAAATCATACGGGCTTCCCAACGGATTCTCATCGCGACACACTGCCGTCCGGACGGGGACGCTGCCGGTTCCGAGATCGCGCTCGGCCACATCCTGAAAGCACTCCATAAGGATGTGACGGTGTACAATTTTGACCCCATCCCCGACACGTTCATGTTCCTCGATGGCGCCCAGGATGTCGTCCATGAAGTGACGCCGACCGGCTATGATCTGCTGATCGTCGTCGATTGCGGGGATGCCTCCCTCATCGGCAAAAAATTCCCCTACGATGCCTTCACCTGCCCACGCGTCTTCATCGACCACCACAGCCAGCCCTATCAGAACTGCGACCTCAATCTCCATGATTCCCATGCCTCTGCTGCCGGCGAGATCATCTATCATCTTATGAATGCCTTGGGCGTCGAACTATCGATACCGATCGCAGAAGCCCTGTACACGTCCATTATCACGGACACCGGCTCCTACCGTTATTCCTCGACGACATCCGATGCCATGAAAATCAGCGCCTGCCTCCTCAAAACCGGCATCGACGTCTGGAACATCTGCTCCAACATCTACGAAAATAATCCCGTCGAAAAAATCCGCCTCCTGGGACTTGTCCTCCAGTCGCTCTGGCTCTCGGAGGACGGCAAAATTGCCTGCCTCCATGCGACACGTGACATGCTCCGCGCCTGCCATTGCTCCGGCGCCATGACGGACGGCTTCATCAACTATGCCCGAAGCATCCACGGCGTCGAAGTCAGCATCTTCCTGACACAGCTCGAAGGCGATCACTACCGCCTCAGTTTCCGATCCCGCGGCAACTTCGATGTTTCCCTCATCGCAAGCAGCCTCGGCGGCGGCGGACACAAGAATGCTGCTGCATGCACCATCGACGGTTCCATCGAAGACATCCGCCAACGCGTCGAAAATATCGTGCGAAATGCCTTCCAAAACACATAGCTGGTAAACTCGGAATTGTGAGGGGGCGGACGCCCCCTACACCGCTATCGGGCGCGGCGTATTGAACCCGCAACGCGGGTGAAAAGACGCGCCGGCATCGCGTATTCGTCACAGACGAATAGCGATGCCAACATAAACGCCGCACCCGATACGCGCCTACCCCCTCTGCGGGGGTTCCCCCCCGCAACGCCCCCAGAACATCGCAGGATGCTAGTTTTTTGCAAATAACCTACATGTAGGTGCTACACTATCCCCCCATCTACTATAATGCCACCGACTTGACAAACGTTACGCGGTGTTCATGTAAAAAAAATCATTTTTTGTGCGGAAGCGCCACAAAAAACCCCTTCACGAGCGGTGAAGGGGGAAAGAAGTACAATCTAGAACGAGCTTAGTAAATGGTATAGGTGCAGTATTGCGAACATCCGGTCGTTCCGGGGATAGCCGGATCGCAATCTTCATGCTGAGACTGGAGGACGCCGTCGCCACAACGTTCGCCGTACGTACATTTTGTCGAGCAGACATTGTATGTATTGTCGGCGTTAAGGTCACCGTCGTCACACTCCTCACCATGAAGCGGATCAATAATACCATCCCCGCACTTCGGCGGTTCAAAGGCACATCCTAAGCCGCATCCGTTATAGGAACCATCGTTCTTGCCGTCATCGCAGACCTCGCCCAAGGACGGCGTGACGATACCATCCCCGCAGTAAGGACGTTTGCATTTTGTCGTGCAGGTATCGTCGTTGGAAGAATTGCCATCGTCGCATTCTTCACCATTGGTTTCATCGACGATCCCATCCCCACACCCTGTCGTGCGACATGTCGTGAGGCAATTGGATTCTGCGGTTCCATTTTTGGGCCCGTCGTCACACTGTTCATGTTCATCCAGAGTGCCATTTCCACAGGTATGGGGATCCAGTTTGCAGCCCTTACACCAAGTCTCCGTCGTGTCACATTCCTCGCCCTTTTCGATTTTCCCGTTACCACAGTGGGGTTTCAGCTTACACGTACTGCTGCATCCATACTGATTCTGGATATTGACATCCGTGTTGACACCTTCATAGTCGCATTCTTCATCCCCGCGGACGACGCCGTCACCGCAGATGGCGTCGCATGTACTCTGACCCATGCTCACGAATCCGGCGAGCGTCATAGAGTAGTTGGAGCCGCCCAGGCAACGTTCAGCGTGGAACATATCAATGGCATAGATACCGCCGGGATACATGTGAAAAACTTCTTCGCCTTTTTTGGTATCCAGTGTGATCGTCTTTGACCATGAACTATGAATACCCCCGACATCGACGCCGAGATAACCATTGAAGAAGACCCAAACATCGTCGTCACCTGAGAAAGACAATGTCTCACCACCTCTGTACTTAAAGTAAGTCTGAAAATGGGAAGTGAACTCGCCGTTGTTTGTGCCATCAGATTCACCCTTTCCATAGCCTTCATTGGGCTCGATGGGAAGGAAGGAACCGCTGGTATCAGAAAGATAGTCGCTTTCCGTACCATCGATCTTTTTGAATCTCATCTTCTTTTCCACCCGTCGATTAACGCCTGGCACATCATTATACCACCATTTAAACACTTCGGGGCATGTCCACAGCAACCCACAATTGACATTGGGGCTATTATGGACAGCAGAGTGGTTTTTGAGGGATTCAAAGGGGGCAAGATCTGGTGTGCCATCAACGCCGAGTTTGGGAAGAACAGCCTGTTCGCACTCCATGCCTGGGCAGTAGGACAGAAAATCAGGGCTCGGCCGTCCTACTTGAAGAATCGCCTTCGCATTGTATCCCGTGAGTCCGGTTTCTGTGGTGTGGCGATAGGAGGAACCGACGCCGCCCGGTTTGCAGTGCGCTGGAAGTTTGTCGTAAATATCCTGCGACACATAGCCATCCGTCGTGATGAATTTCCCGGAAGCATCTTTCGGAGCCTCACGCGGTACGACGTCCGATGTGCTGGAGCTGTATCGCGGGAAATCATGGTACACAATAGGAAGTTCAAGAACATCCGGCGTACCGCTGAATTTGACAGTACACGTAAAGCCTTTTTCTTCCTTGCATGTGGATGAGCATCCGTCGCCGTTAGTGAGGTTTCCGTCGTCGCACTCTTCTTCGCCGGGAATCACGAGACCGTCGCCACACATAGGTTTGCAACCAAAATCATTGCAGTCATAGATGGGTTCGATCTCACAAGCCGGGCTGCAGCCATCCCCCACTTCTGTATTGTTGTCGTCGCACTCCTCGCCTTCTTCAAGAATACCGTTACCACATTCACCTTTGATACAGGGTTCGCCTAATGTCGGGCATCGCCAGCTCGTTTCGATTTGACAGATGTCGCTGCAGCCGTCTCCCGCTGCGTTATTTCCATCGTCGCAAGTTTCACCGCCCTCAAGTGTGCTGTTGCCGCATCTGGCGGTTTGTGTACAAGCGCTTCCCTCGGTGAGGCATTCGTATCCGGGTTCGATCTTGCACGTGTCGCTGCAGCCATCCCCAGCAACGTTGTTTCCGTCGTCACACATTTCGTCGCCCGTCTTGCGGGAGTCGCCGCAGACATCGCGCTCACACGGTTTTCCCGCCGTATCGCAGTGCCAGTTTGTTTCCCGTTTGCAACGTGCAGAACAGCCATCCAGATTCTTGGCATTTCCATCGTCGCATTCTTCTGTGCCCGCTACGAAGCCGTCGCCGCACGTTCGCGCCACGAGTTCCCCGTCATCATTGAACATCCAGCCGTTCTCGATCTGGCAATTCGCCGAACAGCCGTCTCCCGGCTCTGTGCCGCCGTCGTCGCATTTTTCGCCGCTCACGGTGTCGATACGGCCGTTTCCGCAGGACTGTGTACATTCTGAAGGTGTTTTCGAATTGTCGCAAATATATCCGCGTTCAATGAAGCACAACTTCGAACAGCCGTCGCCATTGATAAGGTTTCCGTCGTCACATTCTTCGCCCGCATCGTGTGCTTCGTTGCCGCATTTGAGGGGGTCGCAAATGCTTCGTCCGTCTTCATCGGGTTTGCACGCGAATCCTGTTTCGACCTTGCATGTCGCCGAACAGCCGTCGCCGGACTCGTCGTTTCCGTCATCGCACTCTTCCTGGTGTGAGACTTTTCTGTCGCCGCAATAATTGATGCGTTTGCACGTTTTCGAGCATCCAGGATAATCATTTTCGGCTCCGAAAGGCCCGGCGTCGCATTCTTCACCATGCTCGATGGCAACCGCGTCGCCGGAAATGCCGTCACCACAATAGAATGGACGCTGGCACCACGCGGTACACAAAAAGTCCGCATCTGCTGCACTATCGGCATATTCGACGGTATCTTCGCCAAAATCGCATTCTTCGCCGTAGTCGGGTTGACCATTTCCACACGTCTTCCGGCGGCACGGTTTCCCGGGTATCGCGCATTCATAGTCTTTTTCGATCTTACATTCGTTGCTGCAGCCATCATTGGATTTGGCATTTCCGTCGTCGCATTCTTCGCCGCGTTCTCCCGTGAGGATCCCGTCGCCGCAGCGAAGCTGTTTGATGCACGGTCCACCCTCTTTCGGACAATCATAGCCGTCTTCGACATGGCAATCGGCGTCGCAGCCATCACCATTCTGACGACCGCCGTCATCACATTCTTCGTCGCCTTCGACGTTTCGGTTGCCGCATTTCGCGACGACCGTAATGGGCGTGCATTTCCCGCCTTCTTCCGGACACATGTACCCGTCTTCGATGGTACACGTGCTGCTGCAGCCGTCTTTCGATACTTTGTTTCCGTCGTCACATTCTTCGTCGCCTTCGACTTTTTCGTTGCCACAAACGGCGTTGCTGCCTTTTTTGACACACTTTTCGCCCGCTTTCGGACACGTGTACCCGTCTTCAACAGCAAGACAATCGGCTCGACAGCCGTCATCGGATTTCTTGTTGCGGTCGTCGCATTTCTCATCGGCGGTGATGATGCCGTCTCCGCAGATAGCCATCGACGTGATGATGCTCTGTTCCGTACAGCCGGCTGCCGTCAGCAGGGAAACCAAAACTAGGGATGAAAATAATGAATGCTTAGTCATGATCCGTCTCATCGAAAGAGAAAAGTGATCGAAAAAACGCCATTCTGCACAAAAGCGTTACCCATTCACACTGCCATTCCAGCACTTACAGGCCCGAACATGCAAAAGGCACCCGAAACCTAATGTATCCATATATAGCATATAAATTCCGGAGTGACATATTCGCGCAAGAAAAACTCCAGAAATGGAGAATAAAACACGTTCTCCGAAAATTGTGCCTCCTCCTGTGCCATCGTCAGCTGACATACAAACGGGTATGTCGCATCGCGGCAACAGGAAGCACAAAAAAATCCCCATGCAGCCGAAAGCCACGCGGGGGCGTTGCGGGGGCTGTCCCCCGCACAGGGGGTAGGCGCGTATCGGGTGTGGCATTTTTGTTGGCATCGCTATTCGTCTACGACGAATACGCGATGCCGGCGCGTCTTTTCACCCGCGGAACGCGGGTTCAATACGCCGCGCCCGATAGCGCCGTAGGGGGCATCCGCCCCCTCACCATGGATCCAAATCACTTGGCCATGGCAGCACCACCGGCTTCCACTGCGAGTCCAATCAGGACATCGACCTGTTCATTGGTGAAGCTGACGTTGGCTTTGAGATCCGATTTCGCGGACGAAATCTTGATGGAGGAAGAGAGGAAGCCAAGTCCCATGGCATCGAGCTGAGGATCGCTCAGGAAGGTGCCGAGTGTTGAGCCGAGGACGGCGGAACCATCGGCGGCTGCGGCTTCGGATTTCATTTTGGCAACGACGTTCAAAGCGAGACCTTTCGCGAGATGGATAGAAAGGGTGCCACTTTCGATCTGATCTGCATGGAAGGATTTGCCACCCTCACCATCGAGGACTGCCCCTTTGAGTTCCTTCAATTCACGGGCGGTCAGGATGTAGGCGCCCCAGATGTCGTTCTTTTTGTCGGCGGCTTGATACTGCTTGTAAAGAGCGGCGTTGTTTTTGATCGGCTTCGCGGCTTTGCCGGCTTTGTTCGAGGCGGCGACGGCCTTGACTTCGCGTTCGCTACCGATGGCGATGCGCTTGTCATCAATGACGGTGATCCACTCATTCTCACGTTTGTGGATGTAATAAATGATGCCATCGACTTCCATGCGGCTGTAAGCACTGTCCGGCTTGACGCTGTCCGCTTCGATAGCGGCCTGGGCATTCGCAAGGCTCTTCTTGAATTCCAAAATGATGATGTGCTCTTCTTTATCGATATCTTTGGGGATGGCGATCAACATCGTGTCGATGTCTTTTTCAGCATCCAAAGAGGCATCCAAAGCATTGAGTTTGTTCTTGAGACCGTCGGCTTCCTTGTTCACGGAAGCATCACCGGTGGCCTTCTTATAAAGGGGACGAGTGGCAAGATTGTCAACATCCACACCAGCAACTGCAATATAATCACCCGAAAAGAGGTCGATCGAGTCTATGTCTTTCGCAAATGCTGCGGTCGAAAAAGCGAGGGAAAGGGCGAGAATACCGGCTACGATTGAATGTTTCATTGACTGGCTCCTTATGAGGTATCAGATCCATGGATGGGGATCGTTATGGACGTAATTAAGACTGACTTCGCTTCCGTGCGGGGATGCAGGCTGTAGAAGCGCCGCATCCATCCAGCAAAAACACTTATTGCAAGTCGTATGCCAAGTTTTTTGCTGCCACGCACTTCAAATTTGTCTGGCTTAAAATAAGAAAAAATGTGTGGTTTTGCGATGCAATAGATGCGATTGCGATACAAAATACAATTTATTGTTATAAAATTGTATTTTATTCAACAAATTCGTAAAAGCCGAATCCAACTAGCCTGAAAAGCGATATGGATTCTTCCATAAACCGGATCAAATACTATCCCAGCGGGAGGCCTGTTCCGCTTTTCCAGCTTCAATTTCGGCGGCATGGAGTTCGTCTTCCAAAGCGCGGAGCGCGGCAAGCTGCACCCAGTATTTCTCAATCATTCCAGGAAGATATTTTCCCTCAATGAAACGCGCCGGCGTCGTGTACTTGATTTCGGGGGCAACGAGTCCTTCCTTGCGGATATAGTCACCAATTTTCTCGGGAATCGTGGTAAGGATACCCCACACATGCGCATTGCCATCGAGCGTTTTTCCCGTCTGCGAAAGACCAACATCCTTGCCCCACCATTGATCCATGTTGCTCAGAAGTGACGCCTTGATCTCGGCGGCCAGCTCGTTTCCAAAATCCGCGATACGCCCTTTGAGGGCGCGAAGCTCATCATCGCTCTTCGATTTGGCGAATTCGAGATCATCAATGAACGCCGTCCTGACCTGGCGGAGGACAAAATTCGGAAGATCTCCAGCAATGATGCCACAAATGCCTTCTATCTGTGGTTTGAGCTGATTTCTCGCATTTTCGATCTCAGTTTTCAACGTATCAAGGGTATCATGTTCACTCATGCTCAACCTCTGTGTGACTTTGTTAGATGGCTTATGGGGAAACGATGCTGACTTCGTGTGACCGGATAACCCATTTTCTCAGCCAAGCTTAATCTAACTGTGTTAAAATGGCACGCGCTTTTGTCATGGCTTTTTTGACATGACATCCTATTTTAACACATATTTTTGACACAATGACGTCGATTTAGCACGCCGCGAGTAAATATATGCTTCTCACTATCGGAATTGAGCCTGATCTGAAGCTCGCAGAAAGGCTGACATTTATACAGGAAGATCTCGGCAAGATCATTGACACGCGCCATGCCCGCGTCCGTTGGACGCGTCCTGAATGGCTCTATTTTCCCATCAAGTATCTTGGCATGCAGGATGACAATGATATCCCGGAGATCTGTCGCATGATAGAGACGGTCGCCAAAAACCGTGCCCCCTTCACCATTTCGACGGTTGGCATAGAAGCCTGGCCAAATCCCGCGTGTCCCCGCATTATTTCGGTATCGATGCAACAGGGACTCGACGAGCTCTATGAACTCCGCCAAAATCTCGAAGAAACATTTGCCATGAGCCACCATCGAAGCGATCCTCGCCCGTTCCGGCCCAATATGACACTCGGCCGCATCAGCACGCCCCAGGAACGCATCGATCTCACGGATTGCATCGACGCCATTGGGAATCTGAACTTCGGTTATTCCAATATCTCCGAAGTTATCCTCTATGGCGCTGATCTGCTCTACTCCGGTCCCGAATACTCCGTGGTGTCGCGCCACCGCCTGGGCCTTAAGCCTCCTGCGGATTCCTCGCAGGACAACATCGAGCAACCATAAGCGACAGCGTTCAGCAATGGCGCGGCGTATTGAGCGACAGCGAGATAGCCCGCGCCCGCAGGGCGTATTGAGCGACAGCGAGATAGCCCGCGCCTAAATGCCACGACTTCAGCGACAGGGCTCTCGACATATCATTAATATATTATCACTTCGAGAGCTTCGCCCTAAAGATATCCCCCGTGATCGTTTCATAAGCGATGAATGAGGCATCGCGGCTTACCGTAGCGCGAATACGGATCTCTTTGTTCGGATTGGCGACGTGCATGACCTTGTGGGTATGAAGATCGACGAGGACAGTGTCCGCCTGTGTGATGACGTGCCCGTCATCCTTAGCCTGCGTATAGACGAGATAACGTCCGTCCGGCGAGAAGGAGGGATAAGCGCCCAACGCATCCTGAAACACGACGGCGTTTTGCGAAATGTCGAAGAGATTGACGCCCGATGCGAGGCCGACAAAAACGATAAAGGATTCATCGGAGGAGACAATGGGACTGAAATAGCGGTCAATCGTCACA
>JAEEGL014616024.1_pt1 | contig 14453 bp, 11 predicted proteins | sample 9134231 | NCBI WGS metagenome assembly JAEEGL01 (sample SAMN16246548, study PRJNA631951) | gut metagenome | biome: gut microbiome; feature: rumen; material: fiber-attached | host: Bos | place: Iran: Karaj | collected 2018-10
CACCGTCATACCGCTATGCTTCGTCAGGAAATCCACCTGCGAGAAAAGACTGCCGAAGCCCGTACCCACAGTCTTCAGCCCTTCGGCACAACAGAGTACCAGCGTTTCGTGCATAAAGCGCAGTGCCGCTGCCGAAGGTTCTGTCAGCGCCAATTCTGTGCATCGTTCGTACAGTTCGTCAATGGTCATGGCGCAAAATTACGAAAAAAATGTGAAAGGTGGCTTGTATATTTAAATAATTTCCTACCTTTGTGCTCACAAACTAATATTAACCTGTCAGATGATGGAGAATTATTTTGCTGAACCACAGCGCTATGATAATGGTATGCAATATCAGCGGTGCGGACGTTCAGGCGTCCTGCTGCCGAAAGTGTCGTTAGGATTTTGGCATAACTTCGGTGGTATCGACCCTTACGAACGTAGCCGTGAGATTACGCACTATGCTTTTGACCACGGTATTACACATTTCGATTTGGCCAACAACTACGGCCCTCCTTACGGCTCGGCTGAAGAGACGATGGGCCGTCTGATGGACGATAGTTTCCGCTCTTACCGTGACGAGCTTTTTATCTCGACAAAAGCGGGTTATGATATGTGGGCAGGACCTTACGGCAATTGGGGCTCACGTAAATATCTGATGGCCAGCCTCGACCAGTCGCTGAAGCGTATGCATCTCGACTACGTTGACCTCTTCTATAGTCATCGCTATGATCCTGAGACACCATTAGAGGAGACGCTGCAGGCTCTGGTTGACGTGGTGCGTGCCGGCAAGGCGCTTTATATCGGCATCTCGCGTTGGCCATTGGAAGCGACGCGTTTTGCTTTCGACTACTTGAAACAGCATGACGTGCCATGCCTTATCTATCAGGGACGTCTGAATATGTTGGACCGTGAACCGCAGGAGACAGGCATTCTTGACCTCTGTCGTGAGGCTGGAGTGGGTTTTATCTCGTTCTCACCATTAGCACAGGGTTTACTAACCGACCGCTATCTTAACGGCATTCCTGAAGATTCACGTATGTCTAAAGGCAAGTTCTTGAAACCTGAGATGCTAACTGACGATACACTTGAAAAGATATGCCGTTGGAACGTTGTTGCGCAGAGGCGTGGTGAGACCTTGGCAGAGATGGCTCTGGCTTGGATACTGCATCAGGCAGGCGTCACCTCGGTGCTTGTCGGTGCTAGCTCGACGCAGCAGTTAGAAAAGAACCTGAAATGTGTGGGTGCAGACCCATTCGAAAACGAGGAGCTTTAAGGCTCCTCGTTTATTATAATGGTTTATTGAAATTCGCAGAAGTTGACTTTGCCAGACTCACGATGATAGAGTACATAAAAACCTGTATGTATGGAAAACTCTCTGCGCAGGATTCCGTTCTCGCTGCTTGACGAGTCGTACATAACAGCCTTGTCGACAATATCTTCATAGCTAAAAGCAAACATCTTTTTACGGCCAATCTTTTGCTGTTCGATGGGCAGTAAAATAGTATTGCGATTGTCAGCATTGTCGTCCATAGTGATCGTCAGCCGTCCGTTCTCTAATGGTAACAGGAGTGAACCATCAATGTCATCCGCGTTGAGAATGAAGTTACCATTGTCTTTCTCTGTGGGGATAGATTTGACTGCCTGACTGTTGAAATAGATGACGCCAGGCTCAGGCACAAAGTCTGTTCCACTGGTAGTGGTGCTGTACTGATCGTTGACCTCACGTAGTAATTCCGTAATCTGGCTAATATCTACGCGACTGATTTGTCCGTTTTCTTCCTGAATTCTTAGGAAACTTTTCTGTTGTTCGTTGCCATAATTCTGCATGATAATGATACCGCGGTATGTGACACGCTGGGTGACAACGATGTCAAGGAAAGGTGACTGCTTTATAATGTCTTTTGAGGCATCAAGCGGACGCTTCTCCTGACAGGCCAGGTTGTTATTGTAGATTGTCTGTGTGTTCCTGCCATCCCATATCTGGATGGATGATCCTAACGTCTGGCCGATGACCTGACCTTCATAAATATCGCCTGACCGTGTTGTTATGACGTCGACGATACCAAAGGTTTGGCCTTCGGGGCGTAGCTCACGCTCAATCTTAGTAACGTCTCCTATGCTGAAGGTGTAGGTATGTGGCAGTCCATCAGCAACGCTGATAGTGTTAATATCATCGAATTGCCCATTGTCAGCATTGGAGGTCGGGATAAGCTCGTCGGCATCAATTGTGGTACGACGTGTCGATCCACCATTGATATCTTCGGCATAAAACTTGATGCATTGTCCGGGTTGCTGACCGGCAATATACCCAGCCACCACCTTGCCGTTCTTCAGCACCAAGCGGTCGTAAATCTCCGCTTGAACTGTGGTGAATCCAAAAGTGAGTGCCATCAGGGCGATGGCGGTCTTGATAATCTTCATAGCGTATGTGTTAGGATTACAAATCTATTCCCTTCTTGGAGCCTTTGTCTCCTTTGTCCTTCTTAGTGTCTTTCTTAGTGGATTTATCGTTATCTTTATTGCCAGACCTCTTTCTGCCTTTTGTTTCTCTCGGCTCAGTCTTTCCAGTCTTACTGCTGGTAACTTGGCCTTTCCAAATGGTTAGTCCGTCAACTGACAACTCATATTGATGGCTGCCATCTTCAATAGGCACATCAGCCGTCAGGCTACGCATACTACGCAGGCCTACCATCGACAGACTCAGGCGCTGACCATTTTTGCTGATGCGTACGAAACGTGCTTCTTTATCGTCCCATGCAGGAGGAATGATAGCTGAGACGTCAAGACGTCCGCTGTTTTCAATGACTTTACAGTCGATGCTGCCGCTTAGGTATTGTAGAATACCATACTTGCCGCCCATTTTGACAATAGCTTGACCGTCGGCAAAGAGGCCAGCCTCTTCTAACTGTGCTGGCAGAAGAATGTCACCGTTCACCATATAACCTTTTTTACCATTTTCTTCATATACAGAATAAGTTGTGTTATATGTCGGCTTAAATGGTTTGTTGGCTGTCAAGATGGGATCGGGAGCATCGGGCGACGGGGCTTTATGGTCCTCGCCACGGGCATTGATATAGCCTTCTTCGTAAGTGACTTTGATAAGTCCGCCTTTCTTGGGCTTCATCACATAAGCAGCACCGCCTCGGAATGGTTCTGCTGACTGGTAGTTACAATTGATAATAACATTGCCGGCAGGATCTATATAGCCGAATTTGCCTTTTTTGTTGACGACGAGACATTTGTCCTCCGAGAAAAAGGACTTCTCTGTGGCATAGTATTCACCCCGAAACTGCGTGAAGCCTCCCTCACGGTTGATAATGCCCTTGAGCAGGTATCGGTCGCCGAACTGTGCCAGTGCCAATGCATAGCCGTTTGTCAGAAAGGTAATGGAGTCGGCAGTCGTAACCGTCTTGCCCCTGCCGTTGACAACGGCTTGATAGTTATAAGTATTTACCTTATAAAGCTTATTGCTGAAGGGCATGACTGACAAAAACTCCGGTCGGGATAGCCAACTGACTGTCTGCGCCGTGCCCGACAGAGTCAGGAAGGCGCAGACAGCGGTTAGTGTTATTTGCAGTTTCTTTTGTTTCATCCTTTATCTTTTAGAGGCCTGTTTCTTCCTCATACATCTTCTTTAAGAACTTAGCATGAACGGCTTTTGTTGCTGCTCCAGCGATGGTGGAACCGCCCCAAAGTACGCCCACAAGCTGTCCCTTGGTATTAAAGACAGGTGAGCCGCTGCTACCGCCGACAGAATTAGCCTGAAATTCGAAGTCGAACTTACCGGGCTCTTTACTGCACTTGGTCTCACGAATTGTTGGCTCAAGTGACTTCGACTTGTCATCCATACCCCATGTGATACCTGCTGGATAGCCGATGACGTAGAGTTGGTCCTTCAACGGATCCAAACGGTCGGTAAAATAGTTCTCGGGTGTGAACAGGTAGCTGATTTCTTTCGGAGTCTTCTTGTTATTAAGCTGAAGAATAGCCAAATCAATATCCTTGGTATCAGAAACCTTTAGCACGTTGCAGCGCTGGAACTCATCTTCGTGTGTGTAGTAGTTGCCAGGATAACCAAGAGTGATGAAGTTCAGAGTGCCACCAATGGTATAGTGTGATTTACGTATACGGTCGCAGATGTCGTACACCTTCTTAACAAAGGCATCACGAGTGATACTCTTCGAATAAGCATATTTAAGAACGGTCTGACCGAATCCTGTCTCTAAAAACTTATTGATCTCACTGTCTTCGCGGCTACGGGGCAGAAGGTCTTCAATGTCCTGACGGATGTTGTCCTCATCTTCCTTGGTAACATACTCCCAGGGTACTGCTACGTGGCGGTTGGTGCCCATACGGCCTAATGAATCGAGGAAGAAGGCGGTAGCCTGATAGTAAATCTGGTCGTTGAACGACAGCTTGCCATCCCACTGTCCTGGCATGGGATTATCCTCAAATTCTATGACATAGTGGTAACTGGCACGTACATAGACAACGGCAGGGCGGTATTGCTGCGGGTCAACATTGTCTGGTTCATCTGGTTTAGGATTAAGCAGGCCAGGTAAGTAGAGAATGCCTGCCACGACGATAGCTGCCAGTGCGACTAGACCGCCAATAATGCCGGCAATCTTGCCTGCGCCGCTGCCAGGAATCTGTGGAGCAATCTGATCAGTGATGTCCTCGGTACCGCAAAGGATGTTGTCACCTTTCTTAATGCGTACGTCCTTGTTGGGAGCAATCTTAATGCCGTTTACCATGGTGCCGTTGCGGCTTCCGTTGTCGCGGATGTAAGCCTTACCGTCCTTACCGATACGCAGTGAAGCGTGGAAACGGCTAACGGCGGGGCTGTTGAGGATAATCTCATTGCGGAAGTTGGAACCGATGTTGTAGACGGCCTTGTAGGCAGACAATTTCTCGGCTGCTGGTACGCGTGCCCAGACGAGCGCCTCGTCGGCAAAGTTTACGCGATCTCCGCGCTGGATGGTCACCTCCTGTCCGGGCTCAATCTTCTTGTTGCCCACGACGGTACCGTTCTTACTGTTCTTGTCTTCAAGAATAATCTGTCCATCGTCGAGGATGGTCATCTCTGCATGGAGAGAACTGACGTACTGGCTGTTAAGTACGATGTCGCATGACTGCGAACTGCCAATTTTTAATAACTTCATATGTCTTAGGTTTTAGATAATGACGTTTTGATTCTTATTTTTCTGTGCAGGCTTTTGGGGCTCTTGTTCCGGCTTCTTTTGTTCTGATTTCTTTTTGCCAGTATCCTTAGAAGTGTTCTTGTCCTTCTTTTCTGGAGTTTTGGGCGCAGCGGGTTTTGGAGTTGGGGCAAACTCCAGATCTTTAACAGACTTGCCCTTAAGGTCATCTTCTTTATCTTTTTTCTTGTCTGTGTCACCCTCATCCCTGTCGTTGTCCTTAGGCTTCTGGGTGTCGGTTGAATCCTGAGCAGGACTCTTGCTCTCTGGAGTGTTCGATGTTGTTGGTACCGACTCCTCGTAGTATTCATAGTTAGTAGCAGGCTTCGGTTTAGGTGTGTCGATCACATTGCGATAGACAATAAGTCCCACTAACAGTAGGAGTAATACACCTAAAACGATGGCACCAATCTTGTAATAGATACCAGGATTGGGCACTTGCTTCCAGTCGAGCTGGCTGACGTTGGCAAAGCTGACCACATCCTTGCGCTTGACGGGAACGGGGACGTTGGGGCGCAGTCTGATGCCATTAACAAATGTGCCATTTTTACCCATATCGACAATTTCCATCTTACCGAAGGTGGAAATCTTCAGAATAGCATGGCGACGGCTTATCAAATCATCATCGATGAAAATCTGGCAACCGTCTCCGCGACCAATAGTGATTGTCTTCATAATATACCTATTTTATTTTAGATTCTTCAGTTTATTAACAAGTGTGATATAATGGCCTTTAGCCTGGTCAGAATTACTGGTGGCAATCCTATCGCCTAATCGCTTGATGATTTCATAATAGACAGACTTGTTCCTAGAATCTTTAGCCATCAGATTCTTCAGACTGCTGATGGCATGATTGCGGATTTCTTGGCGCTCCTTGCCTTCTTTCAGTGTGCTAGCTTTAGTTAGTGAGGCAATAATAGCTTCTCGGATTTTAGACGCTTCGCTTGCGGCTTTCTGAGCTTGATCGGCAGATTTCTTGGCCTGATCGGCTGCATCTCTGGCTTCCTGAGCTTTTTTCTCAGCTTCCTTCTGTGCTTTTTGAGCAGCCTCCTCCTTCTGTTTAGCAGCATCCATCTGTGCTTTAGCAGCATCCTTCATGGCGTCGGCGGTTTCCTGCTTTGAGTTTGCCACGTCGTGGTTCAGTTTCTGCACCTGCCCTTGTAGGTCAGCAATCTGTTTGTCTTTCTGTTCCAGCTGTCTGTTCAGCTGCTCGATTTCCTGACCTTGGGAGTTTTCACCTAACATTTTGCTGGCCAACAGGCCGTTGGCGATAAGGCTGACAAGCAGAGCGGCAGCCATCGCGCATAGGATTAGTATCGTTCTCTTGCTCATTTTTTCTTTCAGTATAGAATCTTGTTTTGTTTCTATTAATGCCATAGTGAGGTTGTCGTGAGTATTTCCGTTGTTACGGCCAATCTCGTCGACTTCGATGACAGTAGCGTCGACGGCACCCGAAAGAGAGGCCGTCTTAGCAGTCTTGCGAATAAGTTCCTTTTCGGGCAGCATACCCCATATGCCATCGGTACACAGTAGGAAACGGTCGCCCTTTTCGTAAGGTAACTCATAGGCTTCGGCCAGCTGTTCTGCCTGTCCGCCTAAAGCGCGGGTGATGATATTTGACTGTGACGACAAACGTGCCTGTTCTTCTGTCAGCGTACCGTTGCGTACCAACTCTGCCACCATAGAGTGGTCGGCGGTACGGAAGATTTTGTGGCCGCGACGGAACTGATAGATACGGCTGTCTCCCACATGCGCAACGATGGCCGACTGCTTATTGATAAGCAGCGCAGTGACGGTTGTTCCCATGCCCTGTAGTGACGGATTCTCGTTGCCTTTCTCAATGATAGCTTTATGGGCATAATCGATAGCGTTTTTCAGGGCCTCCAATCGTGTGATGCCCTCTGGGGCATTAACGATGTATTCTACGATTTTCTGTACGGCAGTACTTGACGCTAACTGTCCTGCTGGGCCTCCCCCCATACCATCGCATACCAAAGCAATGAACCCTAACTCTGTGTCGATGAATCCGCACGAGTCCTGATTCTCAGGACGCCCTCCTTGACGGGTGTCCCAGTATCCGATGATGGGTAAGGATGTCTTTATCGGTTTCATGTGTTATAGTATTAACAATAGGATGATTACGATAAGCATAATAACGCCTGCCACGGCACCGGCAATATACAACCATTTATGGTCGGCTGGCGGAGGAGCCATAAGTGCCTGTTTCAAATCCATCTTCATTTCTGAAGCATGCTGATAGCGCTCTTTCGGATTAATGGCAGTTGCTTTGCGGATAACGGCATAGACGGCATCCGACATACCGCCTCTTTTATCCAAAATGGTTTCTTGGTGCATCTCCTTGGCTTCGGCCACAGTATTGGCGTTAAAGGGATTGTAGGCGGTGAGCAGCTCGTAGAGCGTAACGCCGGCCTCGTAGATATCAGTAGCCGCCGTCAGTTGCGGTTTTGTTTCCTTGTCCGAGAACTGTTCTGGAGCAGCATATTTGGGTGTTCCCATCATGCCCGACGTAGCTGAGTTGACGGTGTCGGTAATATCGGCAATGCCGAGGTCCATCAGTCTCACGTTGCGTCCCTGTTCCATCATGATGTTAGACGGCTTGATGTCCATGTGTATGATACCTTTCTGATGGATATATGACAAGGCATCAAGTACGGGGAAGAACAGTTCACAGATGCGGTGTTCTGCATTGGGCAACGCGCGCACATTGTTATTGATAAAGGTATCGATGTTCTCGCCCTTGACGAAACGGCTGACGATGAAAATCGGTCCGCTGTTTGGAGCCATCTCGCAACAGCCAAGCATCTCCACAAGATTGGGGTGACGGAACATCAGTTCGGCTTCTTGGCGGGCACGACGGCGTATTTCCGGGTTGTTGGCGTAACGGTCAACGACACGCTTCACGGCCACTGCGGCTCCCGTCTTGCTGTCACGTCCTTTGTAGACAACACCCATAGCTCCAGCGCCCAACTGTCGTCGTTCGTCGTACTCATACCATTGGTTGCCAATGGCCAGATAGACAATAGGTCCGCGTCTTGTTACTTGTCCAACCATACGTTATTTTTTTATTCATCTGACTCATTCGTATCTTCAATCAGGGGAACGACCTGATCAATACGCTGCTGGAACAGTTTGACATACTCGCTGTCATTCGACTGGCGGGCATATTGCTGTCCTTTCCGATACAATTCCAGAGCTTTCTTGAAATCAGAATCCTGTCCCTTCTTGATACGCTTATCAGCAGCGGCATAGTCGGTAGCCAACTCGAACAATGCCTGATAGCATGTAGGGTCGGCTTCTGTGGCCTGTAGTGCCAGTTCGTGGCCCTTGGTAGCATCTCTGCTCATCAGGTCAGCCGTCAATTCGCGCAGCGATTTGATGCGCTCTGTGCTGATGGTTACATCATTCGGCTGTGTGAGTGCTGCCAGCATAGCAATAGATTTGGCAGCATCTTTCTCACCGCTATATTTGGCAGCAATCTTCTGTAGCTGCTCAACGCCTTCCTGCAATTGTGCCGAATCGGCATTGGCAGTGAGCATGGCCATAGCCTTGTCAGAAAGTTCAGCAATGCTGACCTCTGGCTTTGGCTTTGGCTGCGTGTTAACCACCTTGACAGCAACAGGCTGTTCTGCCGATTGGCTATCATCATTGTTGCCAGACAGGGCTATGGGCACTATAACTGCCACAGCCACAATGGCGGCAGCGACGGCGCCAATAATACCTATGCGCTTCTTGTTGCCACCGATTTCTGCCATTTGGGTTGTTACTCCGTCAATAACTGTCTTCGACGGTGTGGCATCGGCTTTCGTCAGGTGCTCTAAATCAACACGCATTTCTGCTGCTGACTGATAACGATCCCGCTGACTTTTGGCCGTAGCCTTGCTGATGATGCGGCGGATGGCTTTGTAAGGTACTGCCTTTAAGGGAATCTTGTCGTTCAGCTGGTGCTTGATGAGTTCGGCCATTGTGCCCTCAAATGGCATACTACCTACAATAAATTGGTAGAGCATGATGCCTACGGCATAGATGTCGGTAGTCTTGTCCTGATGATGCACATCGCCGAGCACCAGTTCCGGAGCCGCATAGGCGGCCTTGCCTATGAACTGTCCGGTGCTGGTCAGCTGTTGATCCTGAGTGTTGAGGCTGTCTAACTGCTTGGCAATGCCGAAGTCGATAATCTTGATTTTCCGGTCGACGGTAATCATAATGTTGCTGGGATCCAGGTCGCGGTGGATGTAACCCTTGTCATGCAATGCCATCAGTCCGGAGAGGATGTTCTTCACGATAAGCACAGCAAATCCGAACTTGTCGTTCTGGTATTTGCTGTATAGCTCCTGGGCATAGGGCACCTCGTTGCCATACTTATCGGTAGTTTTGCCATTGAGCAGGTCGAAAAGCATGACACCTTGCAGCAGCTCGCTCACAACGTGATAGCGCCGCAAGGGTTCCCGACCAGCTCGTGGCTCGACAACTTCAATGAAGCCGAACATCTCGACCAGATTCTCATTGCTAATCTGTATGGATGCTTCGCGCTTAGCCCGTTCCACGGCATGAGCAGGCAGGTCCTCAAACAAGAACTTAATAGCTACATCTTGTCGTAGCCCGTTCCTTTCGTTGACCCGTACGCCGCGCAACACCTGACCCATGCCGCCCTCGCCAAGCGATGGCAGGCTGGTGTCTACTTCATAGTGTATGTTCCGTCGCTTTTCGTCCTCCCCTTGAATTCTGATTATCGACATTTTCAGTTATAATTTACAAGACTTTTGTTTCGCCTGGTTTGGTGAACTGTGCCCCATTCAGATCAACGGTGCCAGTGTCCACATTGCGGTTGTCGGCATTATAAGGATTGAAGTTATTACGTGTGTCGTCGCCAAAGTTGTTTGTAGCGGCAAAGAACTCATTCTCTTCCTCTTCTACTGGAACGAAATCTTCCGAAACGCTCAATCCATACTGTTCGGCATCAATGAGCAACAGCAGCAGCTTATAGCTTGTGCCGACAGTAATGATGTCGTTGTTCTTACAAGTGTGATTGTCGTAGTCCAGCTCCTCTTCATTGAGGTACATACCGTTCTTTGAACCGGTATCACGGATGCTGGCAATCAGCTTGTGAGTGGTCTTCATTTGCTTGATACTCAACGTAGCGTGACGCTCTGAGATGGAACGCTCGCGCAGCACGATGTCACACTCATTGGAACGGCCGATGGTGTTGGTACCCAGATGCAGGGGCCAGTATTCGCCAATGCCCTTGCGCGAGATGGAATAGAGGAATCCCACCACAGGTGTTGTGTCCTGTTGGCGGTTCATCGTCTTGCTTTCGCTGACGCCTGGTGCATTTTGTTGCATACCCGGCACGTAAGTCTCGTTACCAGTTGATCTTTTTTCAGAACGAGCGTAAGGGTTGTTGCCGCTGTTCATGTTCCCGTTGACTAAAGTTTCTCCTTGTTTCATATTGGTAGTTGTTTTGGTTTTAGTGTCAAAAATATCGCAGTAAATGCAAAAGTAGTAAATTTTCTGTTAAGTGTCCCCATTGTAGTGTTAATAATTATTAATACGCATATAAAATCGTGACAAACAGCTAATTTAGCTTAGATGTCATTTCGCCGCGTATGCCTTTATAACTCTTCAGGTAGGCCTTGGCAGAGCCGAACGAGAGGTTCATATCGAGGCGCACGGGGATATGGTTTTTGTCGTCGGTGACGAAGAAGCGTATCAGCTCGTGGTTCTTGCCGTTCTCACGCTCGAAGAACGAGAAGACCAGACAGCGGAACTTCTCTTTAGTGTCCTCAACCTTGAACGTCTCGTGGCCACGGAACTGTAGCCAGGCGTTGTTCAGGTGGCTTGCGTCGCTGATAGGCAGCTGGATGATATCGCCTACTTTCATTCCCGCGGCGTCGAAGTTGCGGGCACGAAGGAAGATTGACATCATGTCGTAGATACATTGCTTATATGTGTTCTCACTCCACAGATGCTCACCGCTCGACGTGATAGCGTGCTTCTTCAGGTGGCAGTTGCCACGTGGGTAGCTGTACCATATTTCGTCGACATAGTAGCGCTTGCCTTCATGCGACCCTTTACGGAAATAGAGTGGCGACAGGTCAGAGTTGCAGTACGATAGCAGCGTATCACGCATGATGAAGAACTTGTCAAGCCGCTTGTTGCCACCTGTCACCAGACTTGAGCGCCAGGCCTGCTTTCCCTCAAAGGTAGTGAAGTCGGTGTTCATGGTAGCGATACCCACTTTGAACCATACGAACTTCCAGTTGAAGTAGAGGTTATATGTCAGGCGTTCGCCGCTTTTGAAAGCAGTGTTCTGGATGCCACACTGGCTTTGCGCCCCTGCGGGGCTAAATAATAAAGAAAAAAGAATAAAGAACAGGGCTCTGTGGCCGTATTCTGATAACTTATTTCTTCTCCATTTCTTTTTCATAATACTTAATACTTTATTCTTTGTACTTTCTTCTTTAGGCCGAAGGCCGCTACAGTCTCACGCCCGTCTTCTTCTCAACATATTCCTTGCCGAGCTCTTTGGCGCGCTCCAGATTGCGGTTCTTCAGCTTCTTCTCCTTATCGGGTTTCTGCTTGACAATGGCTGCAGGCTTCTGTTCGAAGCGCCTCCGGGCTGTCAAATTCCAGTTGCGGGTAACGTCCCACTTGGCTTTGCACTCTGTCTCTTCGGAGTAATAGTAGACGGCTTCTGCCTGCCGGTCGGCATAGTAGTCGCCGGTGTCCCACTGCCCGTTGCCGTTGCTGTCGACAAAGGCGCGCAGGTAGTACTTGCCAGGGTTGACATAGTAGAATTCGGCCGTTCCGTTCTTTGCCTTAACTTGCGTGACCACTTTTTCAGAGCTGCTTAGCAGCTGCACAATGATGGCCGTGTCCTGTATGCCGCTCAAGTTGATGGTCAGCGTCGAGTAGTCGTCTTCCGATTTCACCTTCAGTCCCTGCTTGACAGGTCCGATAACTAGTCCATAGATGTCTTCGATGGCTGCCGAGTCAATCTCTAAGCTGTATTCCGTCTCCGGTTTCCAGTCGGCGGTCAGGGTGTAGCACCTGATGTTATACGGTGATGGTTTGAAGACATATTCGGCGTCATACCATAATGAGTCGACTTTCGTGTAAAGATGTATGGCTGTCGTGTCGATACGCAGCAGAGGTGTGGGTGACTCAATAGTGATGACGCTTACCGGTGAGAGGCTGCCAGAGGGATCTATCTTCAATCGTAGCATTTCGGTGGGCATAATCGAGTCGTAGGGCTCGCCGCGTTTCTTCTTCTTCTCCTGCTCTTTTTCCCACTTTTCTATTTCCTTCTGCTTGGCCTTCATGCGTTTCTCGTAAAACTCCTTTGGCGTTATCTCCAGCGTGTCGGTTTTGCTCACCAGCAGGTTGGTGGTGTCTGTCATCATATATTGCACCTCCATGCGAAGTGTGTCCTGATTGACGAGTGCTGTGTCGCGCAGCCAGTAGTAGACGGTATCATTTTTGAGCGACGGCTCCACGATGAAGGCACTGTTGGAATCGAAGTTCAGGCCGCGGATGGTGGGTGGCACCGAGTCGCCGTATGTGAAGTAAAAACCAATTTTATGGGGCTCTATGCGTTCGGTCTTCAGCAGGTAGCGGTTGTCTTGCTCGGCCGTAAATGCCAGCAGGGTGATGTCGTCGGGTAGGAAATGGGTATATGGTACACGTACAATATTTTCAATGTGCAGGGAGTCGCGCCAGATAGTGTCCTGTCTGGTGTCGGGCTTCCACGACGGTTCGAAGGTGTCGTGGCTGAAGCCCACCATTTCGCCCTTCTGGTTGTAGATGTAGTCGTTGTCGGCGTCCTGAAGAGCATAGCAGCGATAGGTGCCTGGAGCGACACCCTTGATGATGAAGTGTCCGCGGCTGTCGGTACGCGAGATGCGTATCATGGGCTTTTTTAGGAATGCCGTGTCTGAGAGGTCGTCATACAAGCCCACCTGGATTCCCTTGATGGGCTCCAGATTTTCAGCATTCAGCACATAACCCGATACCTGCAATGTGTCTATCACCGAACCCGTGGAGAAGGTGAAGGCGTAGTTGCCCATAGGGTTGCCCTCGGTAAAGTCGCTGATGGCGTCGCCGAAGTCAATGGTGTAGGTGGTGTTCTCCTTCAGCGTATCCTTCAGATCTACGATGACGCGCTTGCCGCTGGCCTTGATCTCGGGCATCTCCAACTGTGGCGGCGAGATGATGACCTTGTTCTGGGCATCCTCCAACTTGATGAACTCGTTGAAATAGATGCTGATACGCTTCGGTTTTACGTCAGTAGCCATATCCGTGGGTGAGGAGTTGACGACGTAAGGCGGCGTATCGTCGTACCATCCGCCGTCAGGGTTACCCATGCGAGCGCAGCTAATAGCCAACAAACAGCTGCTAATAGCCAGCAGATATAGTAGTTTCTTCATTCGTTCAGCTTTAACAATTGTTCAATATGTTCGCGCGAGTTACTCAGCCGCGGCACCTTGTGCTGCCCACCGAGCTTGCCGTTTTGCTTCAGCCAGTCGTTAAACAGTCCCTGACGGGCCATGACAATCTCTAACGGCTGCAGTGTGATGTCCTTGTAGCGCTTCGCCTCGTAATCGCTGTTTATCGTTTGCAGGTGCTCGTCCAGTAGGCGGGCAAACAGCGCCAGGTCCTGTGGCTGACGATTGAACTCGATGAGCCACTGGTGGCGGCACTTTCCATGTTCGTCCATAAATACCGGTGCAGCAGTGTATTCCAGCACCTCGGCGCCCGTTTCTTGGCAGGCATACTGCAGTCCCTGTTCGGCATTGTCGACAATCAACTCTTCGCCAAAGGCATTGATAAACGACTTTGTACGGCCAGAGATGACGAACTTATAAGGATTCGTCTGCGTGAATCGCACGGTGTCACCTATCTTATAGCGCCACAGCCCGCACGACGTTGTGATGAGCATGGCGTAGTTTTTGCCAGGCTCAACGCCCCAGACGGGAACAATGGTATCCGTTCCCATCTCCTGAAATTCGTAGAAAACGTCGTAGTCGAGCATCAGCAGCATCGCTTTGTCCGTCGGGTTGTTCTGGATCCCGAAGAAACCCTCGCTGGCATTATACGTCTCCATATAGTGCATCTTCGGACTGGTGATGAGCCGCTCGTACTGCTGGCGGTAGGGTGTGAAGGCCACCCCGCCGTGGAAAAAGACCTCCAGATTGGGCCACACCTCCTCCAAATGCGTTTTGCCGCTCAGTTCCATCACGCGGTCGAGAACTGACA
>JAEEGL016183327.1_pt1 | contig 14453 bp, 12 predicted proteins | sample 9134231 | NCBI WGS metagenome assembly JAEEGL01 (sample SAMN16246548, study PRJNA631951) | gut metagenome | biome: gut microbiome; feature: rumen; material: fiber-attached | host: Bos | place: Iran: Karaj | collected 2018-10
TCACCTCGTGTGGTAGCAGTCGCGATGTGGCCTATCTGCAAAACAGCGAGCAGGTAGATCTGAGTAGCTCGCAGCGCCTTTACGATGCCCGTATCATGCCCAAGGACCAGCTCACCATCACCGTTAACACCACCAATCCCTAGGTGTCGGTACCATGACCACCCTCTGGTTCAGCGCCACCGGCATTGCCATCTCCCTCACCACGCTGCTGTATAATATACTGAAATAAAGAAAAAAAGGAGAAGCATAATAAACATGCTTCTCCTTTTTTTGTTACATGCCCATGCACGAGGTGGTGCCCAGGGCAGTTACTATCGCCGTTGCGATACTTGCAATCATCTGGATGATGAACTTCAGGGTTTCTTTCTTGCTCATAATGGTTAATCTTTAATGTTTAATGTCTAATGGTGGGGCCGAAGCCCCAACCATTAATCTCCGATGGGCTCGTTGCTGCCACCACCCTGGTTGCCGCTGGTGTTCTGACCGCCACCGTTGCCGCCGGTGTTACCGTTGTCGGTATTGCCGCTCTCGGGGTCCTCGATGTCGCCGCTGTCGCCACTGGTTACGCGCTTCAATACGGTGCCGTCCTCGTCAAGACAGGTAATCTGGATGCTGGTGTTCTTCAGCTCGTCCTTCACATCTACCGAAGGGGTGAACACAATGCGGCGGGTGGTAATCAGTCCGGTCTTCACGTCGTCAAGCTTCTCACCGGCCTTGGCGCGCACTCCGAATCGCATACTTCCCAGTCCGGGCACGGGTACCGTATGGCCCTCGGTGGCCCAGGTACGGATAACGGCGCCTGCTGCCTCCCATGCCGCCTTGATAACACCCGCGCTAATACCCGAGTGGGTAGCTGCCTCGGCAAATACCTTCTTCTCGGCAATGCTCGAATACAGGTCGGGACGCATTACGAAACGCTTACTGGGAGTTTTTCCGATCTTAAGCTGTCGGCGCTGTGCAATAACTTTAATACTCATAGCTTTAAAAATTTAAGGATTAAAAAAATGAAGTTAATTGGAAAATGTTTAATCTTTTCGTGTTTGTTGTTTTATGTACGATGAGTTCGGGTTCGGGCGTGGTATTAATCCTGCAGGATGCTACAATTAAAGGTAGCAATTGTTACTATTAATCTTCGCAAATAACGGGATTAATGTCGCCCTCAAGCCTCCCTCATTTTTACAGTACAAAGGTACAACATTTTCATTGCGGTTCACGAATTCTATCCTAACTATTTTATCCAAAATCCGCAAAGCACTGCGCTGCAGTGTTGCAGTCAGTTTTCTAACCATAACACCCCTTATAAATATGGCTATATTTATATATAAATATAGAGTATATTTTATCCTTTCGGCCTACAACATTCTACACTGCAGCACTGCAACGCGCAATTAACTTGGATCCAATTACTTTTCTGGGATGCAAATATTTGAAGTATTTGCGATAGTTTTATTATTTTTGCAGATTATTTAAATAAAATCCAGAAAAACTTGCTGATTTCATAAAATCTTTTTAACTTTGCACTCGACTCGGTTAGCCCGCCGCTTTGGACGCATTGTCGTTTCACTTGTGAGATGGGCATGAGAGTCCTAACTTATTAATTAAAGGACGTTTACGAACGTAATTTTCTGCATTTGAATCTCGAAAACTCGTAGCATTTGAAGAGAACGAAACCGTATGGTTACGTTGTACATTTTGTAAAGAATTGAAATGTGTTATGGCGTGGACTAACTCGAGTTGCTTGTTCTAATATAATACGATGTAAGAATTCGGTGTAGGATAAACGAAACGTAGAGATTTCCCACGTCTGTTCGCGTTTATTTGACGTTATTTACTAATTTGCCGACTCAGGGATCTATAGGCGCAAATGAATAAGCAATGAAAAAGAATCTTTTGTTTGCGATCATTTTTTGTTTTATCTCTTTAATTGCGCAAGGAGCTATGCCTGTGGGGTATACTTGGCGAACAACAACTAATGGTGTTCGAACAGCTTTTACTGCAATTAGTTCTGACTATAAGTGCGCGATAGGTATAGCATGGAATTCCACTGAAAGAACTTCTTCAGGGAATGCGACGGATCAATATGAAATTGGTGCAGGTATTCCTACGGATTTTACTGGTACGTTCGTTATACCTTCTTTTTTGAAAGATTATGCATATTATGTGACAGAAATTGGTTATAAAGCATTCTATAATTGCGAAGGCATAACTTCTGTTTCTATACCCCAATCTATTACCTATATTGATTATTTGGCGTTTAGAGGGTGTAAAGGATTAAAAGAAGTGACCATTCCTGGATCTGTTTCCACAATTGATGGCTGTGTGTTTTCTTATTGTACGGGTTTGGAGTCTGTTACGCTTAATGAAGGTTTGCGGGAAATTAATGAAGAAGTTTTTCATGGATGTACCTCTTTGACTTCAATTGATATACCTCATAGTGTTACAACCATTGGAGGTGCTGCCTTTGGTGGGTGTAACAATCTTGATAAGGTTGTTGTACATTGGCGAGAGCCGATACAAATATCCTCGTCAGTCTTTAGTAATGCATCAAATGCAACATTGTTTGTTCCCAAAGGGGCGAAAAGCAGTTATGCCTCAGCTGAAGTTTGGAAAGGCTTTAAAAACATAGAAGAGTTTGAAGATGATAGCTATTTTGATGTGGTTATTACTTCTATAGGAAACGGTTCTATTTTGTGTAATAATGAAACTATAAAGAATACTGCAAAAAGTGTTGTTTTGCCAAAAGATAAAGATTTGATTCTGTCTTTTAATCCAGATGAAGGATATAGGGTTAAGAGTGTCAAAGTTGATGGCACAGAAGTATCATCAAGTATATCAAATAATCAATATACCATTAGTAGCATTAATTCAAATAAAACAGTTGTTGTGGAATTTGAAGAAAGTGATATTCTTGTTGGAAAATCAGTAGAGGGGATTGATATAACGTTTAAGATACTTAGTGAAGTAGATAAAATATGTCAAGTAGGAAATGGAACAGGACTTGCTATTAAGGGCAGCGAGTCTGGAGTTTTGACAATTCCTAGTAGTGTGGATGGATATACTGTAACAACAGTAGCGATGTCTGCGTTTGAAGAATGCTACTACTTAACAAAAGTTATTATTCCAAATACGGTAACTAATATTGAAGCATATGCTTTCAAAAATAGTAGCCATCTTTCCCAGATTGATATTCCTAATAGTGTAGTGAGCATAGGAGAAGAGTCTTTTTGGGGAACTCCTTGGTATGAACAAAAGGATAATGGACCAGTATATGCTGGTAAAGTGTTCTATTGTTATAAAGGAACGATGTCGCCGAATACAAATTTCGTTTTTATAGATGGAGTTACAGGTATAGCTGAAGGCGCTTTTGAAAGGTCCGAAGGGCTTTGCTCAATAACAATCCCAAATTCTGTGAAATGTATTAATGAGAGGGCATTCAAAGGCTGTAGCAGTCTATCTACAGTAAATTCTGAAATCAGTGTGCCTTTTGAGATTCAAAACGATGTTTTTGAAGGATTATCTTCAAATGCTCTATTAAACGTTCCTTACGGAACCAAAGATGCTTATTTGCAATATCCTGGTTGGATTAGTCATTTTAATGTGATAAATGAAGAAAAAGGTCCCTCATTTAGCTTGTCAATTCAGGCAATAGGAAATGGAATTGTAAACTTTGATAATACTTCTGTACGAGGTGAAACTATATTGTTTTCAGTAGCAGAGGGAGCTTCTCCATCTATTTCGTTAATAGCGGATGAGGGGTGGCGTTTAAAGAGTGTTATGGTTAATGATATAGATGTATCGTCAGATGTTATAGATAATCAGTATATCATCAGCGGTATTAGTGGTGATATTAATGTGGTTGTCGAGTTCGAAATTATTCCAACCCCTCCTGTTGCCCAATACTTCTCGTTGGTCTATAAGGTAGATGGTGATGTGTATAAAACTTATGAGATTAAAGAAGGAGAGACAATAACGCCTGAAGCAGCCCCTACCAAAACTGGTTACACTTTCTCTGGTTGGAGCACTATTCCTGAAATAATGCCTGCAGAGGATGTAACGATTACAGGTTCATTCACCATTAATAAGTATCATCTGGTATATAAGGTTGACGGTGAAGAGTATAAGAATTATGAAGTAGATTATAATTCTGTTATTGCCCCCGAAAAAGCACCAACCAAGGAAAGCTATGTGTTCTCGGGATGGAGTGATATCCCAGAAACGATGCCTGATCATGATGTTATAATTACAGGCTCGTTTGAAAGATACTTTACGATTGGAAACGTAGTAAGACTTATTAATTTTATTATGAAAGGAAATGCTACAACAAGCGATATTGCCATATACGATTTGAATAACGATAATATTTTGAATATTGGTGATATTATTCTTGTAGTAAAATGGATTTTGAGCAATGATGCCGGCGTAGGTTCAAACTCTGCAGAAACGCGTGCATCAAATACAATCGATTTTACTCAGTATACTGCTACTCAGTTTGATATCAAAACTACAAGCAATACGAATATCAAAGGAATCACTCTGGTTGGCAGCATGGTACAAACACATCAGTTGATGTATCAGCAGAAAGATGCCAATACATATACCGTGGTTGTGTATTCACTTTCTAACCAGCTGATGAAACCTGAAAATGGAAGTATTGTGGATGTAGACACTGATAATGGTAGTAATAGCGGATTGTCTATCATGAACATGGTGGTATCTGATGTATATGGAGGAATACAACCTTATGATGGAACGGCTATTACAACAAATATCCGTCATATTGAAAATAATGGGAGTTCAAGCATCGTTTATGATTTGAAAGGAAACCGTTATGATGGTACGGTAAGAAATAAAAAGGGCATTTATATTATTAATGGTAAAAAAGTTGTTGTAAAATGAAACTTAGAGTATTATTTATTCTTGCAGCATTGTTTTGCTATGTAACAGGGTATGCTGGAAATTTGCAGGTTGATGATGCTGTTTTAAAACCTGGTGATACAAAAGATTTTGTAATTTCGTTGTCGTCGCCCTTGACCAACTATGTTGGTGTACAGTTTGATGTGGTATTACCTGATGGGTTTTCATTAGAAAACAAAGATGATAAGGTTTATCAATTGGCACCGAATCAAGTAAGTGATTTGACGTGCAATGTTAGCAGTGTTGGAACGAATACTTTTCGTTTCGTGATATATTCTTCTACATTGTCAGAGTTGAAGGAAGGCCAGCTGATTAAACTAAATTTGAAAGCAAATAGTAGTATTGCTGTCGGCTCTTATGACGTGTCGGTAAATAATATTATGTTTTCTGATTCTGATGGTAAAGTTACAAATGAAAGTGGAATAAATGCAACCTTAAGTGTGGCGTCTTTTGTACCTGCTGAACAGAATTTGAAAGTGGAAACAGTTACTGTGAAAGCAGGCGAAATGGTACCTCTAAAAATATCTTTATTAGAATCTATTACAGGTTGTGCAGGTGTCCAGTTTGATTTAATTGTACCAGAAGGCATCTCTTTGGAGAAAGATGTTAATGGGAGTGAATACAAATTATCTGCAGCTCAGCCAAGTGATATGATGTGTGGCTTTACGGCAGTTGGAGATGGTAAGTATAGATTTGTCCTTTATTCTAATTCGCTTAGTAAGTTTGTTTGTGGCGATTTAATGGATGTATATATTAAAACTGCTAATGATATGGCGCCAGGCTCTTATCCTTTAATAATAACAAACGTTTTGCTTTCTGATAATGAAGGAAATGTGTATAAAGATAACGGTGCCGGTAGCAATGTTGTTGTGCCCCAACTCTATACGCTTACCTATAAGGTAGATGGCGAAGTGTATAGGTCATTTCAGTTAAGTAAAGGTGATATTATCACTCCCGAAGATGCGCCAACCAAGGAAGGTTATGTGTTCTCGGGGTGGAGTGAGGTACCTGAAACAATGCCTGCAGAGGATGTCACGATAACTGGTTCATTCGCCATCAATAAATATCATTTGATTTATCAGGTAGATGGTGCTAAATATAAGGATTACGAAGTAGAATATAATTCTGCGATATCTCCCGAGGAAGAACCGACTCGTGAAGGTTATACGTTCTCTGGTTGGAGTGAGATCCCTGAAACAATGCCTGCAGAGGACGTTACGATTACTGGTACATTCACTATTAATAAATATCATTTGATTTATCAGGTAGATGGCGTTGAGTATAAAAACTACGAAGTAGAATACAATTCTACGATATCTCCTGAGGCAGAACCAACTCGTGAAAGTTACACATTCTCTGGTTGGAGTGATATTCCGGAAAAAATGCCTGCTCATAATGTCATAATTACAGGCTCGTTTAATAGATGCTTTACGGTTGGAAGTGTAGTTGATCTTGTAAATATTATTATGAACGAGAATGCTACAACGAACGATTTCGATTTATACGATTTGAACAGTGATGATGAACTGAATATTGGTGATATTATTCTTGTTGTAAAATGGCTTCTTAATCATGCTACAGTTGGAGCCCCCAAAAATGCAAGAACACGTTCTGCCGATATAGCTGATTTGGCTCAGTATACTGCTACTCAGTTTGATATCAAAACTACAAACAATACGAATATCAAAGAAATCAGGCTAGTAAGCAATATGGCCCAAACACATCAGTTGATGTATCAACAGAAAGATGTCAATACATATACTGTGGTTGTGTATTCACTTTCTAACCAGCTGATGAAACCTGAAAATGGAAGTGTTGTGGAGGTTGATACCGATAATGGTGGTAATAGCGGATTGTCTATCATGAACATGGTGGTGTCTGATGTCTATGGAGGAATACAACCTTATGATGGAACGGCTTTTACAACAAATATTCATCAGATTGAAAATAATGGTAGTTCAACCATCGTTTACGATTTGAAAGGAAACCGTTATGATGGTACGGTAAGAAATAAAAAGGGCATTTATATAATTAATGGAAAAAAAGTTGTTGTAAAATGAAATATAAAGTATTATTAATCTTTGTTGTATTATTTTACTCTGTAATTGGGTCCGCTGCGAAATTGCAGGTTGATAATGCTGTTATGGAACCTGGTTCGACAAAGGTTATTAATATTTCATTAACTTCAGTTGTAACAGAAATTGTTGGCGTGCAGTTTGATGTTGCGTTGCCCGCAGGCTTCTCTTTAGGAGCAACGGATGAAAAGGGGTATCAGTTGTCTTCAGATCAACCTGATGATATGACGTGCAGTGTTAGTGAGATTGGAACAAATGTGTTTCGGTTTGTTCTCTATTCCTCGGCATTGCAAAAGGTAAAAGCAGGTGAATTGATGAGCATAAACTTAAAAGCTGGTAGCGGAACCGCTATTGGTAATTATTTTGTTAAAATTAGTAATATTGCATTCTCTGATTCCGATGGCGGTGTAACTAAGGAGGGTGAAGTTTCTGCAAATATAAAACTAACGAGGATTTATACGTTACTATATAAAGTCGATGGCGAGTTATATAAGCAATACGAATTTGAAGTAGGTGATAAAATATCGCCAGAACCTGAGCCAACTCGTGAAGGTTACACTTTCTCGGGTTGGAGTGATATCCCAGAAACGATGCCTGCCGAAGATGTAACAGTTACAGGAACGTTCACTATCGGTACTTTTAAACTTACATACTATTTTGATGGTGAGGTTTATCAAGCATTCAATTATACTTTCGGAACAACTATTACACCTATTTCTGGGCCAACTATTTCGGCATCATCAGGCTATACTTTCTCGGGGTGGAGTGAGATTCCAGAAACAATGCCTGGACATGATGTTGATGTCATAGGTACATCGGTTCCGAAGCAGTATACGCTGACGTATCGGGTTTTTGATGCAGAAGCTATGTCGTATTTTAATTACAAGTCATATACAGTGGGCTTTGGGACTACGATAACACCTGAACCTGCTTATAGCAAGGAAGGATATACTTTTGAAGGTTGGAAAGATTTGCCAGAAACAATGCCTGCCAAAAATCTAATGATTACAGGCCGATTAACAATCAATAGTTATACTTTGTCATATATGCTTGATGATAATGTATATAAGAGCTATAAGAAAAAATTCGGTGCCAGCATTACTCCTGAGACAGCTCCCGTAAGGGATGGATTTACTTTTGCAGGATGGAGCGATGTACCTGCGACAATGCCTGCAAGAGATGTAACAATTACGGGTAGTTTTACAAAGAATCCTGTAACTAATGTGAGCTATCCTACAGAATGGGATATGTCGGGATGGAGCGATGAAACTTTGTCAAATCTCGATGCCGATCCGAAATGGTCTGAATATGAAAACAAATACAGGTATAATGGTAGTTGTCCCCAAAACGAGGCTATTGAGCTTACTGCAAATGGAGAGAAAATTAAAGAAACAGCGGGAATAGAATTTGCTGTTAATAACTGTACAATTTTCTATATTAGTACCAAGAGTGGTGGAGGTTATGAAGTAAATATTCATGTATATAAACCGAGTGGCTTTTTCTTTGTGTTAAAGAATTTAAAACGTGGCCAGAAGGTTACACTTGATTTGGGCTCAGTTGACTGGTATAGTGGCGACGATGGTTATCCTACTAGTGATAGTGCTGTAAAAATGATATCGAATGCCAAAACAAGAGGCAATGTCTCGGCTGTAACAGAGTATGTTGTAAGTCAGGATGGCGATGTGCGTTTTAATGTAAACACTGACACATTCTTCTATCTATATGATGTTAAAGTTTCGGAGGTATCTGATGCATTGCTTACCTATCTTGGTAATCCTGAAGGTATCAATAATGTGATTGATTGTGATATATATTGGAATGGCACGATGAGCTCTATTATAGTTGGCAGCTATAGTCAGTATTCGCGTGGTGCCGACGTTAAGATCAAGAACAACAGTAGTAATACGATGACGATTACAAAGATTGTGATGTACGATGGTACTACCAGCATTGGAACACTTACTGATCAGAATGGTGATTTGGATCCTGGTGATGCAAAAGAATTCTCTATTAGTATAAGCAGTAAGAATGATCCGCCATCAAATTTACCATGGATGGAGGTATATTATACGCTGAATGGCGTGCCATATATTAAGAAATTTGAACCAAGTGAGACAACTGCTATTGATGCCGTAAGAATAGATAGCGATAATGCTGAGCTTGGCGACATTTATACAATGGATGGCAAGAAACTTAATGCTTATCCTACCCAGAAAGGCGTATACATTAAGAACGGCAAAAAGTTTCTGGTAAAGTAATACCCTTTTCGAGGCTTAAGCGCTAAAAAAATATAATCCCTTAATTTTCCTGCATTATTGTGCTGGAAATTGAGGGATTCTTTTTATCTTTGCATTCATTTCGGTCGAATGGACGGGCGGAAGTCGAAACTTAAAAAAACTATGGATATATCAATCGAAGAATTCAACGCACTAACTGAGAAAATAAGTTTACTAATGCTGCGCATTGCGGAGTTGGAACGCAGTGCGCAGGAAACAGATCTACTGCTAAAACGAAAGGATGAGCAGATTCTCCAACTAACAGAAGAAAACACCAAACTAACCGCACAAAGCAATACGCTTAACATCCAGAACCAGTATCTGCGTAACATGCTCTATCTGTCGGTTGAACGTGTAAAAGAGTTCATGATGCATGTAAAAGGCATGATAAACTACTCGCTGATACGTACCTTTTTGGAATGGACTACACCTGAGAAGTTTCGTAACGAGCAGTTGGCGGTGCTGAACGAGGTACTGAGACTACCCGAGGAGAAAACACAGATGGTGTTTGAGAACCCTACGTTTCAGGGCCCGATGTATGATGTACATGATAACGACGAAGTAAAATTAAAAGAGTAGTATGAAGAAAGAGGAGATGATGGGTGTAACGTTCCAAGGCGACGTTACGTTCCAAGGACCGATGTTTGATATTCACGACAACGAGCACGTGCATATTGGTAAACAGACCGATTTAGACGAGGTGGGGAAGGGGGACGACCAATCTGTGTCGAGCGCTTATGCTATCCACCAGGAGGCATCTGCCAATGAAGAATTGTTTAAGTATGTGCATCCTGCGGTGGCCGACGAAAACGAGATGTGGCGCATACACTATGAGGTGAAACGTCTGGTGGAGCGCTTTGACGTACAGGGAATATGTATGTATTTAAAAGAGATGTGTGAAGCTAAAAAGCTGTTGCTGCCACTTATGCCATCATTAGCTTATGCCGAGTTGGTAAGGATAGGCATGCCCAGTGGCGAAGGCTTTAACGAGAGCACTTTCCGTAGATATTACAAGCATTAGTAAATACACAATACTGCGCAATGCTGCACAAACCTAATCAAGTTTAACTAATGCTGCACAGCCTACCTTAAAATCCATACAACATACTGAGAAAGAATCTATCTTTGCACCGTCAAATAATTACTTGGCGGTGCTCTTTTACATGTTGATACACCAACCCGTACGGAACGGCCGTACGGCTATTAAATCTAAGTTATAAACATTTTAAATACACACAAAATTATGAAAACAATGATTTTATCACACACAGAAAACCAACACATGATGACTTCGCTGGAAATAGCTGAAGTAACTGGTAAGCAGCACAAAAACGTGATGCAAGCCATTCGTAAGATGGAACCGGCATGGGAGAAAGTTAATGGGCTGAAATTTCAGCTTATTGAATATCAGGATTTGCGAGGACGTATGAAACCCTGTTATCAGTTAACTAAGACCGAGTGCCTGTATATCGCCACCAAGTTTAACGACGAGGCCCGCGCCCGCCTGGTGCTGCGATGGGAAGAACTGGAACGTGAGCGATTGGATTTAGGTATATCGGCACGTCCTCTTCCCGCTTTGCAGGTGCAGAAAAAGATACTGGCAATGGCGGATGAGATAGTGGGGCGTGGGTTGAGGATGCTGAACGAGCCTGCCGAAGATACGTTGACTGCTACGCAGGTAGCCAAGACGTTAAACATGAGTACACTGGATTTTAATGCGGTGCTCTGCGATATGGGCATACAGTACCGTGCACACGGACACTGGCATTTGGTAGAATCACTGCAGGGGCGCGGTTATACGGCCGAGCGCACACATGTATCGTACAGTCTGAAAGGCGAGCGAAAGGTACGTACCTACATGACGTGGACCATGGCTGGCCTAAAGTACCTGAACTCGCAATTGGGATACCCTAATCTTTGAAACATTAAACAATAATACTATGCAGATATCAGACACACTTTTACAGAGATTGATGGAGATGGAGGGATGCCGACTGGTGGCTTATCGCGATCAGAACGGCGTGCCCACCATCGGGTATGGACACACACACGGCGTGCGCATGGGCGACCGCATCAGCCCCCAGCAGGCTCGCGAATGGCTGCGACAGGATGCCACCGAGGTGATGCTTCAGGTTCGCCGCCTGCACGTGGCACGCACCGAGGCACAGCTAGAGGCGCTCACATCGTTTGCCTTTAACGTGGGCATCGGACGACTGAAGCAGTCAACGCTGCTGAAGACTATCCGCCAAGGCTGCAGCAAGCAGGCCATACAACGTGAGTTTAAACGCTGGGTATATGTCGGCGGTCGCAAGCTGCCCGGTTTGGTAGCCCGCCGCCAATGGGAGGTCGAACACTTCTTCGCCCCCAGCTATGCTACCGATGATGAAATAGTAGATAGAGTATTATGAGCACACACATTATTTATTTAAAGGATGGGGTGAAAATGATGCGCCCCGTAACCACCCGCGCAGAGTATATGGCTCTGCGCGGCAGTAGCGAACAACAGCAACTGATGTCCGCCATCCGCAGCGGCAACGAGGCACTGAAGCACCGGCTGGTGCAGATGAACTACAGCTGTCTGCCCAATGCCGACGGTACGCTAAAGGGCAGTACTCGCATGAGTAATACCGTGGGTATGGATATTGACCATCTTTCGACCGAAGAGATGCCTGCCGTTCGCGACCGCATCTTAGCCAAGAAGGATGAGCTGGGCTTAGGGATGCTGGAGGAGAGTGCCCGTGGCGGTGGATACCACTTGGTGTTTACCCGAAGGCGGCACATGTCGCAGGTAGAGAACCTGCAGTGGGCTGCCCAGCTGCTGGGTGTAGCCTACGATGCCCAGGCCAAGGACATCACCCGCGTGTTCTTTACCACCGCCACCGATCAGCTTATCTATCTGGATGATGCTATCTTTGCCTCGGAAGAAGTTTTATGCACGGATGACACGGCCTTTTTAAAAAAGGACACGGATTCAGTCAGTGATGAAAGCAGCGTCTCTCTAAAAGAGAGCCGTGTTCGCTCGGCTATGCCGCTTGGCTCGTCCAAGAATCTTTGCCAAGAAAAAGATTACAATGGCATGTCATTCACGGACATTATTACCAAGTACTGGGAGTTGTTTAACGGCGGCAAGTTGCCGGTGGTGGGCGATAGGAATGCGCTCACATTCGAGCTGGCCGTTACCCTGCGCTGCATCTGTGGCTATAGCTTGGAGGGGCTGATGGCGGTGATACCCAACTACTGGGCGCGTCCCGATGGCACCTGCACCGAAGCCGAACAAGCCGAGTACCGACAAACACTTGAGAATGCCCTGAAAGAACCCCGAAAGGGTATGCCGCTGCGTATGAAACAGGTGTTACAGGCACTAAAAAGTCAGGATGGTGTAAAGGCCTGTGGGGGAACCATGAACACACCCCCGCCACTGCCTAAAAAGCTTCCCCCGCTGATAAAACTGCTTACCAGTAATGTGCCTCCACTCTACAAACCTGCCGTGGCCAGTGCTGTGTTTCCCGCTTTGGGAGCCCATCTGCACGGCGTAAAGTTTCGTTACTGGGACAATGTAGAGCACGAGGCTACGTTTATGAATCTGTTGGTGGGCAGGCAGAGTATCGGTAAAGGCAGTATAAAAAAGCCTATCGATTACATTATGGAAGATATCCGCCAGCGCGACCTGCCCAACCGCGAGCGCGAGGCCGATTGGAAACGTAAGAATCCTGCTGGTAAGCAGAAAAAGGATCCTCGGCCAGCTGATATCTGCATTCAGATGCTCATCGACAACCTGACCGACGCGGTGTTTAACCAGCGAATAGTAGATGCCCACAACAACGGACAGCGCTATATCTACACCATTGTAGATGAGGTTGAGGCACTGAAGAAGGTAACATCGAGCAATAAGATTGACGAGGTGGGACTATTGATACGTAAGGCCTTTGATAACTCGCTGGCTGGACAGGAGCGTGTAGGTGCCGACTCGGTATCGGGTATAGCGCCTCTCAGATGGAACTTCAACGCCAGCACTACACCTCCCAATGCCCGTAAGTTCTTCTACAAAATGGTGAACGATGGAACGCTGGGCCGACTGGATGTGGCTACCATTATTCGGGCGAACGACGATGATGACGAGGCCCCTGTGTTGGGTATTTACGATGATGCCTACGCCGCAGAACTAAAGCCTTACATCGATAGATTGGAAGCAGCTAACGGGTTGATAGAGTGCCCGCAGGCCAAGAAACTGTCGCTCGATATCCGCAAGGAAAATGCTGATGCCGCCCGTTTGTATGAGAGCGAGGCTTACCGTGTACTCTCGTATCGTGCCAACGTGATAGCTTGGCTAAAAGGCATGGTGTTGTATGTGGCTCATGGTTACCGATGGGATAAGTCCATGGCTGACTTTGTACGTTGGAGCGAACAGTATAACCTATGGTGCAAAATGCTGTATTTGGGTAAGCAACTTGAACGTGAACTGCGCGAGGAACAGGAGATACAGCGCCAGTCGGGACCAAGAAATCTGTTGGAACTGTTGCCCGATGAGTTTACTCGCGATCAGTACCGATTGATGCGCCAAACCGAAGGTCGCGAGGGCGATGGCGACAGTACGTTGCGTAGTTGGCAAACCCGTGGCCACATTGCGTTCGACGAAGTAAGCGGGAAATACGTTAAGATTAAACATTAAAGATTATGAATACGATTGATAACACACAAGAAACCTACGTGGCGCTTTGGCGACTGCTGCGCCGCACACGTAGGTACTGCCGATTGCACTGCAAGCGATTCTGCATTCGCAGGGTGCTGCAGCTGTGGTTTGAGGGCGAGGCTACCGATAAGTTTATGTGGCAGGTATGTATGCTATGCCAGCAGGCAGGGTGGGACGAACTCCCACCGCCTGCCCTTTATCCACGCCCGCATCGCGAATTGTTACGAGCCATCGTGGCCGTCAGTACGGGCATCGGTTTTTACCAGATTAATCTGCAGGCACTGGATGCCGCCTATAGCATTGCCTTTCCTAAAAGCACACCTCTTAATATTAATAAAAAGAAGCGTTGCACCGCTGCAGTGTTGCAGTTAAAAACAAACGATAATTAGCAAAGTTCTGTTTATCAATACATAACAAAAATGGGGGCAAAATATTAACCATATTTAATACGGGAGATGTTTGGTGGGATAGGGGAAATTTAGTAACTTTGCAGGCAAA
>JAEEGL011758594.1_pt1 | contig 14452 bp, 7 predicted proteins | sample 9134231 | NCBI WGS metagenome assembly JAEEGL01 (sample SAMN16246548, study PRJNA631951) | gut metagenome | biome: gut microbiome; feature: rumen; material: fiber-attached | host: Bos | place: Iran: Karaj | collected 2018-10
ACAGCCGTGCAAGTGTCAGCGCCGGCGTTGCCGCAGGTATTGCCGCCGCAGGCAGCTTCATTCCGTACATACACACCCAGCCGGTCGGCGTCGGGGTCCGTGGCAAGAACCAAGTCCGCCTTCTTTTCGCGGGCCAGTTCCAGTGCCAGCGCGAAAGCCTCCTTTGCTTCCGGATTCGGGTAGGCCACCGTCGGGAAATCCCCGTCCGGCTCTGCCTGGGAAGCTACCTCATAAACATTGGCAAAGCCCAGCTCCCGAAGGAGCCGCATCACCGGGACATGGCCCGTGCCGTGGAGCGGCGTATACACAATCGAGATGTTGTCTTTCTGCGCGGCAATGGCTTCGGGATGCAGGATTGTCGCCCGGACCTCCGCCATGTAGGCGTCGTCCACTTCCCCGCCGATGTTGATATAGAGCCCGGCATTTTCCGCGGCATCACGGTCCATGGTTTTGCAAACCGACATATCCGTGATGGCCAATACTTCGCGGGTCACCGCCTGGTCATGGGGCGGTGTGAACTGCGCGCCGTCCTCCCAGTAAACCTTGTAGCCGTTATATTCCGCCGGGTTATGGCTGGCTGTTACGTTGATGCCCGCAATGCAGCCAAGGTGCCGCACCGCAAAGGACAGCTCCGGCGTTGGGCGAAGGGATTCGAAACGATAGGCCTTAATACCGTTGGCCGCCAGTGTGCGGGCTGCTTCATCGGAAAATTCCGGCGACATGTGCCGGCAGTCATAGGCAATGGCCACGCCCTTGTCCTGCCCGCCCTGGGCCAGGATGTAATTGGCCAGGCCCTGGGTCGCCCGGCGCACCACGTATTTATTCATGCGGTTGGTGCCGGCGCCGATGACGCCTCTGAGACCCGCGGTGCCAAACTCCAGGTCCACGCCGAAACGCTCCCGGATCTCTTTGTCATTGTCCGCAATCGCTCTCAGCTCCGCCTTCGTTTCCTCATCGAAATACGGTTCGCTGCACCAGATATCGTAAATTGCCTTGTAATCTCTCATATCTTTTTCCTTCCTTTTCCTGCCCCTTATTCTGTCTGTCTTAATAAGCCTTGGTCAGATATTTTCGTACACAGCCTTGTTCCTTTTCAATGCAGTCAAAATCAAATCTGACCCTTTTGTGGCCCTTTTGATTTCAGGTCTTTTTATTTCCTGCTGCCGGGTTCCTTATAATAATGCGAAATCAGGTACATCACGGTATTGATGCGCGGATCTTTATGCACCGCGTCCAGCATACGGTTCAGGATCCGCCCGACTTCCGGCCCCTCCGGAATCCCCGATTCCACCAGGTCCCTGCCGGACAGCACCAGGTCCTGCACATAGATCGGCTCTCCCCAGTCTATGATTTCCCGGAAAACTCCGATCAGTTTTTCTATATTTTCCTCCGGGCAATGTTCCCGGTACAGATGTGTCTTCGTGCTGGCCTTTTTCACCATCAGCAGGTCTTCAAACAGCGCCAGCGGCATTTTACTGATGCTCTTTTTCAGTTCATACCGGTCATCCGGCAGCGGCTGCAGGCTCATTTCCGCCAGCATGGAGCCCTGGCGCACAGTGACATTGTCCGCCTTCAGGCCCCTCAGCATTTCCTGCGTTTTCTTTTCGCTCATGCCCTGGCAGAGCAGCGCGAAGCGGAGATAACGTTTGTCCAGGGAGGCCGTGCGGTTGAGGTTTAAGGCGTCTTCCGCCGTATTCCCGTCGGCCGGCATTTCTGATGTGTCCGGTTCCGCGGGCGCTGCTAATTTATCTGGTTCCGCGGGCGCTGCTGATTTATCCGGGTTCGGGGGTGTTTCTGATGTGTTCGGCCCTGCCAGGCACACATGTGTTTCAAATGTTTCCGGCTCCGCCAGGCACACATGCGTTTGAAAATCTTCTGATAAGCCCGGTACTGATAATGTGTCAGGCATGTTTGAAGCTGCCGGCGCACCGGCTGTGGTTGTTGTTTCTGTTGCTCCCGGTGCCCCGGCTGTGCCTGTTGTTCCTGTAGCTTCCGGCGTCCCGGCTGTACCTGTTGTCCCTGTTGCTCCCGGCGTCCCCGTTCCGGTTATCCCGGCATTGCCCGGTGCGGCCGCTTCTTCCAAAGCACCGCGCGGCTCCAATCTCTCCGCTTCCGCCGCAAGTTCCGCCGCGGCTTTCAATTCCCGCAGCTGGCGAATATCAATCTCCGCGAACCCGGGCGCAATGTATTCTGCCAGCCCCAGGCGGAACAGGTCCTCCACTTTTTCGATGTGTGCGGAGCAAACCAGTTTTGAAATCTCCGTCAGGATCCGTTCTTTGGATACTGCCGCAAGGTTGGCAGCGTGGCGGCAGATAGCATTTTCCGTATGCTCTTCCACGGTAAAATCCAGCTGCGCGGCAAAACGCACAGCCCTGAGAATCCGCAGCGCATCCTCGTTGAAGCGCTCGTCCGGATCTCCCACGGCGCGCACCAGCCGGCGTTCCAGATCGCCGATGCCATCATACAGGTCCACCAGCCCGGTCCGCATGTTGTAGGCCATGGCGTTGATGGTGAAATCCCGCCGCCGCAGATCCTCCGCCAGAGAAGACGTGAAACTCACATCCGCCGGATGGCGCATGTCCCTGTATTCGCCGTCTACCCGGTAGGTGGTGACTTCAAAGGATTCGTCTCCCAGCAGCACCGTCACGGTTCCATGCTCGATCCCCGTGTCCACGGTCCTCCGGAAAATGCTTTTGATCTCCTCGGGCTTCGCGGATGTCGTGATATCCCAGTCCCCCGGGATCCTGCCCAACAGGCTGTCACGCACGCATCCACCTACAGAATAGGCCTCGAAGCCTTTGTCCTCCAGGGATGTGATGATCTCCTGCACCGGTTTCGGCAGGGCAATGCTGTACTGCTTTGTGTCCGGGCCGCTCAGGGCACCCTGGTCTGCTTCCTGACGGGTGAAGGCATCCTGTTCTGACCTCGGGTGAATGCCGGCATCCTGTTTTGTCTCCGGATGAACATTTATTAAGTTATCATTCTTTGAATTCATTATTCTCATAATGTTTAAAAGGACTGGTTGATATTATACCTGGCTGCATGTTGATATTATACCTGGCTGCATGTTGATATTATACCTGCTGCATTGGGATGATGTTTCCGCTGCGTCAGGTTAGCGCTTGTATTTCTGCTGAGCCGGAACTGATTTACCTTTCACATTGGGTTAAATTTTGAAAAACTGCAATTTAGTCCCATGTTTTTTCTCCTGAATTGGGTCTAATTTTTGATTTTCAAAAATTAGTCCCAACTCTATAAAGCGTTATTTGGTTATATTCGAATAAATCTTCGATCCGTGTCAATTCCAAGACCTCTATCTGCAGTACACTTGGGTTAAAATAACAATTTCTTTTAATTAGGCCCACTCTGCCTTAAAAAACATGGGTCGAATTTCACATTTTTCAAAAAATAGTCCAAATTGCAGGCATAAGCATTTCACGATCATAAAGTCATAAGTATTTCCCGATCGCAAAACTGTCCGAAAAAAGGCACGCAAGCTGTAATCAGCCTGCGCGCCGTCTTCATTTTCCTGTTTCATCAGATGCCCGTCCCCATTTCCACGAAGTTTCCATGGAGCACCTTGGAGTTTCCATAGGGGTTCCGTAGTGTTCTCATGGAATTTATAGGTTTCCATAAGATTCCCATGAGGATTCCATGGGCCCGGTCATCCGTTGTCTCTTAGTTAAAACTGCGGCAGCTTAATACGCTCTGCCCCAGTATACCATTTTCTGTGCCGGCTTGCCACAGTTAATGCAGGTCTCGCAGATGCACTCCTGCTTGAAGGGAATGCAGCGGGAGGTTGCGCCGGTCTTGGTCTTGATGGCTTCCTCGCACGCGCGGTCGCCGCACCACATGGCCTTGACGAAGCCGGTCTTCACATCGAGGATCTGCTCCATCTCGTCAATGGTTTTTGCGGAGAATGTATGGCTCTCCAGGTGCGCCTTGGCAGCCTCGAACATATCGTGCTGGATGGTTTCCAGAATCTCGGCGGTCTTTGCTTCCAGCTCATCGAGGGTCACGGAAATTTTCTCGTGGGTGTCCCTGCGTACCAGCAGCGCGGTGCCGGCGGCAATGTCTCTCGGGCCGATCTCCACGCGGAGCGGGATGCCTCTCATCTCGCAGTCCGCGAATTTGAAGCCGGGGGTCTTGTCCCTGTCATCCAGCTTTACGCGGAAGCCTGCTGCCTTCAGTCTGTTGCGAAGTTCCTCCGCCTTGTCCAGCACGCCTTCCTTCTGCTGCATGATCGGGCAGATCATGATCTGGGTCGGGGCAATGTGGGGCGGCAGCTTGAGACCGTCATCATCGCCGTGCACCATGATAATGGCGCCGATGATACGGGTGCTCAGACCCCAGGAGGTCTGGTGCACATACTGCAGCTTGTTGTCTTTATCTGTATACTGGATGCCGAAAGCCTTTGCGAATCCGTCTCCGAAATCGTGGGAGGTGCCGGACTGCAGCGCCTGGCCGTCGTGCATGAGTGCTTCGATGGTAAATGTTGCCTCTGCGCCTGCGAATTTTTCCTTTTCGGTCTTTTCGCCCCGGACCACCGGGATCGCCAGGTCTTCCTCACAGAAGTCGGCGTAGACATTCAGCATCTGGATGGTACGTGCCCTGGACTCTTCTGCCGTTGCATGGGCAGTATGTCCTTCCTGCCACCAGAATTCCCTGGAGCGGAGGAACGGACGGGTGGTCTTTTCCCAACGAACCACGGAGCACCACTGGTTCAGCAGCTTGGGCAGGTCACGGTAGGACTGCACCTTCTTGGCGTAATAGTCGCAGAACAGAGTTTCGGAGGTCGGGCGCACCGCCAGGCGCTCCTGCAGTTCTTCCACGCCGCCGTGGGTAACCCAGGCCACCTCCGGCGCGAAGCCTTCGACATGGTCCTTTTCCTTCTGCAGCAGGCCTTCCGGAATGAACAGCGGCATTGCGCAGTTCTCTACGCCGGTCTCCTTGAAACGCGCATCCAGCCCCTTCATGACTGCGTCCCAGATCGCGAAGCCAGCCGGCTCCATGATCATGCAGCCCTTGACGGAAGAATAGTCACACAGTTCCGCCTTTTTAACCACATCGGTATACCACTGGGCAAAATCCACATCTCTGGAGGTGATGTCCTCTACCAGTTTCTTGTTGTCGTTTTTCTGATTGTTTGCCATATTTGTTTTGATCCCCTTTCCGCCGTTGAAAGCAGGTTGATTATTTATCTTGTTCAGCGCTTGGAGCTTTGGTTTTTACAGCTGATTGCACACGTGCAATGCTTCCCCGCCCGTCCGCGCCGCAGACGATCTCTACTATACTAAAAATGCATGCCTAATGCAAGTGAAAGCCGCGCCGTTACAGCAGTCAATACATGACCGCGCCTTTTCCGAAGTAATTTTGCAGCCGTGCCTTTCTGGAAGGAGCTTACGCTCCGGCGGTATTCTCCGCACTTGCCGGGCTGGAAGCGCTTTGCCTCCAGAAGGAGCTTACGCGCCGGCGGCATTCTCCGCACTTGCCGGGCCGGAAGCGCTTTGCCTCCAGAAGGAGCTTACGCTCCGGCAGCATTCTCCTCGGCATTCTCCCCGGCATCTTCCCCGGGTTCTCCCTGATCGGTCAGCAGGAGCAGTTTCTCCGCCAGCAGACGGGAAAGGCCGCCGAATACAATAGAGCAGATGATCAGGTCCTCCGTGTTGTCCAGCGCATATTCCGGCGCGTCCGCATGGTCCAGGATCTTACCGGCAATCTGGCGGGTCACATCCACAAAGCTCTTCGTGGAGGCATACTGCAGGCGGGCGAAGTTGTCGTACTTTTCCTTCAGATCTTCCTCGCTCAGCCCCTCCGGCAGGAAACGCTGGATCAGGCTCATGCTGAGGCTCTGCTTGAGGGTGCAGATCATGACCAGGTACGCGATATGGATCCGGTAATACTTTTTGCGGACCGGCTCCGGCATCAGGCGCTTGCGGACATAATTGTTAATGGCCGCCGCTGTTACGAACTGCTCGCTCTTGATCTCCTCCGGGAGATAATTGACATATTCGCCCAAAAGCGCCAGCACCTGTTCCATATATAAACCGATATCGGGAATGCTTTCCCACATCGGCAGTCTGTAATTATTGATGAATTTTTCCCACCGGCGCAGCTTTGCCGCTACCAGTGACTTGTCGTAACTCATGTAGTCTGTTTCCTTTGAATGTTACTGTAATTTGTCTGGTCTGCTATTTGTCATATCCGGACCCGTTCTTTGTCCGGGCGTTCATTTTTGTCCGAGCATACATTTTGTCCGGCCGTTCATTTTGTCCTGGCGCTCACTTTATCCGGGCGTTTATTCTGTACGGACCCGTTCTTTGTCCGGGCGTTCATTTTGTCCGGCCGCCCGCATTCAACAACGATTCTACTCCTACTTTGTTAAATAAACAAGGAGAAGTTCAGGAAAATATATTGACATTGTTTTGCTGGTTTGGTAATCTTGTTTTCGATATTAGATGGGAGAGACTCTTGAAACCATCCCCGATGACAGGTCTTTAACCATTTACAGATACAGTTTGCTGTTTGAAATGAGGTACTATCATGGCATATGTATTAGCGACTGATTCCGGCTGTGACATTTCCCCCGAGATCCTGGAGAGCTGGGGCATCATCAGCGCGGACCTTACGTTCCGTTTCGACGGAGAAACCGAAGAATATACGAACCGGGAAATGCCGGTTTCCGCTTTTTATGACAAAATGAGGGCCGGCGGTGTTTCCCGGACTTCTGCCGTTAACCAGGAGGCTTTCTCCCAGCTGTTCCGCAGCTATCTGGAGCAGGGAATCGACGTTCTTTACATCGGCTTCGATTCCGGCATCAGTTCCACCAGCCAGCACGGCATTGCCGCGGCCAACGAGCTTGCCGAAGAGTTCCCGGAGCGGAAAATGATTGCGATCGATACGCTCTGCGCTTCCGGCGGTCAGGGCCTGGTTGTGGAACTGGCTCTGAATAAGAAGAATGCAGGCGCGGATATTGACGAAGTGGCAGCATTTGTCCGGGAGATTTCCCCTTCCGTCAGCCATTGGTTCACGGTGGACGATCTGATGTACCTGAAGCGCGGCGGGCGTGTCAGCGCGGCAGCTGCCATTGCGGGCAACCTGCTCAACATTCGCCCGGTGCTCCATGTGGATGACGAAGGCAAGCTGATCAACATGTACAAGGTCCGCGGACGCAAGGCTTCCATCGCTGCGCTGGCCGACGAATATGTCAAACGCGTACTGCCGGCATTTACCAGAGACATGGCTGTTGCCAACGGGTCCTCCGATATCAACGGCAGCCCCTATTTCATTAACCAGGGCGCCTGCATGGAAGACGCGAAGCTGCTGGAGAAAATGATTTTCGAAAAAACCGGCCGCAAGGCGGAGTACATCATGGACATCGGTCCGGTCATCGGTTCCCATACCGGCCCCGGCATCCTGGCGCTGTTCTTTGCCGGCACCAGCAGATAACGCCCCGGAAGGCCTCTTCGGGAGAATGATAACTGCGGGAAGTTTTTCTGAATCAGCTTCCGTTCAACATCTTAAATACAAATCAGCTGCAATCGGAGAATTCTCTGACTGCAGCTGATTTTTTATATTATAAAATTTGCCCTGGTTCTTATGTCCTTTAACATGCAGGTTTCCTCCCGGGCCCTCAAGCTTGCCCCGGCCCGCTGTATCTTACGCCTTTTATGTCCTTTGACATGCAGGTTTCCTCCCGGCTCTCAGGCTTGCCCCGGCACGCTGTATTTTACATCTTTTAAGAAGCGCCGCAGCCCCTCCGGCCAGTCAGCCGGATCCTCCGGAAGGTTGTTATCCCCCAGCACCACCATCTTGTTTGTGCCGTGGTAATCGCTCCCGGCCGTCACGTACAGTCCGTATTTTTCAGCATATCCGAGGATTTCATTCTCCAGTCTCGGCGTAAAGCCGGAGTAAAACGCCTCCACGCCCTGTACGCCGAAATCCATCATGCGGCGGAGGCGTTCTTCCATCTCCTGCCCCACGATCAGTTCGTCGCCGCTTCCATAGGACGGATGGGCAAGGACGGGAATGCCGCCGGCCGCCAGGATTCCGCTGATCGCCGTTTCCGGCGCAGTCACGCGGTCCTCAAAATGCTGTTGGTTGATAAATTTGGATATGGCTTCCTTGATGTCCTTTGCAAAGCCATGCGCTACCATCAGTTTTGCGAGATGCGGCTTTCCGGGATTGTCCAGGGTCATCAGCTCCATCGTTTCCTCCCGGGACAATGTGAATCCGAACCGTTCCTTCAGGAATTCAAGCCTTCCCCGCATTTTATACAGGCGGTTCGCATGGCCCTGCATCACCACTTTCAGAATTTCCACATTGTCCGGGTCAAAGCCATAGCCGAGAATGTGATATTTCCCGCCCTTGTCTTTGCAGTTGAACTCCACGCCGGTCACAAATGCGGGATCCTCCGGCGTCAGCAGCGGCGGTATATCCTTCCCGGCCTGTATCGCATCGTGGTCCGTCACGGAAAACATCTGAAGCCCCAGAGCCTTCACCTTGACGAGAATTTCCCCCGGTGCATCCGTTCCGTCCGAAACCGTAGAATGCATATGTAAATCCAGTTTGCTGATTTCTTTGTCTGATTTCATGGATTGCCGCTCCAATTTATACTATGTGTTCTGATCGCTGTCACAGATTATTATCTTACATTTTCCCCCTGCTGTAAACTCCAGAACATTCCTTTACACCCGCAACCCTTTGGACAGGAGAATGTCATCCGTACGGACGGCCGGCCTCCGGCATTTTCCCGGAAAAAAATACGGACGAAGTTCCTTGTTTCAAAGACTTCATCCGTATCAGTTCAGTTTTTATTCATTTTATTACTGATAATTTACGTACGCATCTATACTGTTTCGCCAATCGTGTACGTAACAGATATTCTGTTTACGTACGCAGCCGGCAGGCCAAGGTATCTGTATACGTATCTGCGGTCAAAACTTCGTTTCCGGAATCTCACCGCAGTTTCCGGCAGGCCGGACAGCCCCATAATCAGGCTTCCGCTTCGCCGAACTTGCCTCTGCCGGCAATCAGCAGGACGATGATGGTCAGGACAATGCCTACCGGGAGAGCGATCGCCCAGTTACGCACGAAACCGGCAATGATGTAAGTTGCAAAGGATAATGCCGCCACCGTCAGGGCGTAGGGCAGCTGCGTGGATACGTGCTGGATGTGGTCGCACTGCGCGCCGGCCGAAGCCATGATCGTGGTATCGGAAATCGGGGAGCAGTGGTCGCCGCAGACAGCGCCGGCCATGCAGGCGGAGATGGCGATGATCATCAGCTCGTTGCCCATGTCGCCGTTAAAGACATTGACCACGATCGGGATCAGGATGCCGAAGGTTCCCCAGGAGGTGCCGGTAGCAAATGCCAGGAAGCAGCCGATCACGAAGACGAATGCGGGCAGGAAGCTCATAATAGCGTTGTTGCCGGCAACATTCTCCACCATGGCTGCCACATATTCCTTGGCGCCGAGAGAATCCGTCATAGCCTTCAGGGTCCATGCGAAGGTCAGGATCAGGATGGCGGGAACCATGCTCTTAAAGCCTTCCGGCAGGGCGTTCATGCATTCCTTGAAGCTCAGGACCCTGGTTGCCAGGAAGAAAATGATGGTGATGAACATAGCTACTGCGGAGCCGTAAGCCAGACCGACGGAAGCATCGGAATTGGAGAACGCGTCGATAAAGCTCTCGCCAGCGAAGAAGCCGCCGGTGTAGATCATGCCGATGACACAGCACAGGATCAGGCAGACAATGGGGAATACCAGGTGAATGACTTTGCCCTTGGAGCTGACCGGCGGGTTGGGCTGGTCTTCGGCGCCGGTAATGCTGGCCTCTCTGACATTTTCATTGAGACGATGGCTCATTTCCGCGACGCGCATGGGGCCGAAGTCGAAGTCCTTGATTGCCAGCGTCAGCATCATAACGATGGTGAGCAGCGCATAAAAGTTGTACGGAATTGCCCTGACGAAAAGGGTCAGTCCGTTAGCGCCGTCCACGAAGCCGGTTACCGCTGCAGCCCAGGAGGAAATCGGGGCAATGATACAGACGGGAGCTGCCGTAGCATCGATCAGGTATGCCAGCTTGGCGCGGGAAATCTTGTGCTTATCGGTCAGCGGGCGCATAACGGAGCCCACAGTCAGGCAGTTGAAATAGTCGTCAATGAAGATCAGGCAGCCCAGCAGGATGGTTGCCAGCTGTGCGCCGAGCTTGGTCTTGATGTGGGTCTCGGACCAGCGTCCGAATGCTGCCGAGCCGCCGGCGCGGTTCATAAGCATAACCATGGAGCCCAGGATAACCAGGAAAATGAGAATGCCCACGTTCCAGGAATCCGCCAGGGACCCGATCATGCCGTCCACGAAGACGTGCTCCATGGTGCCGGCAAAGCTGAATCCGGAATACAGCAGGCCGCCGAACAGGATGCCGATAAAAAGGGAAGAATAAACTTCCTTGGTGATCAGCGCCAGCGCGATTGCGACGATGGGCGGCACCAGTGACCAGAATGTGTTTGCAAACATATGTTGCCTCCTTGTTTTGGATTTTTCTGCCCTGTCAGCGGATGCCGCGCCGGCCTCATGGCGGCCCCGGCATTGCGAAGAGCATAAAAAAGTGAGTCATGACACCATCATGACTCACATATGATTCTGAGAATGTTATTCTTCGAACGTTTATGCTCGGCACGACAGCTCTCCGCCCCAAATGCTGTCCAATATGCCGCAATCTGTAATCATCGTGATTAAGGATCGGGGCATTCTCTGCCACAGCAGCCGGCGCGACAGTCCGGCGGATCTTCTCCGACGGCCCAGGCTACATGCGTGCGGGATCACACAGTTTCCTTCGGCGGCTTCCCCTTTCTTTTCCGGCTCCCGATCCCTGTCGGTTTTCTGCAATGTCCGGAAAATACTGATGTCGGCCGCGCCTCTATCTGACTTGGATTATGCCCGTATTATACATTGAATAAAAAAAGTGTCAAGGCTTTTGGCCAAATCCCCTACAGCCGTCCGGCCGAAAGCGTTGATTGTTTGTGAAAAACAAATGCCAAACAAAACCTCTCGGAAACACCGGATTGTTGTAAAACAAGCACTTTTACTTTAACTTGCTATAAATTCCTTAATAAACTGCATTTTCAACAAAATCACTCGGTACAGACCGAATTGTTGTAAAACAGGGGGCTGCACTTTAGCCTGCTGAAGTAAATTTCCAACAATATCTTTCAGGAAACACTGGATTGTTGAAAAAGCTTTGTTGGATTTTGAGAGACCTTGAAAATCATATCGATTTCTGCGCCCCTCTCTACCCCGGGAAGAAATATTTAAATTATCCTGATCTGCCAGCATTCTCACCAAAAAATGGAACAGTTCTGTCTTATAAGACAGAAGCTGTTCCATTGGTGCTTTTATTTTCTCTGCTCAAACTTATATGTATTTCGGCTGAAATGCCGGCTTACCGTCCCGCTTTGAGTTCAAATTTGTACCCGATGCCCCAGACCGTGGAAATCGCCCAGGCGCTGCTGTCCGGCAGCTTTTCCCGGAGCCTCTTGATGTGCACGTCCACCGTACGGGTATCCCCAAGGTACTCATATCCCCAGATGTGGTCCAGCAGCTGCTCCCTGGTGAAAACCTGGTTCGGCGAAGAAGCCAGGAAATACAGAAGCTCCAGTTCCTTGGGGGGCATATCCACACTGTTGCCGTTGTAAATCACGGAATAGTTGGACAGATTGACAATAAGTCCCGGATATTCCACATATTCCCCGCTCTGTTCAGCGCCGGAGGAACGTTCCGGCTTGACATGGTAGCGGCGCAGCACCGCCTTGACCCGTGCTACCAGTTCCTTGGAATCAAAGGGCTTGATCATGTAATCGTCCGCGCCGAGCTCCAGACCGAGCACCTTGTCAAACACTTCTCCCTTGGCGGACAGCATAATGACCGGCACATCCGACTCCTGCCGAAGCTGCCGGCACACCTGGTATCCGTCGATCCCGGGCAGCATCAGGTCCAGCAGGACAATGTCCGGCCGGTAATGGCCAAACTCCCGGATCGCCGCCTCTCCGTCCTCTACAATCAAAGTATCATAGCATTCCTTGATCAGGTAAAGGCTGATGAGCTCCGCGATGGAAGGATCGTCATCAACGATCATCACTCTCTGCTTTTCTGCCATACTGTCTCTCCTGTTTCTAAAAGAACTGTCTCTCATGCGCCTTATTTAAATGTCACAATCGTCACGCCGTCCCCGCCTTCGCCGAACTGGCCCAGGCGGAAAGAATCCACATTTTTCATTTTCCGCAGCCGCTGGTGCACCATGTTTTTCAGGGCGCCGGTTCCGCGGCCGTGCACAATCCGTGCGGACGAAAGATGCGCAAGATAAGCGTCATCCAGATATTTTTCCAGTACGGGCAATGCCTCGTCGGTGGTCATGCCGATCAGGTTAACCTCCGGGCTGATGGTAAGGGCCTTGGCGCCGAAGCTCTTCTTGACGCCGCCGGAACTGCCGCCTTTGGAGCTTCCGCTGCCGAAACCACTGCCGAAACCGCCGCCTCTGGAACTTCCGCTGCCGCCGGGCTTTCCGGAACTGCCGCCTTTGCCGCTGCCGGCGCCGCTTCCTCCCGAGGTCCCGCCGTCAGCCATTTCGATCTCGCGCACATTGACCTTGGACTTCATAAAACCGATCTGCACGAAAATGTTCCCGTCGCGGTCCGGCAGGCTGGTCACTGTGCCGCTCACGCCGCCCATGCCCATGACCCTGACCTCGTCCCCGACCTGCAGCTTGCGGGCCGATACCGGCTTGGAAGGGCCTTTGACGGCAACTGCCGGACCTGTGTCATTTTTCCGCATTTCCGCGCGCAGCAAATCCCGGGCAGCTTCCATATCGCTGTTGCTGCTCCCGGCTCCGGATCCACTCCCATCGCCGCGGCCGCCCGCTGCGTTCCGCTGTATTTCGCGGATGGCCAGATCCGCCGTTTCCTTGGCGTCCCGGAGAATCTTCTGCGCCTCTTCCCTGGCTTCCGCCAGGATCTTTTCACGGGACTCCTCCAGCTTTTCTTCTTTTTTGCGGATGCGCCCGCGCAGCGTCGTGATTTCCTGCTTCGCCGCCTCCGCTTCCGCCTTGGACTTTTCCATCCGGGCGCGGTCCTCGTTCAGCTGGCGGATAATGTCCTCGAAGTTTTCATTTTCCGCTGCAATATGCCGCTTCGCGTCGTCGATAATGTACTGGGGCAGGCCGAGGCGCCGGCTGATGGCAAAGGCGTTGGACTTGCCGGGAATGCCGATGAGCAGCCGGTAGGTGGGCCGGAGGGTCTGCACGTCAAACTCACAGCAGGCATTTTCCACGCCTGCCGTCTCCAGCGCGTACAGCTTGATCTCACTGTAGTGGGTGGTGGCCATGGTGCGGGTCTGCATATTGTGGAGGAAGCCAAGGATGGCAATGCCCAGGGCCGCGCCCTCCGTCGGATCCGTGCCCGACCCCAGCTCATCGAAGAGACACAGGGAATCCGGGTCCGCCTTTTTCAGGATATGCACGATATTTTTCATGTGCGCGGAGAATGTCGACAGGCTCTGCTCTATGCTCTGCTCGTCGCCGATGTCCGCGTATACGTCTTCAAAAACGCCCAGCACCGAGCCTTCCGCCGCGGGAATATGAAGTCCCGCCTGGCCCATCAGGGTCAGCAGGCCGGTGGTTTTCAGGGAAACCGTTTTGCCGCCGGTATTGGGACCCGTGATGATCAGCTGGTCAAAATCATGGCCCAGCCGCACGTCGATCGGCACTACCTGATCCTTCTCAATGAGCGGGTGGCGGGCTTCCTTCAGGTCAATGCTGCGGTCCTTCGAGAATACCGGGCGCACCGCATTGAGCTCGCCTGCGAACAGCGCCTTGGCAAAAATCATATCCAGCTTTTCCAGGATTTTGGCGTTGTCCGAAAGCACATCAATATACGGCATCAACTGCTGACTCAGGTTCATCAGCACCTGGTCGATTTCCTTTTTTTCTTCCACGGCCAGCTCACGGAGCTTATTGTTCAGGCTCACTACTGCCATGGGTTCGATAAACAGGGTCAGGCCTGTGGAGGACGCGTCATGCACCATGCCCGGCACCTTGGATTTATACTCGGCCTTGACCGGGAGGCAATAACGTCCGTCCCGCTGGGTAATGATGGCGTCGGTCAGGTAGTCCCGGTAGGAATTGAGCCGGGACGCCATGGCGTCATGAATGTCATTCTGGGCCTGCTTCATTTTCCGCCGCACGGAGGCCAGGGCCGGGGAAGCATCGTCCGCGATTTCTTCCTCCGAAACGATGCAGCGGCTGATCTCCCTGCGGATGGAGCTTAAAGGCTCCAGCATGTCGAACATTTCAGAAAGGGAATCACCCCGCTCTTCCTGTTCCTCACTGCCGCTGCCGCTGTCCGGCCTGCCTTTCCGGCCGGCGCTTTCAATGCTGCTGCCGGATCTGCCTCGTGAG
>JAEEGL012845282.1_pt1 | contig 14452 bp, 12 predicted proteins | sample 9134231 | NCBI WGS metagenome assembly JAEEGL01 (sample SAMN16246548, study PRJNA631951) | gut metagenome | biome: gut microbiome; feature: rumen; material: fiber-attached | host: Bos | place: Iran: Karaj | collected 2018-10
ATGCTGCTTTAACAATGGCAACAGTTCATTGGGGCGACGAAACAACCGGTATGCTTCATATCATTATCAATGAAGACAGATACGGATACTAAAGGAGATAAAAAATGAAAAAAAGTTTTGTATATGCAATTGTTTTGGCAAGCGCTTTAGTCTATGCCCAAAACGCATCAGCTATATGGATGTGTATTGGTTGCGATGCCCATTTAGATGAGCACGGAAATGTTGTAAGATATTATAGTGGAGGTGTTCCTTATATTTCAAACACATACGAATACGATGAAAATGGAAATAAATTATCAGTTCATCAAGTTAGATATACAACAGAAGGGGTTATTAAAGACTCAGGATCTGAAACTTATACTTACGATTCGCAAGGAAATCAATTAACGAAAGTAACAATAGATTATACAGCAACAGGAGAGGTTTCAAATTCTTCTACTACCACAACAAGATATGAATATGAGTACAATGAACAAGGACAAGTTACTAAAACGACGAGTTATACAGGGGATAGTGCAAATGCGTCATACATTTCGACATATACGTATGATGAAAACGGCAGAAAACAAACAGAAGAAAAAATTACTTATAACAGTAGCGGAAGCAGAACAAGCTCATATATAACAGCCTATTCTTATGACGAAAATGGAAAGGTCACTAAAGAAGAAAAAAGTAATTACGATACCGCAGGTGAAAAAACAGGCCAAACAAATACAGAATATGTGTATGGGGGAGATGGATATATAGCTAATAAAAAACTGACAAGTTACAATACACAAAATATTCCAACAAGTTCAACAGAATATGTATATAATGCGGATGGAAGTAGAGCATATTATATATCAACGAGTTATAATACATCTGGAACGCAGAAAAGTGCAACGCGCTATGATTATGAATATGACGAAAATCTTAATGTAACAAATAAAACAAAAACCACATATAATGCAAAAGGAACTAAAACGGGTTCAACAGAATATACTTACGAGTACGATTCTGAACATCGCTATCTAACGGAGAATACAGCTAATTTAAATTCAGCAGGAGCAACAACCAGTTCTACAGAAAAATTTTATACATATAATGACGATGGGACAAAAGGTACCTATAAATATATAACGTACGATGCTAATGGCGATGTTAAGAGTGGAACAGAAAATTTCTATACATACAATGAAGATGGTTTGTTAGAAACCAATCTAACTAAGAAATATGGCGTAGGAATGGAATATACAGGTTCGACAAGCAGAGATTACGCTTATGATGAGAAAGGGCAAACTCTTTCGGATATTACAACAAATTATAATGCAGAAGGAAGCAGTACGGGAGCTTCAGGGTACTTATACGAATATTACGAAAACGGAGAAGTGAGTAAAGAGACGAATATTCATTATAATTCCGATGGAAATGTAACATATTACGACGAATACAGTTATGATGAAAATGGATATCGAACATCTACAACTTATTCTCATACATGGTATAGAAATGGGGTTCCGTATGAAACGGAAAACAGCGTGTATAATGAAGAAGATGATAATTATTATAAGATGTCGGAGGAAACAATTAAATATTACACAAATGGAGTTATTTATAGCTCAAAACTAACACAGTATGATGAAAATGGCAAAAAAATAGGAAATTCTACAACATATTATGATTCGAAAGGAAACATTTCAAGTCAGTACGAATATGACTATGACGAAAACGGAAGGACGGCACAATATCGCTCGACAAACTCAAGAGGTGAAAAAACAGTTACGAACTATGAATATAACGAAAACGGTAAAACAACAAAAATTGATTCGACGACGTATGATAAAAACGGCAACACAAAAAGCTCGTATGAAACGGTTAATGAATATGATGAGTTCGGTCATAATACTTCTGAGGTAACGCAAAGATATGATGCGAATGGCAATTTAACCGAGGTAACCGATCGAAAAACGGAATACGACGAAAACGGAAATTACCTAAAAGAAACTTACGTCAAATCTGACGGTGACGGAAACGTAGACTATAAATCAGTTAATGAGCGTCATTATGATGAAGACGGCAGGAATTTGGGTGACGTTTGGACAGCCTATGATGGAGATGGGATCATTACCGATCAGGAACGCTATGAAAACCAATATGATGAAGACGGTAATCGAATAAGCTATAGCGAAACATACACAACGTGGGACAATGGCAACCAAACGTATGAAGAAACATATTACTACGATTCTGACACAGACGAATTTTTAAGAAGAGAAGAAAAATCGTTTGGTTATTATCAAGACGGAACAAAGTCTTATGAAGATATTTGGACATACGACCCTGATGACAAGGTTTTAGGTCATGAAGAGCGCGACTTTAACGAGCAAGGTCTTAAAACATGGGAAACAATAGAAATGTTTGATGAAGACGGCAACTTAATCGGTTCTGTTGATACGGATTATTGGTATGACAACAATGGCAAGCTTTCGGGCGAAAATGCGCTGACATATACCTATAACCAAAAAGACGGTTGGAAAGAGATAGATCAAAAAGTAACAACCTATGTCGAAAACGGCAACAAGATCGTTTGGCAAAACGGTTCTGTGATCGGTGTATATGATGAAAGCGGCAACCGTATCGCTAAAACACAATATAGTGTTCAAGAAGCAAGCGAACTGCTTCGAGATACGCCGGATAACAGCATTACGTTCTACTTTAGATAATAATGCCGATAAAAAAATAGCCCTCGTTTGAGGGCTTCTTTTTATTTCTTTTTCTTTGCTGTTGTGCTCGCCGGTGCGGGCTTTAAGTTTTTGGTCATGTTTAAAAACTTGTCGGTGCGCGCTTTTTTGAGCTCTGCCGGTGTTAACTTCAAAAGCTCGGATAAATGTTTGCGCAAAGCGGCACGCAGACTGTCAAACACGGCTTTTTGGTGTCGATGAGCCCCGCCGATCGGTTCTTCAATGATTTCATCAATCACTTTAAGTTTTTTCAAATCTTGCGCCGTGAGTTTTAAAGCCTCTGTCGCTTCCTGGACTTTGTCGGCGGAGCGCCATAAAATAGAAGCGCATCCTTCCGGCGAAATCACCGAATAAATGGCATTTGAAAGCATCATCACAACATTTGCGGTGGCAATGGCAATGGCACCGCCCGACCCGCCTTCGCCGATAATGGTCGAGATAATGGGGGTTTTAACCTGAAAACATTTTTCAATGGACGAGGCAATGGCTTCGGCCTGACCGCGCTCTTCGGCATCAACCCCCGGATAAGCACCGGCCGTGTCAACAAACGTTAAAACCGGCAGATTAAGACGTGAGGCAAAATCCATCAAACGCTGGGCTTTTCGGTAGCCTTCAGGTTTCGCCATACCGAAATTGTGTTCCATACGTGTGTCTAAATCGTGTCCTTTTTCCTGCCCCAAAACGACAACGGAAATTCCCTCAAATTTGCCGATTCCGCCAAGCATGGCATTATCATCGGCAAAACATCTGTCGCCGCAAAGAGGCACAAAATCTTCAATTAAAGCGTTAATAAAATCAATCGTGTGCGGACGATTGGGGTGGCGCGCAATTTGCGTTTTCTGCCAAGGCGTTAAGTTTTGATAAGCCTCGGTGAGCAAGCGATTAAGCTTTGTCTTAAGACGCTTAACCTCTTTTTGAATATCAACATCTTCTTCTTTTGAAATTTGTTCGAGGTGTGCAATCTTTTCTTCAACCGTCACAATTTCGGCTTCAAAATCTAAGACAGCTTCGGGTGTTTCTTGAACCATTTTTCTTCTTTCAAAAATTTCACTTTAGCTTATTCATAGCACTTTTTTTAAAAAAGAACACAAATTATTTTAATAACTGTTGATTTTTTTTTGCAAACGATTGAAAAAAAAGACATTATCAGGTAATATCCCACCATAATAAAATTGTTGCGTGTAAGGAGAATTTTGTTGTTGACGCTCTTGTTTTTTATTTCGTGTTTTTCATCGCTTGTGTGGTTAATTTATGCAGGGCTGTTTGTTCACAACCGTTTTGCCACGATTGATATTTCTTCCGTTGATGCTTATACACTCGCTCTTTATGCCGGCTTGGTGATTATTCCGGTATGGGTTGTTTTTCAGGTTTTCGGCTTTATCAATCAATATTTTAAAACAAAATCAACCGATAAAAAGTTAGAACAGCTCTTTACGCAAATGAAAAAAAATCAGGATTATACGGATTTGGTTGTGCGTGTAATGCTTGATGCCGAACATGAAATTAAAGACGGTTTTGTGGTCGGAAAATTTGATGTTTTTGTGGCGGATATGAACGAAATTTTGGCCGATATTGCCCAGCGTTCAAATGCGGCATCTTCCGTTAAATTAACGGAATTGTGGTCAAGAGTGAAAAACGGTGAGCGTTGGAGCATTGCCAAGACGTTTATCGAAAGTGCAAAAGCACACAGCGATTTTGAAGCGTATTTGAAAGATAAGGTCTTGCGCGACAAGGTTTTCAGAGGAACAATTTTGGAGTTTTGCGCACGCTATCAAAATTTAACGAATATGCTTGAAAAACACGACAGAGACCGCGTGTTTATCACAATTTTGCAAACAGGCGTGATGGGCAAAGTTTATTCAATGCTTGCACCGATTGTGATGAATGTTGAAGAAGAAAAGCAGGAAGCGCCGGAAGAACCTCAGGAAGAACAGCCTTATGATATTGCGCCGTCAATTCAGGAAATGGAGGCGCCTGTTGAAGAAAAACCGGTTTCAATATTCAAAAGGTTAAATCCGTTTTCGTTTAGAAAAAAAGAAGAAGATGTTAAAGAAGAAGACGGACCGAGTGATGATGATGTTTTCTTTTCAACCTTAAAACAAAATATGTCGTCAGAGGATAATGAAAAAATTGAGCCTGTCTTAAGCCGGCCGCAAATCGAAGAGCAAGAACCCCGCTTTGAAAAAAGTTTTAATGATGTTCCTCAAGAAACAAAAGAATTTTCTGCTTCCGATATTAAAAATTATCAGGACAACAGCTTGAAAGCATTTTTAAACGAGCCGGTATCGAAAAAAGAGGAAGAAGAGCCCGGCGAAGATGATGACAATTTGGCATATCCTTTCGGCGGATGGACGGATGCGGGCAATAATTAAGGCCGAAATTTTTATCTTTGTTTTTTGCTTGAGCTGTTTTTCTTTAAATGTGAAAGCAGCCGAAAATAAAATTGCGCTTTACGGCAAAGCAAAATACGAAACGGGTTTTACATCTTTTGACTATGTGAATGAAAATGCGCCGAAAGGCGGAAGGCTTGTTTTGCCCGAATACGGCGGGTTTGATAATTTTAATCCGTTTATTTTTAAAGGCTCGGCTTCAGGCACGGTTGCCGATTTGATATGGGACAGTTTGGGCTATACGCCGACGGATGATATAACGGTAGCATATCCTTTGATCGCAAAAGAATTTGAAATAAATAAAGACTATGTCGGCTTCATTTTAGATAAGCGCGCGAGGTTTGCCGACGGGTCTGAAATTTTGGCAGATGATGTGATTTTCAGTTTTAATGCTTTAATTAAAGACGGCGCGCCGATTTACAGAGTTTATTATGCAGATGTTGACCGTGTTGAAAAAATAAACGATCGTCATGTGCGCTTTTATTTTAAAGAAAATTCGCAAAACAAAGAGCTTCCGCTGATTTTAACCCAATTTAAAATCATGCCGAAAAAAGATTGGGAAAATCGCGATTTTGCAAAACCGAGTCTGCAGATTCCGCTGGGGTCCGGCCCTTATAAAATCAAAAATTTTGAAGCCGGAAAATATATCATTTTGGAGCGCGATAAAAACTATTGGGCAAAAGATCTGCCGACACGCAGAGGTTTTTACAATTTTGATGAAATCCGTATTGATTATTATCAGGACACAACCGTTACGCTTCAGGCGCTTTTCGCGGGCAATATTGATATGCGCGAAGAATATATCGCAAAAATTTGGGCGACAAGCTATGACAACGATTTGATTAAATCGGGTAAGGTCATCAAAAAAGCTTTTGAACATCAAAATCCGGCTGTGTTGCAACATTTTGCAATCAATTTAAGAAAAGAAAAATTTCAAGACAAGCACGTGCGTCGTGCGCTTGATTTGGCTTTTAACTTTGATTGGGCAAACGAAAAATTATTTTATAAAACCTATAAAAGATTGCACAGTTATTTTACAAATACATCTTTTGAGGCGACGGGTTTGCCCTCGGATAAAGAAAAAAAGATTTTAGAAAAATATAAAGACGTTTTAGATGAAAGTGTTTTTAATACGCCGTTTTCACTGCCCGATAATTCGACGCCTCAAAAATTAAGAGAAAATTTGAAAGAAGCCGTCCGCCTTTTTAAAACAGCGGGTTATGAAATAAAAGACGGGAAAATGACAAACATGAAAACCGGCGAGCCGTTTGAATTTGAAGTGTTAAGCAACTCGGCGAACGGATCGACGTTTACGCGTGTAATGCTTCCGTTTATTGAAAATTTAAGGAAAATAGGAATTAAGGCAACATTTCGAAATTTAGAGGTGAACATTTTTAAAAACCGTATGGATCATTTTGATTTTGATATGGCAATTATGTCTTACCGCATCAGCGCAATGCCCGGAAACGAACTGAAAGAATTCTACGGAAGTAATGCCGCAAATGTTAACGGCAGTTATAATATTATGGGCATTCAAAACAAAGTGGTTGATGAATTGATTGATGAAATTATCAAAGCCGATTCGAAAGATGATTATGAGGCATATCTGAAAGCATTGGACAGAGTATTGCTAAATGAATATTATTTAATTTTTCAGTGGTATTCTCCCTATAACCGCATCGGATATTGGAATAAATTCGGTATTCCTCAAACAGATGTTAAAGTGGGCTTTCAACCGTTGACCTGGTGGGCAAAGGAGTAAAAAATGAGAAATTATATTATTAAACGTTTGCTTCTTATTCCATTGACACTTCTTGGTATTTTGGCGGTTAATTTTGCAATTATTCAATTATCGCCCGGCGGTCCGGTTGAATATGTTTTGGCAAAATATCAGGGAATGAACACGGACAGCAAAGCCCAATTTACATCAACGGCACCCGCTCAAAACACATCACAGACAAATAAATATCAGGGCTCGCAAGGTGTGCCGGAAGATTTAATCGAAGAATTAAATAAACAATTCGGGTTTGACAAGCCTTGGTATGAACGGTTTGTGAAAATGGTAAAAGACTATGCCTCTTTTGATTTCGGCAAAAGCTATTATAAAGATAAAACGGTTCTTGAACTGATATTGGAGCGTATGCCCGTTTCCGTTTCTTTAGGGCTTTGGTCAACGCTGATTATTTATCTGATTTCAATTCCGCTCGGTATTAAAAAGGCGCTCTACGACGGAAGCCGATTTGATGTTTTTTCAACAATAAGCATTATCATAGGTTCGGCGATTCCCGTTTTTCTTTTTGCCGTGTTCTTGATTGTGTTTTTTGCAGGCGGAACTTATCTTCAATGGTTTCCGTTAAGGGGATTAACATCGGATAATTTTGAAACGCTTTCAATGATCGGAAAAATCAAAGATTATTTTTGGCATATTGCTTTGCCTGTTTTTTCAATTGTGATCGGAGGCTTTGCAGGGCTGACGATGTTAACCAAAAATTCGTTTATAGATGAGATAAGCAAGCAATATATTTTAACGGCCAGAGCCAAGGGTTTATCCGAAAAAGATATTTTATATAAGCACGTTTTCAGAAATGCAATGTTGATTGTGATTGCAGGTTTTCCCTCACTTTTGATTAAAATGCTGTTTACGGGCTCTGTGTTGATTGAAGTTGTTTTCTCGTTAAACGGTTTGGGTTTGCTCGGTTATGAGGCAATTATGACGCGCGATTATCCGGTTATTTTCGGAACGCTTTATATCTTCGCGCTGTTAGGTCTTGTTTTAAAACTTATCAGCGACATCACTTATTGTTTGGTCGACCCGCGAATTAATTTTGATAAAATTTAAAGACGTTCAATCTCTCGGGCGGCGTCAACGGCAGCATTCAAAGAAGATGTCGGTTTAAATTTCAAATATCTTGCATCAAGCGGTGCGGCATAATGGTTTTCATAAAGCGCATGAATAAAACGATAATGTTTTTTGGTCAGCCAGCTTTGTCCTTCAAAAACAAAAACGGGTTTGTTTGTGCCGCAGGCCTCGGAAGCCATTGAAACGGAATCTCCCGTTACGATAATGTTGTCCGCACAGGCTAAATATCCTAAATAAGGATTCTCGGCTTGATCGCCCCACAAAAACGTGTGCGAAGGAATATCTTTAAGCATATCCATAATGAGCTTTTGCGCTTCGGCACCGGTTCTGCGTGAAGTGGTGATCAAAACGGAGCCGCCCATCTTTTTCTTAAAATCGACAATTTTAGAAGCAAGATTTTTGGCGTTTTCAAGCGTGAAAGGTCTGTCTTTGATAGCTCCGCCGATAACGACAGCCGTCAACGGTTTAGGCAGATTTTTGAAAACATCGGCCCATTTTTCTTTAGCTTCATTCAAAACTTCGGGTGTAACGCGATGCGGTGCACCGATGAGATATCTGAAAGATTGATGAAAAGGTTTATCCTTATCGTGTTCCGGCAATAAGACAAGCGAAAATTCACTCAAACCTGTCTCGCCCGGGTGCATGATTTGTATTAATTTGGTGTCAGGGTTTTGCTTTTTGATATAACGTGCCACGGGAACGGTCCGTCTGCTGATGGAAAGAACCATGTCGGGCCACGGAGCAATAAAATCTTTTTTAGAAGCTCCCGTCAAACCGAGAAGCGTTTTTCCGCGCACAAAATTAGGAAGCCCCGAAAGTTTTGTATAATCGAGCTTTTTTTCGATTACGTCGAAATGTTCATGATTAAGGTGCCCGGCAATACCACGCGCTTGACCGACACTGCCCATACGATTATCTATCAAAATCCACAAAACTTTTTTCATGACGCGTCTCCGGTTTTCAAATTTTGTTACAGTTTATTACAAACTTTTGCAATATGCAAGAAAATTATGAAGCAAAGAATAAATTTTAAACTTTGATTTTGAAAAATGAAAAAATATAATAATAAAAAATAAATCAGGGAGGCAAAAAATGAAATACATCTTAGCTATGTCGGCGTTTTTGTTTATGTTTGGTATGCCGGCACAAAGTCAGGCATATTCGTCTTTGGAACAGGAAGCGATGTATATAGCAACCTTAAAAGCGGTTTTGGATTATAAAATGGAAGATGAAAAAAACCTTAAAAGACTGGAAAGATTGCGCAGTGACAGAAGGTTCAATCAAAAACTCGAAAAAATGCTCGGAGAGTTAAACAACAAAAAAGTAAAGTTCGGCAAAAATAAAAAAGTTTATGACATACTCGTAAAAGCGGGCAAAGATATTTATAATACGTTGGATTAATAATTTATTTAACTGTCATGCGCTAAATTAAAACAAGAAAAAACTTATTTCACAGAAGAGTAAAGACCATGAAAAAAGCAATATTGATTTTACCGTTGGTGTTATTGGCAACAGCATGTGCTCACCGAGATGATGCTCAGATACAAGTTAAAGAAGAAGACTATATATCGGCGGAAACGATGAGCAGATACCGTGAAAATATTGTCGAAAAACGTCGCGGCCCGTCTTATGTTTCATACGAATATAAAGATGTTCGCATAGATGAAATAACACCGCTTGCCGTGAATTATTGCAAACAAAAAAACGCAAAAAATACGGCACATCTGAGGGAAATCATTATGAGAGAAAATCATTTAAGATTGGCAACGTTTGATTGCGTGCCCTTGCAATAGAAAAATAAATTTCCTATATAAACCTTTAACGATAGTTTATTTTTAAAGGCTTTGATGAAATGAAAGATTTGTATGATATTTTAGGCGTTTCAAAATCCGCAAGCGATTCCGAAATAAAATCGGCTTATCGAAAATTGGCGCGCAAATATCATCCGGACTTAAATAAAGATGATAAAAGTGCGGCAGAAAAATTTAAAGAAGTCAGTGGCGCTTATGAAATTTTAGGCGATAAAGAAAAACGTAAAAAATATGATGCGGGAGAAATAGACCAAGACGGAAAACCGACGGGATTCGGTGCCGGATTTTCGGGCTCCGGAAATCCGTTCGGCGATGGCTCTTATCAAACATATAGCTCGTCAAGTTCGCCTTTCGGAAACGGCGGATTCGATTTTTCATCAATCTTCGGCGATGATATTATGAGCGCGTTTTCAAAAGCAGGCAGCAGGCGAGGGGGCGCGCGGACAAGGTCAAATCCGTTCGGCGCCGAAATGCAGAAAGGACAAGATATTTCCTATACATTGGATGTTAATTTTTTGGATGTGGCGAAAGGCGCCGAAAAAAAAGTCAATATTAACGGCAAAATATTGAGTGTTAAAATTCCGGCAGGCTTTGAAGACGGGCAAACATTGCGTCTGAAAAATATGGGCCAGCCGAGTCCGTATGGCGGAGAAAACGGAGATGTGCTGATTATGGTCCGCGTGTTGCCGCATCCTTATTTTAAGCTTGATGGCTTGAACGTTTTGCTTGATTTGCCGATTTCTTTTAAAGAAGCTGTTTTAGGGGCAAAAATAACGGTGCCGACTTTAACCGGAAAAGTTAAAATAACCGTGCCGCCTTATTCATCGAGCGGGGAAAAGCTGCGTTTGAAAGGAAAAGGGGTGAATGCCAAAAATCAAACAGGCGACGAAATTATAACCTTAAAAATCATGGCACCCGCAGAGCACAATAAAATTTTAGAACAAGTCTTAAGTGAAATGGGCGATGTGCCGCAAAGGAACTTTTAATGAAGCTGGAAAGTCTGATAGATTTTGAGTGGTATAATGAACCTGAAAACGTTGTTTTTTTAGACCACGAAATGAAAATTGTGGCCAGGTCTCAAACAGATTTTTGGCAGTCATTACATCATCAGATAAAAAAAGATAATGCGCACTTTTTTTATAAAAAATCTTCGGGCAATTTTTCGATTGTGATCAAATGGCGTTTTGACAAGGCTGAAAATTTTAATCAATGTGGGATTATGGTGCGACTTGATGAACGTAATTGGTTTAAGGCATCAATCCTGTCAAAAGACGAAAACAATCCTGAAATAGGAACGTGTCTGACCGTTTCGGGCTATTCCGACTGGGCGGGAACACCTTTAAGCGCGGTGCCGCATGAAATTTTCTATAAATTGGAAAAGAAGGGGGAAGACTTTATTTGTTCTTATTCGTTGGACGGCGAAAAATATATAAGGCTGCGCCAATTTTATCTGAAGAGTTTGAATGAAAAAATAAAAGTCGGTGCATACATCGCCGCGCCTCAAAAAAAGATGTTCGAAGCCGTTTTGGACGATGTTGAAATAAAGTTGAAATAAATCAAAAAACGCTTGCATTTCTAAAAATTGAGATATACCTTCTTCAAGGTATGTAAAATATTTTCGGATAAAATAACTTGAAGAGAACCAGGCAGGAAGCTCAAGAAACGAAAAAGGCGATTTTAAAATCGGCTTTGGATACGTTTTATCAAAAAGGCTATTCTAAAACAACGTTTGAAGAAATTGCATCACGCATCGGTTTAACGAAAGGCGCGGTTTATTGGTATTTTAAAAACAAACCGGATTTGCTCGCGGCATTAATTAATCAATATCTTGATGCAAAAAAAGAATATCTTGAAGAAAAGGTGCCCGCATTAAATCATTTTAAAGATATTCGAGATTATTTTCTCTATACGGCAGATTTCATCTTAAAAAGCGAAAATAATATGAAACTGGCATTTTTTTTGTCGCTTCAAATGGAATGGTCGGAAACGATTATTACCAAAGTTTTGGAAGAGATGGGACAAAATAAAAAATATTTTTTTGAATATATGAAGAGCAGCTTAAGTCAAATGCAAAAAAACGGAGAAATAAAAGACGAAATTGATGCGGACACGCTGTCTTCTTTGATTATTAATTTATGGACGGGACATCTTGAAGCCTATTTCAGCAAAAGATGTTCGATAGATTTAAGAACGATGGTTGAAAAAAGTTTTGATTTGTTATTAAACGGTTTAAAAAGAAAGGATCAATAATGTTACTGACAAAGCCTCACAAGAGCATAATTTTAAAACGTTTGGGTTTTATACTTTTATGCGTCGGATTCGGTTGGTATTTAAAAGGAAAATTAACGCCTCAGATGGGTATGGCAGGTTTTGGCGGCGGCACGCCGTATGTTTTGGTTGAAGAGCTTGAGCTGCAATCAGCCGGTAAAGAAAAAAGCCATATCGCGCATGTCGAGGCCATTAACAGCGTTAACTTACAGCCTAAAGTGAACGGAACGGTCGGAGATGTTCATTTTACCGAAGGAAGCTTTGTCAATGAAGGGGATATTTTATTTACGATTGAAGCCTCAAGCTTTAAGGCAACGCTTGATTTAAGAAAGGCTGAGCTTGCAAAAGCTAAAGCGAGTTTAACGGAAGCCGAGCGTAATTATAATCGTCAAATTAAATTAAGCAAACAAAACATCGCTTCAAAAGCAACGTTTGATGCTGCCGAAAGTGCGTTTTTGCAGGCTAAAGCGAGTGTGGCACAGGCCGAAGCAAATCTGGAATTGGCACAAATCAGTTATGATGACACATTCAGTCGCGCGCCGATCAGCGGCTATATCGGAAAAGCGCTTGTTACAAAAGGAAACCGCGTTGTTGCCTCAACGCAAACTTTGGCAAGAATTGTTCAGCTCAATCCGATCAGAATTGCATTCACATTGACAGATAAAGAATTTTTGCAATTCAAAAGAAAATATGACGGTGAGGAAAAAGAAGGTGTCAAAGCGCGCATTACAACACCTGACGGCAAAACGGTCGTTAAAGAATTTAAATCAAGTTTTGTAGATAATGAAGTCAGCACAAATACGGCAACCGTTGCCATTTACGGCGATTTTGAAAACAATGATGAAATGCTCCTTCCCGGAAGCTATGTTCAAATTGCCTTAATTTTGGATGATGAAAAAAAGTTGCTCATTCCGCAAGCGGCCTTGGCTCAAGATGAAAACGGTTTTTATACTTTTATCGTCAACGAAGACAATGTGGCTGAAGAACGGCGTTTGGCTTTAGGTGATGTTATCGGAGATCGACAGATTGTCAAATTAGGTTTGAAACCGGGCGACAAAGTTGTGATTAAAGGTATACAAAAAATAAAACATGGTCAAAAAGTAGAAGCTGCGTTGGTCAGTACAGATTCGCAAATGTAGAAAAAGGAAAAAATATATTATGTTTTCAAAGTTTTTTATTGAGCGTCCCCGTTTTGCAATCGTGATTGCAATTGTTATGGCTCTTGCGGGTTTAATTGCGGTTTTTTCATTGCCGATTTCGCTTTATCCGCAAATTACGCCGCCGGAGGTAAATGTGTCGGCAAACTATATCGGTGCATCGGCCGAAGTTGTGGCCAATACGATAGGTATTCCGATTGAGCAGGAAGTCAACGGGGTTGAAAATATGTTATATATGAGCTCATCCTCGTCTAACGCGGGCAGTTATCGTTTGTCTGTCAGCTTTGATGTCGGCACGGATCCGGATATGGCTCAAGTTAAGGTTCAAAACCGCGTTCAACAGGCAATGAGTAAATTGCCGGCGGAAGTTCAGCAATACGGAATTTCCGTTAAGCGCCGTTCATCAGATATTTTGGGCTTTTTGGTTGTGCATTCGCCGAACGGCACACATGACAGGCAGTTTTTAAGTAACTATGTCGAAAACAACGTTAAAAATAACTTGGCACGTTTATATGGCGTGGGCGAAGTAAGTGTTTACGCATCGCCTCTTTCAATGCGTGTTTGGCTTGATGCAGATAAAATAGCGGCTTTAAATATTCCGGTTTCGGCAGTCAGAAGCGCCATTGCAAGCCAAAACTTTCAACCGTCGTTAGGTTCGGTCGGCTCAATGCCGGGTGATGATGGTCAGCAAATGATTTATACGCTTGAAACGAAAGGACGTTTAAACGAGGCCAAAGATTTTGAAAACATTATTGTGCGTACGGAAGAAGACGGAGGGTTAATTCGCTTAAAAGATATTGCCAAGGTTGAAATCGGTTATGAGCATTATTCTTTCAAATCGGAAGTTGACGGAGCCAATTCTATTTCAATCGGGCTGAACACGCTTTCGGGTGCAAATGCGATTAATGCGATGAAAGCAGTCAGAGCCGAGCTTAAAAGATTGTCTCAGTTTTATCCCGAAGATTTTACGATAGAAGTTTTCTTTGATGCCACCGACTATATTAAAGCATCAATTGAAGAAGTTGTGATTACGCTTCTTCTGACTTTTGTGCTTGTGGTTTTTGTTTGTTATATCTTTTTGCAGGATTGGCGCTCGACCTTGGTTCCGTCGATTACAATTCCGGTATCGTTGCTTGCAACGTTTGCGGTAATGTTGGCGCTCGGTTACAGCTTAAATATTTTAACATTGTTCGGCTTGGTGCTTGCAATCGGATTGGTGGTAGATGATGCGATTGTGGTGGTTGAG
>JAEEGL016036722.1_pt1 | contig 14452 bp, 9 predicted proteins | sample 9134231 | NCBI WGS metagenome assembly JAEEGL01 (sample SAMN16246548, study PRJNA631951) | gut metagenome | biome: gut microbiome; feature: rumen; material: fiber-attached | host: Bos | place: Iran: Karaj | collected 2018-10
AAGCGTGCGTCATCAATGCTCCTGTAAGGGTACAAAGTCCCATAAAGAGAAAAAAATTAAGAAATTGCCGTTCGTATCGTTTGTCGCGGGGCAGACCTTTGTATAGTTTTACATACGAAATAGCGCATACAATAGTAACAATCAGGTCGGTGAGCGCGGTGGGAGGTTCCCAAATGTTAATTCCGGCAATGGTTGTTTGTAAAGGATCCATTATTATTGATTATAGTTTAACGCCAATTATGTGAACATCATCTACTTGCTCGTTGATACCTTTCCAATCTAAGAAGGTTTCTGTTAGAATCTCCTTTTGTTTTTCGAGAGTAAAAGGAATCACCGATAGCAGAAGTTTTTCGAAATTGGCAGTACGAAATTTTTTGTTTCTACTTCCTCCAAATTGGTCGGCAAAACCATCTGAAGTCATATATAAAATATCGCCCGGGTTAACTTTTAATTCTACATCGCGGAATGGAATAGAATCTTTGGTATGTATTCCTATGGGCATACGGTCGGGTTTAAAGCAGATGAGGAACGCGCTTCCGTCTTCTTCTTCCACAATTCTTGACTCGCTCTCTTTGAGGGCATCAATTGTGGCTTGGTCGGGTTGCCCAAATCGTGCGAGATATGTATACGAATAAGCTCCGGCGTAGTGCAAAATATGAGTTTCGGCATTGTAAACACAAAGGCTAAGATCCATACCGTCTTGCGATTCGCCAATTTTGCCACGCTGATGAAGCATCTTAATAATTTTGCTACGGGTTTCGTTGAGCACAGCGGCGGCATTATCTACTTGAATAGTTGAAATTACGTTAGATAATGTTACAGTGCCGAGCATACTCATAACAGCACCCGGAATGCCGTGACCTGTACAGTCGGCAAGGGCAATGTAAGTGTTTCCATTGTGATGATCAATCCAATGAAAATCGCCGCTGATAATATTTTTTGGGAAATTTATTACAAAAAATTCGTTGAGCACTGCCTCTACAAATACTGGCAGGGGTTGAATAGCGTCTTGAATTTTGCGGGCATATTCCAGACTTTCGGTAATTTCGTGGTTTTTGTTTTCAAGTTCTTCGTTTTGTTCTGAAATAGCAGCTTTTTGCGCGGTTAGTTCGGAGTTGATTACCACCATCATTTCAGACTGCATTTCAAGCTCGCGTTTTTGTTTCTCGATTTCTTCCTCAACGGTTTTTTGTTGAGTAATGTCGGTGGTTACGGCTATAATCTGCTTTCGTCCTATTTGGTTGGTGTAAGGAGTAAGTGTAACTTGAAAACATTTATGGTCGCTCCATTTAGATTCAAACTCAATGCCTCGGTTTTCTTTGAAACATTGCTCAAAATACTTCATCACTGTTGGGCTAAGAAGTTTTGATGCTGGTTTGTGAAGATAATCATCAATATTGCCTTTGCCGCCAAGTTGCTTGATAATGCCTAAATTTAGCCATTCTATCACATACGAACTATTGAGGATCGAAATTCCGTTGTTGGTGTAACGAGCCACAAAAGATATTCGCTCAAGTTCCATGTTTTTGATTTGGAGTTCGAGCGATTTTTCTTGAATTTGCTGTTTTTGTCCTGTTAGCTGCTTGTTTTGTTTAGTTCTGGCTAATAATGCTAAAATGGTTATTGTAAGCAATATAACAATTAGTCCAATGCCAATGTTTAGGATAAGGATTTCGTTGCCTTGTTTTTGAATAGTTTCGTTAGATGATGAGCGAATTAATTCGGTGGCTATTTCTTTGTCGAGGTCTGAATTATACTCGAGCGTAGCCCTAAGTTTATCAATATCTTGTGTGCTGAAATCCTGATTTTCAATGCTATTGATCATCATAGCGTGTTTGTATGCGCTTTCGTAGTCGCCGATGGTTGCGTATATTGTGGCAAGGTGTCGGTTTATGCGCACCATTTGCGACACTTGACCATATTTGTCGGCCATTACAAAACCTTGATTCAGGTATTTTATAATGGTGTCGTTGTTGCCACCTGTAGACATAAGAAATTCGGCGTAAGAGGCTGAGGCTTCGGCAATTTCGGTTTCCATGCCGATAGAAGTGCGGATTTTTAAACTTTTGAGGTAGTTGGTTTCGGCAAAATCCTGACGACCAGTGCGAGAGCCAATGTATCCGGCGCAGTTGTATGCGCGAGCCATCCAATGTTTATTTTGTGTGGGTTGCAAAAGGTCGATACCACGTTTAATGCATGTAAGTGATTTGGTATACTCTTTTAGATTGAGATAGATGTAGCCGAGGGTGATATTCGCCTTGCCGAGTTTTTCGTTTTTGCCGGCATATTGCAGATATTTGGCTGCAGCATATTCGTAAGCCAAAGCTTGATGGTCGTCGTTGTTGAGAAAATAAAATTCTCCTGCTGTAAAATAAATATTGGCTATAAGATCAGGGTCGCGCAGTCCTTCGGCTAAGTGAATGGCATCGAGAAGGTATTTTGTACTGTTGTAAATGTCTTTGGCATTAGAGAATGCTTTGCTAATTTCGGAATAAATTTCTGCCAAAGCGTTTGTATTGTTGATTTTTTCGGCAATGAAGCTTGCCTTTTGCAAACATTCAATCTCTTTGTTGTGGTTTCCAATGTGTTCGAATACCGATGCACGAAGCAAGAAACTTTGAATTTCGGCATTTCGGTCGTTTTTTACTGTTCCGATGCTGTCTATTTTGGCAATAAGAGTTGAGCAATAAGATGTGTCGTTGAGTTTTTGGCTAAAAGTGCAAATTCGGCTTAGCGAGCCAATTACTTTGCGGTAATCTTTTTCGTAGGCAAGGGTATCGGTATATGTGCGAATGGCTTTCCGTATTATTTCTTGGGGAATAATAGTATCGGAAAGCATTAGCTTAAATTCCATTTTGTGTTCGGCCTCGTTGCGCAAATCTCCATATACATAATAATTCTGAGCCATGCTACATACAGCACATAGCAACAACGCAGCGGTAATGTATATGGTTTTAATAATGCGCATAATTCTCTTTTTTGCAATTATAGTTTATATTACTGCAAAATGTAAAATTATAAAATAATTTTTTATCTGCGTTATTTTTTTGCAGAAAAATTATTTTACAATTCTTTTAATTTGGAATGATGCCGATGTTGAGTCAATTTCAGTTGGATTTCCGTTAAAGAGCCATTGTGTAGAAGATTGGTCACCAAAAATTATATGTCGCAGATGCACAATATCTTCGGCGGTGGCAGGTTGATTGGCTACAGGCTTTTTTAATTTCCAGCTGATGATAAAGTCGTCGTCGTAATTTTTGGCACCGTTGAGTTTTCCAAAAGTGATACAGAATTTGGCACTGTCGGCGGCTTTTTCTACTTTAAGTGGCTCGTATTTAAACTTTTTGGTAGTATCTTTCGGAAAATCTATCTTGTATTTTTTTGATCCGTGGATAATTGTTACCTGACCTCCTGCATAGTTTTTTGAAGTAGTATCCAAGAGGTCGTATTTGTTAGTGTCGGTGATAAAAATGCGAAACGAAAGAGAATCCCACTCTTTGCTGCTATCGGGCTTAACTTCGCTTTCTACGGTGCAAGCAGCAAAAAATGCAGTTATTACGGCGCAATATATCAAGTATTTAAATTTAAGCATGAGGATAAACGTTTTCGATTTTGTTTTTAGGTTGTGTCATCAGGCTCACTACAACAATAGTAATTGCCGAGAGCGGGAATGCAAACATTATCGGGTCGATAAATTTCATTAGTCCGTCGGTAATAAGCACGTCGGTTCCAAATATCGCCTTGCAAATGCCCATTGCGGTAGCCTCTTTAGCATGTATAAATATAAGGAGCAGAATTGTGGCAACTACGCCCACCCACATACTTGCGTATGCTCCGCGTTTGGTAACTTTTTTCCAATATAGTGCGCAGAAATAGGAGGGGAGAAATGCCGATGCACATATACCCATAAACAAGCTTGTAGAGATGGCAATGATTGGCGAATCGTTGCTTTCGCCTAATATAAAGCAAATTATAAAGCTGATAAGTATCGAAACCAAAACGGCAAGACGTATCATAGAGGTCATCTTTTTTTGATTGTTGCGAAGTTTGCGGCTTACTGTGCCAATAATGTCGTTGCCTGCAGCGGCAGCCATTGTGTGGAATTGTGCGCTCAAGGTAGACATACTTGCCGAAAGTATACAAAGCATAAATACTGTTACAAACCAAGCCGGCATCACTTTGCCAATAAAGAATGGTATTATTTTGTCGCTGGCGTCTACCATCTGACTCGAAATTTTGCCTTCGGTGTTGAAGAAATAAAGGTTGCTGATTGCGCCTACGTGGTAAATAATTCCAACAGTGATAAGCAAGAATACGCATCCGATAGCCACTCCGCGATTAAGTTTTTGAGTGCTATCTACTGTCATAAAGCGTACTACCAATTGAGGCTGAGCCAAACAGCCGATGCCCACACCCATAATCATGGATGTAACAAGTGTGCACCATTGTTGACTGCCAAACGCCGGCATTGCTGTCCAACCTTGGTGTCCTATTGCTGCGAGTTTTTCGGGCACTTGGTCGGCTATTGATGTAAGAGCTTCGTTGGCTTCAAAAAATCCCATTCCGAGTGCTTTGTAAACGCCTATTACCAATATTGCCATACAGAAAAACATTATCACAGCCTGCAGAGCGTCGGTGTACATAACGCCTTTCATGCCGCCTGCCATCACATACGATGCAACAATTATTGTAAATATTAAAAGTGAGAGGTCGAAACTAATGCCAAAAACCTCTTGCATGCAAAAAACACCTCCTCGGAGCACTGCCGCTGCATACAAGGGCATACATATAAATATTACAGCCGCCACAAAAATTCTTATTCGGCGCGAACGGTAATACGAACCCAAAAACTGAGCAAACGAGTTGGCTTTTAGCCTTGCACCTATCTTGCGGGTGGGACGTCCAAATATTATAAAGGCTATTACCACACCAACAAACATATTTAAAAACATGAGCCATTGTATGCCCATGCCAAATGTTGCAGCCACTCCGCCAAAGCCAACTATAGCCGAAGCCGAAATAAATGTAGCTCCATACGATAGCGACATCACAACAGAATTCATTTTACCTCCGCCGATGAGGTAATCTTTTGTGCCGTTAGTTTTTTTGTAGCCTAAATATCCCAGGTAAGCCACCGACAAAAAATAGACTACTACTATAAGGTACATCCAAAAATTTTCCATAATGTGTGTTACTGTTTAGGGTTAATAATGTTATTGTTTTTGTTTTCGTCTTTTTCGTCTTCGTCTTTTTTGTTCCATGTTTTAATGCCAAATACAATCGAGCCAATAACGCATAGCACCGAAAGTAGGTAAACAATCCAAATAGAAGGGTCTGATATTCCGAACATTGCCTTAAGATTTTATTTATTATTAGTGTGGTTTTTTAGTTAAAAGTTGCCGCAAATATACCGCCTTGTGAGAATTTTTCAAAAAAAAATGAGTTTTTTTTTCTTTTTCTTTGGGGGATGTATTATTTTTGAATGTCAAATTAACAAACAAACAAAGATAATAAACCAACCAAAATAAATGGAGGACCATAAAATGAAACGATTAGACGCAAAACTAGGAATGGCACTGATGGCTACATTGTTAGCCGTTTTGAGCTCCTGTTCGGTACTTAACGGAACAAGCAACGGTAATGGCGACGACGTTTACGGAATCTCAACCAAAAAACAAACCGTTACCACTCCTGCTCAAGCACAAGCGCAATCCGACAACAACGAACAGAATTACGAAGGAGGCAATCTCTCTGCCGAAGACAATGTATATGTATACGACGACACCGATACTTATTACGACGACACCGACGTAATTGTAATCGATGATTCATACGCAGGACGTATCTACCGTTTTCACCGTCCCTACCGTGGCGGAGGATACTACGACGTAGTGGTTTCCGACCCTTGGTACTACAACTGGTACTGGAGCTTCGGATATTCGTATCACAGCCCCTATTGGAGCTTTGGATGGGGTCATCCTTACCACTATTCTATCTGGGGCGAACCCTACTACGGATACTCTTGGTGGGGATACCATCACCACTACTACAGTCCCTACTACTACGATAGCCGTTACTACGGACGTTATCACTACTCTGCTATCGACCGTCACTATGCAAGCGATTATTACCGCTCTACCGGACGCTCTGATTATTACCGTCATGTAAATTACGGACATCACGCTTCGGCTCACAGCGGTAGTAGCAACAATCGCAACTATTCTAACCGCAACCGTTCTACAAGTGGCAATAATGTAAGCAATAGCAATACTAACGCTCAATCGCGCTCTTATAATGGCTCAACTAACCGTAGCTCAAGTTATTACTCATCGCACAGCGGTTCAAGCTCTCGTAGCGGTTCGTCTAATAGCCATAGCGGTTCAAGCTCTCACAGCGGAAGCTCAAATAGCCATAGCGGAAGCTCTTATAGCCATAGTGGTTCATCAAACAGCCACAGCGGTTCGTCAAATTCTTATAGCCACAGTGGTTCGTCAAATAGCCACAGCGGAACAACCACAAGCCGCAGCGGAAGTTCTTATAGCAATCACAGCGGTTCGTCGAACAGCCACTCAGGCAGCAGCTATTCTCGTAGCGGTTCCAGTTCCAGCTCAAGCCACTCTGGAAGCAGCTATTCTCGCAGCGGTTCAAGTTCAAGCCACTCTGGAAGCAGCTATTCTCGTAGCGGATCAAGCTCAAGTCATAGTGGTTCGTCAAGCAGCCACAGCGGTTCAAGCCATTCGGGCAGCAGCCACAGCGGTTCAAGTCACTCAGGCAGCAGCCATAGCGGAGGCAGCCACAGCGGAAGCTCGCACAGATAAAAGATGACATTTTCAAAGGGCGGAATGTTTACCACAGAAATATTGTTCCGCCTTTTTTATACTTAAAACATTATATTTTAACAAATCTTAACAAAATGTATACTACTATGAAAAAGTTATTTCTTATTATACCGGCAGTAATCGCAGCATCGGCGGTTATGGCGCAAAGCGAAGACGATGCTCTCCGTTTTTCGCAAACATATCAGCAAGGAACAGCACGTTCGGCAGCAATGGGAGGCGCATTCGGTGCATTAGGTGGCGACCTTTCGGTTCTCTCTACCAACCCCGCAGGTATGAGCATCTACAAGGACGGCGAATTTTCTTTTACCCCTTGTTTCGGTAATATCACCTCAAATACCAATTTAAATGGGTTTGAAAACGAGGACAGCAAATTTAATTTCAAGGTGGGCAATATCGGTTTTGTAACATCTCACCACAACGGCAACGAAAGCGGATTTTCGGGAATTGCATTCGGTATGACATTCAACCGCTTATGCGATTTTAGCGCAAATACTTTGGTTGACGGTCGCAACGATTTTAGTTCGCATCTTGATTTCTGGACCGACCGCTCGCAAGGTTTAAGTCCCGATGATATGAATGATTATGCAGATTTCCGCGCTTACGATTGTTTCCTTATGGATGTTACAGATTCTGCATCTTGGACTTACACCAACCTCCATCATCAGGGCAACCGAGCCACTTACGGTCAGTATCAACAGCTTGTTCAAACTGTAAAGGGCGGTATTAATTCTTGGGATTTTGCATTATCGGGTGTTTATGCAGAAAAACTCTACTTTGGTGCAAGCCTCGGAATCCAAACAGTTAATTATAAATACAACTCTACTTTCTCCGAAGAGGATAGAAACAATGTTCCCGGCATTGGTTACGACTATTATGATTTTGAAGAAGAGCAAGAAACTCGCGGCACAGGTATCAACCTCAAAGCAGGTGTTATTTACAAACCAGTAAATTACTTACGTTTTGGAGCTGCAATTCATACTCCTACTTTCTACTCTCTTACCGATAAATACCGCACTAATATGACTTCAAAACTTGATTTTGATGATAAGGTATACGAAAGCTATCCCGATATGAACAACTACGAATATCGCCTTTACACACCTTCAAAAGCTATTTTGAGCGCTGCATTCATCGTTCCTAATTATGGTTTGATTAGCGTTGATTACGAGTATGTGGATTACAAACATTCACGTTTTGAAACCAACGACGAGGACAATTATAGCTTTAAATTAGAAAATCAAGCTATGAAAGATAAGTTTAAAGCTACCAAAAATATCCGAGTAGGTATTGAAGGTCTTGCAGGTCAAATTTCGCTTCGCGCAGGATACGCAATGTATGGCAATCCTTACAAATTTGTTGCAGATGATATTCAGCGTCAAATAATTAGCGGTGGCGTTGGTTTCCGTGGCGATGATTTTTACATCGATCTTACCGGCACATATCACATCTACAAAACCGACCGTTATCTTTACGAAGGTAACAATCCGGCAATGTATAGCATCGAAAATAATCACCTTTATATAATGGCTACATTTGGAGTAAAATTTTAGAAGTTAATACTCTTTAATAATAATTGTTAATTACTATTATAGTTATTTTGTTCGGGGGCTTCGGCTCCCGTTTTTTGTTTTGAGCAACATTTTTTTTGCAGTATGGCAAACCTTTTGTTAAAAAAAATTGTAAATCAAAAAATTTTTTGTAATTTTAGGCGGTAATTTTTTAACAGGATTTCTTATACGAAATAGGCAAAGAGATGAAACTCAAAATACAACAGAAACTTGTGCTGTACATATTGTTTACAGCGTTATTGGTATTTATATCGGCAGTGCTTTACCTTGGTTTTAGCACTCAGACTGAGGTGGAACTTGCTCTCCGTCGCACTGTGCGAGAATCGGTTTCTAATTCGGCATTGAAAATTCAATCCACGATAGATGCCGATATTAGTGCTTTGCGGTCGCTTGCCGCCACTGTGTCGGGCACTAATAATGTAGAGGAAAAACAGCGTGTGGCTATTTACCGCAGTGCTATGAATCGATTTTTAGAAAATAATCCTGTATTCAACAATGTAAAAATTTCGTGGGAACTTCATTATCTCGACCCCGAATGGCAAAAATCTTTTGGACGGCGAGTTTACACTTTTGAACGCGGCGATGGCAATATCCGCCACACCGTTTCGCAAGAAGATACCGAGGGTGATGATTTTTCGAGCGTTTATTATAAGGTAAAGGTGAATATGAAAGAGATGTTTACCCAAATTACCAACGATAATCCCGAAAGTTCTACCATTACACCTATTTATAAATCAACCGTTTATATCCCTATTTGTGATAATGAGGATAATTTTTGCGCCTTTGTGTCGGCTGATATCGATGTTGAAAATTTCAACAATCTGGTAAAGAAAACTGTCCGCTACGAAAGTTTTGCATCGGTGCTTCTTACTGATATGGGTCAGATTGCGGGTTCGTCGATTAATCCTTACGAAGACCAAACTAATTTGATAAAGACTATTTATCATTCGGCATACGAAATTAGAGCTGAAGTAGATTCGTCGGGATATTGCATGTATACCGAGAGTGATTCTACTGGCAAAGAAATTACTATCTGTGCAGTGGGTGTAGATAATAATGTTTTTGATCGCAAATGGACTTTCGTTTCGGCTATGCCCAAATATGTTGACGATTCTATTCAATCGTCGCAATTGGTGATAGAGGTAATGATTATTTTGTTGGGTCTTATAGCCATTGGTATTGTGGTTTGGGTATTAACTTCGGGAGTAGTAACCTTCCTTACCAAAACAAGTTCGATACTCCGTCAGCTTTCGGTCGGAAACTTCAATGCCATTCCTGATATCGAGGCTTCTAAACTCAGCGAGCTTAGCAATATAGCCCATTCGCTTAACGCTTTAAAAACTGGTTTGGGACGTGCGGTAACATTTGCCGAGGAAATCGGTAAGGGTAATCTTAATGCCACTTTTGAGCCTATGAGCGAAATCGACGAACTTGGTCTTTCGCTTCTTGGTATGCGCGATAGTCTCAACAATGCATCTCAAGAGGATGCTAAGCGTAAGGATATGGACTCTAAGCAAAATTGGATTACCATTGGTACTGCCAAATTCGGTGATATTCTTCGTCAGTACAACAACGATATGGAGGATTTCTCGTTCAACATTATCTCAAACCTTGTAAAATATGTTGGCGCAAACCAAGGCGGACTTTTTGTTATCAACGACGATGATAAAGACAACGTATATTTTGAACTTACAGCCGGCTACGCTTACAATATTCGCAAGATGTTGAAAAAGAAAGTGCAACCCGGTGTTGGTCTTGTAGGACGTTGTATTCTTGAGGCAGAAAGTATCTATATCAACAACTTACCCGAAGAATATATCAACATTACATCAGGTTTGGGCGAAAAATCTCCAAATTGCCTTTTGATTGTGCCGTTTAAATTCAACAACGATATTTACGCAGTGGCAGAGATTGCTTCGTTTAACGAAATTGATCAATACAAACAGCAATTTGTAGAAGAGGTTGGTCACAGTATTGCCTCTACCATTGCAACTGTTAAAATCAACGTTCGCACCAACAAACTGCTCAAAGAACTTAAAGTGCAGTCTAACGAGCTTGCATCGCAAGAGGAAGAGATGCGCCAGAATATGGAAGCTATGAAAGCCTCGCAAGAATCTATGACTCAGCGCAACGAAGAATACGAGCAAACTTACGAGGTGCTCAATCAGCTGATTTCGTTGGTAACTTACACTCCCGAAGGAAGAATTATTGATGTAAATACCAAAGCGTTAGAACTTTTCCAACGTCCCAAAAACGTTTTTGTAGAAGGTGGCGAAGATTTGTACATTACTGTGCACGAAACCGAGCGCACTGGTACCGATGATTTTTGGTTGCAGATGCGCCATGGTCGCCAAAAAGTGGTTAAGAAAGAGGTGAAAATTGGTGATACACACTACAATATAGTGGAAAACTACAATCCTGTAAGCAACTATTATGGCAAAATCTACAAAGTAGTTTGTATGATTACCGACGTAGAAGTAGTAACAATTGTTTAGAGCACAACAGGAGGTTCGCCTTCGGGATAAACGTTGTAATATTCTTCCATCTTGTGGTTAAAATCCATCTTGGGAAGCTTGCACCACTCTTTTACTTGATCGGTGATGTCGGCAAACTCAAATTTTACATCGCGTTTTTTCATAAACAAAATTGCTCCAGAGTAAATCAAGAAGAAACTCTTAACCAATAGTTTAACGATATTGGGCGTAGAGTTGCGTTGATAGCGGCTCCATTGGCTACCCCATAATCCGTAGATTCTGAGACCTATAACGCGAGTTTTTTCGGGAAGTTTGCAGCATATATCGTAGGCAAGGCGACGCGCTCCAATGGTTTCTTTTCCGTCGGTGGTAACGTGTCCCGAAGGATAGAAAAGAATGTTGCCACCTTCTTGCAACTGTTTGTAAATGATTGAATCAAGTTGCATTGCCTGTTCCACACCCTTACGACTTTTGCGCAAATTGGGCACGCTTACTGCGTTAAACTGTTTGAGCACTCCATCAATCAAAGGAATTTTAAAAAACCTTTCGTCTACCAAAGGACGTATGTTGGTGTGCGCCAACGAGCCGAGAAGCAAAAGCGGGTCGATAATTGCGCGGTGTGTGGGCAATAAAAGTATATTTTCGTCGTCTTTAACTTTCAAGCATTCGTCGCCTTCAAATTTAAGACGGTAGTGTAGTTTCATTTTGCGCAGAGTAAATGTGCTTATCACCGTTTTGTATACAAATGTAAAGATAAACGAAGCCAAGCCAAATACCACAGCTAAAACTACAAAAACGTATGGAGTGCCTAAATACCTAATTACAAGTATATTAGTAACACATGCTATGAAGATATACACAAACGATAGCAAGTTGAAATATGCCAAAACAATGTTTAACTCTTTGGTATCTACACGTTTTTGAATTTCGGCATCGAGCGGAATTTTAAACATACCGCCAAGAAAAGCCACAACAGCAGCCAAAATTGTAAATACTGTTGCCGACATCTCAAATTTGTATATTGCATATAAGATAATTGCCAATGCAATACCAAACTTGTAGATATGAGATAGCATAAAGTGTTTTTTGTCTAATTTGCCGCAAATAACACATCCGAGCGAAACGCCTACTGCCATTAATGCCAACACGCAACCGGTTTGAAAATTGGTCATTCCAAATCGTTCGGGGCAATAGGTCATCAATATTGTTTGCAACGATGCCGACAACCACCAAAACAGACATAATAGGTGAATAGCTCGCGGCAAACGTTTGTATTTGCGGGTAATTTTTGAAGCCTCAATAATAAATTTGATTGGGTTGGCCGATGAATCTTCGGCAGATTTTTGTTCGTCGGCTTTGAGTGTAAGACTTGCTAAATAGCCCAATGCCGCAAAACCAACAAGTACTCCAAAATAAATTAATAAACTTTCGTATTCGCTTATAAACGAACCAATTACTGCACCTGCCAACATTCCCACAAACGAGAATGCTTCCATGCCGCCCATACCTTCGGATATGCCGTTGATTCCTCCAATATCTTTAATCAATCCGTATTTTGACGGAGAAAACAATGCGCTTTGCAAGCCCATCAATAGAACAGAGGCTACTGTGATATACACATTTTGCAGATAGATTCCCGTTAGCGCCACTAGCATAATACCAAATTCGGCAAGTTTGGCTGTGCGGATAATCCGTATTTTAGAAAAATATTTTGGTAACTTGCCCGCCAACGGCGAAAAAAGTACGTATGGCAACACTAAGGCTGCAGCTGTGATATTAACAATATTGGCACCTTGTTCTGCGCTAACCCATTTCATTGCCACAAATGCGGCGAGAAATTTTAGTGCATTGTCGTTGATTACGCCAAATACGCTTGTGGTATAGAGCGGAAGAAATTTCTTTATGTTCGACATATCTATTGGATATTATCGGCTACGACGAAGTTATTTGCTGGGACGAATCTCGGCAGAGAAAACAATATCGCTGCCGTCGTAAATTTCCATAATTCCGTTTACGCCGTTTGGTATTGGTAGATAGTTGTTTTGACTTATATATTCGTCTATTGCTTTTAGTACTTCAATTCGCAAATTTGTGGTAAAATCTTGAAATGGAATACGCGTGTGCATAGATTTAGTAGCGCCAATGGTGCGCACCATAAACTTGTTTCGCTCAAGTTTTACAATATCAGAAGAATCGCTGTTTTGGGGTAAAATGCATCCCACTATGCTGTGAAATTTGAATTGCGCGCGGTCGGCTGTGCGCTCGTAAAAAATGCCGCAATCTTTTTCGGTTTTTATATCAATGGTTTTGAGCTCGTTTTTGAGCGAGTCAATTATTCTGAAAGTTTCGGTATATGGTTGATAACTTTCTACGCATACTATTGTGTATGGTCCGAGTGTGTCCTCTTGAAATGTTATCTCCCTGCCGCACGATTCCAATACAGCGATAATAAATATCGCTGTACCTAATAGAATCGATATACGTTTTGAAAATTTCATCTTCATTAATCTAAATTCAAATTTTTGCCATGGCAGTTTTTGTATTTTTTACCGCTGCCGCAAGGACAAGGATCGTTTCTGCCAATTTTGCGTTCTGCTCTCACCGGCTGAACTTTGGGTTGCTGAGGACGCTGCGGCTGCTGACTGTTTTCTTGTGCGGGTGCTTTGGCATCGGCTTTGGTGGCTTGTAATTTCTGATTTTGCTGACGTTGCTGCGACGGCTCGGGTGCTCGCTGAATGTTTTCTGGGTCGGGCACGTGGATATGGCCTTTCATTATGGTAGAAATAATCGCCTTGTTGTTTTTGTCGAGCATTTTGTCGAACAAGCCGTTAGATTCTATCTTGAATATTACAAGCGGGTCTTTTTGTTCGTAGCGTGCATCTTGAACCGACTGCTTAAGGTCATCGAGGTCGCGAAGGTGTTCTTTCCAATGTTCGTCGATGGTTACGAGCATTACAATTTTTTCAAAAGCCTTGGTGATTTCGCGGCAGTTGGTTTCGTATGCTTTTTGAAGGTTTACACGAATTTGGAAAATGCGTTTACCGTCGCTGATTGGCACTACGATATATTCGTATTGTTTGCCAGCGTTTTCGTATACCTGTTTGATAACGGGAGCTGCTTGATCGCGGAGCACCTTCATCTTGTTGGCCATATTGGTGTAAGCGGTATCGAAAATGCGGTCGGCAATTTTTTCGTCGGTAAGCTGCAAAAATTCGTCTTCGGTAATAGGGCTCTGCATTCCGAGCGACTTCAAAAGTTCAAAGCTAAACGAAGCAAAATCGCCATCGTTGTGGAATGTAGCCACGATGTTTTCGCACACGTCGTTGAGCATGTTGTTGATTTCGATATCAATGCCATCGCCAAAGAGTGCGCTGCGGCGAAGTTTGTAAATAGCTTCGCGCTGTTTGTTCATTACGTCGTCGTATTCAAGAAGGCGTTTACGTATACCAAAGTTGTTTTCTTCTACTTTGCGTTGAGCACGTTCGATAGATGTGGTAACCATAGAGTGCTGAATTACTTCGCCTGCTTCGATACCCATGCGGTCCATAAGTGCGGCAATACGTTCACTACA
>JAEEGL016629815.1_pt1 | contig 14452 bp, 8 predicted proteins | sample 9134231 | NCBI WGS metagenome assembly JAEEGL01 (sample SAMN16246548, study PRJNA631951) | gut metagenome | biome: gut microbiome; feature: rumen; material: fiber-attached | host: Bos | place: Iran: Karaj | collected 2018-10
CCGCTTTGCGGCGGGCCCCTCCCGTTCACGAGGCCACGGGCGGCCACGGGTTTGCCAGGACAACCCGCCCGCGAACTCGAAACGACAAAAGAATAGAGGATGACCTCAAAGTCCTATAGACTTATTAGTCATCCTCTTTTTTATTTCTGTTCTTCTATAAACTATTCCTGCTCTTCAACCAAAGAAGTAGATGCGCGTACAGTGACGGTATTGTCGTAACAGCTGAACATCCTGTCCACGTCCTCCTTCCTTTCAGTTTTGGTAAAGAGGCTGACTACGGGCACGATCACAAGACCGAGCAACATCGCCAGCACGCCGGCGTTGATGGGCGAGGTAAAATAAGGGCTGATGAAGGTCTTGCCCGTGAACGTGCAGTACATGCAACCGCACATCACGGCGACACCTGCAATGAAAGACGCCCATACGGAGGCCTTGGAGGTACGCTTCCAATACAGACCGTAGAGGAACGGGGCCAGGAACGCTCCGGCCAGCGCGCCCCACGAAATACCCATCAGCTGTGCGATGAACGTCACGGAACTCTTGGCCTGGACAATGGCGATGACGGAGGATACGATGATGAAGAAAAGCACCAGAATGCGGATGAACAGGAGCTTGTTGCGCTCGCCGAGACGGCGGGAACTGGCACGCATCCTGGCCACTGCCGGGTCGATGATGTCAAGGGTCAGGGTCGATCCTGAGGTGAGAACCAACGAGGAAAGCGTCGACATGGAAGCGGAAAGCACCAGGATGATCACGACGCCTATCATCAGGTCCGGGAGGGATGCAAGCATCGACGGAACGATACTGTCGTAAACCGGAGTGCCGGATGCGGTATACTCGATGCTCTGGCCGTAAAGGCGTCCGAATCCTCCGAGGAAATAACATCCGCCGGCCACGATGATGGCGAAGAACGTGGAGATGAAGGTGCCCTTGCGGATGGCGGCTTCGTTGCGGATAGCATAGAACTTACCCACCATCTGCGGCAATCCCCAGGTTCCGAGCGAAGTCAGAAGCACGACACCCAACAGATAGATCGGCTGGGGCCCGAGGAACGAAACGAAAGCGCCGTTCAAAGAAGGCGCAGCCTCGGACTGAATATGCGACAGACTCTCCACCGCGGCCGAGAAGCCTCCGTTGCCGTTGAGCACGGACGCGATCACGGCGCAGATTCCCACAAGCATTATCAATCCCTGGATGAAATCATTCACCGCCGTCGCCATATACCCGCCGACCAACACATAGATACCCGTCAGAATAGCCATGCCAAGCACGCACCAGACATAATCGATGTTGAAGGCCATGCTGAAAAGACGCGACAGACCGTTATAGAGCGAAGCGGTGTAAGGAATGAGGAAAACGAACACGATTACTGACGCCGCCACCTTCAGCGAGTCGCTGAAGAATCGCTTCCCGAAGAAGTCGGGCATCGTGGCGCTCTGCAGATACTGGGTCATGAGCCTGGTACGGCGGCCGAGTATCCTCCAGGCCAGAAGAGAGCCTATGAGTGCGTTGCCGATACCGATCCAGGTGGCCGAAAGACCATACTTCCAGCCGAACTGGCCTGCGTATCCCACGAAGATGACTGCCGAAAAATAAGATGTACCGAATGCGAAAGCGGTAAGCCAGGAGCCGACATTGCGGCCGCCGAGCACGAATCCCTGCACGTCAGACGCGGTCCTGCGGCAATAGATACCGACGCCTATCATCACGGCAAAGAAAAGGATGAGGAGAATACACTTTAGTAACATAACAGCGTAAATGTACTAAAATTTTTTAAAAACCCCTCAAAAATCTTGAAAGATAAGACTTTCGATCAATAAGTCCGCCAGCGGGCAGCCGCCTTCTAACGCTTGTCCACTATCCTTGCATCAGGGAAATCAGAGGCATTGAAGGTCACCATTTTTTCATCGACACCGAAGGAGAGATTCCTCATGGTCATGGTAATACCTTTGATCTTGGCGCTGAGGCTTACCGGATAATAGGTCCCCTTGGCGACCACGAGATCTATGTTCTTGGGGTCGTCCTTGTTCGTGTTGCCCTTGGACTTCCTGCACTGGAAATACCACGCATCGGCGGTCTCCTTGCTCAATGTGACATCGTATCCTTCGGTGATGTTGCTGAACATCTCAGCATCACCTTCATTGGACGACGAGGCCCCCGACTTCTTAATCTCAATCTCATTAGACTTGGAATCATAGGTCCAGTCAGTCACGCCGTCGGTCCAGGTGATGATCGCGACACCCATCATTTCAGCCTCGATCCTCGCTTTCTCCCCTATCGCATAGGTCTTTGAGGAAACAGTACCTAAAATGGGAATCTTCAGATCTACGGTCATTGCGACGCCGTCGTTCTCGTGCTTGTTCATCTCCTCCTCCATACGGGAGACTATCTCCTGCGGAGTCTGTGCGAAGGAAACCACGGCGAACAGGATGGATGCCAGGAAGGAAAGTGCTTTTTTCATGTCTTTTTTAGATTAAACGGCGCTAATATACGAAAAGATATGCAATTACGCGTTCTTCGCCGTGAATAGTGCCCTCAACACGATCCAGGGACTCCCAGGAACGCTCCCTGAGTTTGCCGTTTGGGTTTTATTTAGTACCTTTGTGGACTTAAAATCTAAAACCACAGACAAAATGTCCAATTATTTCTATGACATGATTCCGCGTGAGGAATTTGAGCGTATGCCGTACATTCCTACCGTGGGAGAATTCGTTGACTGGATGGAGAAAGAGTATGCCGACAAGCCGGCCATCTCCGATCTGGCGCACACCATCAATTACAAGGAGTTTTGCGACCGTATCGCCCGCCGCCGCGCATTCATCAACGGCCTCGGGCTTCCGAAGGGCGCGCATATCGCCATCTTCGACCGCAACAGCCAGGATGCCATCGAACTGTTCCTGGCCGTCACCAGTGCAGGCTACGTAGCCATGAACTTTCCCGCCTCCCTTCCGGAGATGGCGGTCGTGGGGTCCTGCATGAAGTTCGACATCGCAGCCATTTTCGTACGCGAGGAGTTCATGCCCCTTGCCGCTAAACTCCAGGGCATAAAGGTCCTCCCTGCATCGTCCATCGCCGACACCACCGCACCTGTCACCATAGTTGATAAAGAGCAGCCCGCCGCCATTTTCTTTACAGGCGGTACCACCGGTACCCCCAAGGGAGCAGTACTCAGCCATCGCGCCCTGATGCGCGGATCGTATAACGCCATCTTCAAGCCCGGAAAGGTCATCGGTGTACACCGTTACATCGCCCTGCTGCCCCTCAGCCACGTGTTCGGTCTCATCGCCGGCACCATGGGCTGTTTCTATACCGGCAACCTCATCTACACCTGCGAGGACATGAAGGCCACCATCGGCAAACTTCCCGCCATCAAGCCCACGGTTCTCGTAATCGTCCCCGGCATCTGCGACATCCTCGCCGGCCTGTGCAAGATGTATGGTCCTCAGTTCCTTGGCGGCGACCTCAGGATGATCATTTCCGGCGCAGCCAACGTTCCTCCGCGCCTCGTGGACATCTTCACGAAACTCGGCGTGGAGTTCTGCTTCGGCTACGGTCTCACCGAGACCGCCAACCTCACCTCGGCCAACGCCGACGCGGTCACCCATCCGACTTCCATCGGAAAGGTCTATCCCGGACAGGAAGTCAAGATCGTTGACGGCGAACTCTGGATCAAGGGCGACAATCTCTTCTCCGGTTATTACAAGGATCCCGAGAAGACCGCCGAAGCCCTTACGGAGGACGGCTGGCTCAGGACAGGCGACCTGATGCGCATCGACGAGGATGGCTTCCTCTACATCACTGGCCGCATCAAGAACCTCAGCATCCTCTCCAACGGCGAGAACCTCAGCCCCGAGAGCCGTGAAGAGCCCTGCTATGGCGATCCTTACCCCCGCGACGCGATGGTGAAGGAGGACGACCTGAACGGTGCCAAGGTCATCGCAGTCGAGATCCTTCCGTTCATGCCCGCCTTCGACGGCAAGCCCTGGGAAGAGGTTACCGCATATATGGACAACCTCGTGAAGAAAGTCAATGCGACTCTCCCTTCCACGCACCGTATAATGAAAGTGACCGTGCGCACCGAAGACTTCAAGCGCACCGGAAGCATGAAAGTAGCCCGCGTATGACAAAGGAAGAAGTTTTCGAAGGCCTGAAGGAGATCCTCACCGTCCTTCGTCCGCACACTGACATTTCGAACGTGGATTTCAATACCGAACTCATTACGGAGCTCGGCATCGATTCGCTGACGATGATGCTCCTCTCGCTTGCAGCCGAGGAGCGTTTCAAAATGCGTTTCCCCGACGGTCAGGCACTGCCCGTAACCGTCGGGGAAGTATGCGATACCATCCTCAAGCAGCTCGGCTAAGCATCCAGATCCATCACATAACTGCGACGGCGCTGGAAAGGCTTAGGGTCGTATTCCCCGAACAGGGACTGGACCTTATGATTGTCCTCGAGTTGCGGATTCAGCAGCATCCGTTTGATTCCCAAACGGATGCAATTTTCGTGTATATACTTGAACATCAGCACGTTCGCACCCTTTCCCTGATACTCCGGCAAGACCCCGATGAGCAGCGCTTCGATGGTGTCGTTGTGGCGCAGGGAACGCAGGATGGGTATGAAACCGAATGGAAGGATCCGGCCCTTGGCTTTGCGCACTGCCCGGGAGATGGAAGGCATTGTGACGGTAAATCCGACCAGGTCGTCCTTCTCGTTGACGACGAAGGCCACCAGGTCCTTGTTCAGGACAGGGACATACTGCTTGACGTATCCGTCTATCTGCTCCTCGGAGAGCTTGGTATACTCATAAAGAGGCGCAAAGGCCTCGTTGAGGACATGGAACATCTCCCGTCCGCGCCTTGCCATCTTGCGGAGCGAGCTGGCGCGGTATAGGCGGAGTCCGAAGCGTTTCTCCACGAGGTCGGCATACTGGAACATCGGAGGAAGGGTGTCGGGAAGGTCGATGTAGCGCTGGGTCCAGTCCGCGTCCTTGCGGAATCCCATACGCTCCAGATACTCACCGTAATACGGGAAGTTGTAGATGACGGTGAAGGGAGAGTCGTGCTCGAAACCTTCCACCAGCAGGCCTTCCCTGTCCATGTCGGTGAATCCGAGAGGGCCCTTGATACGGGTCGCGCCTTTAGTGCGTCCCCAGGCGATGACGGCGTCGATCAGGGCCTTCGCCACATTGAAATCCTCGATAAAATCTATCCATCCGAAGCGGACGGTGCTTTCTTTCCATTTTTCATTGGCCTTGCGGTTGATGATTGCCGCTACGCGACCTACGGTCCTCCCGTCCTTTTTCGCGAGGTAAAGCTCACGCTCGCAGAAAGATAGCGAAGGGTTCGCATCAGACAGGGATTTGATCTCATCATCTTCGAAAGCCGGTACCCATTGGGGGCAATCCTTGAACAGTTCGAAAGGGAAACGGATGAACTGCATCAGCATCCGCCTGCCTTCCACAGGAACTATTTCAACAGAGTTCATTATCAATACACGTTTTGTTTAACATATCTATTCTCCGAAATACTGCATAGAAGACAGCATATCGAAGATCATATCGACATAAGCGCTGGAGGTGGCATCCCACCTGAAGCCGAGACGGTGCAGGACCTGCATCGTGAAGTCCACGGAAGAGCCGTTCTCTATCAACTGGACCTGTCCCTCCGCCTGGGCGTAGGCAATGATGCTGGACAGGATCCTTGATTTCTCGGGGTCGTCCTTGGCCGCATTCATCCTGCGGATGAACTCTTCGTCCTCGACATAGTCCAGCGGCGTACCGTCGTCCTTCTTCAACCTCGAAAGGATATCGTCCATAGGGAGCAGGTGGTCGTTGGTGGCGTGGAAGACGACGTTGGCATCGGGAGTCCCGGCCAACAGGACCACGGCACGAGCAGAGTCGTCGATCGGTGAGAATTCCATCTTCGACTCCAGAAGCGGATAAGGACAAGCGCCAAGCATACGGTATGCCTTGAGCCTGCCCATCGACGCGTTGGAATTGAAGTTGATCTGGAACTCGCCGTCCTCGGCACGCGGAGAAAGGTTGCCCATACGGATGATCTTCGCCTTCAGGCGTCCTTCCGCCACCTTCTCGAGGATATAGCGTTCCGCAAGGAACTTCGACACTACATACTGGTTGTCAGTATTCTGGCCGAAGAACAGCATCCGCTCGTCCAGGATCTCCGGGACGGATTTATCAGTCATGCCGCCGACACTGACGGTCGAGACCTGAAGCAGTCTGGACCGGCGGGTCATGCAGAACGCCACGAGATTCTTGACGCCGTAATAGTTGACCTGCATAATTTCGTCGCCCTTGGAGAAATGCTTAACATTGGCAGCGCAGTTCACGACAAGGTCGATCGGCGTACCGGAAGTGAGAATGGCTTCAAAGATCTTCACTTCCGAGATGTCGCCCTGGATGAGACGGATACGCTTGCCTATCAACGAACGGTAATTCTTCTTGAAATAGTACACGAGCATTTCCGAGAGGCGCTGCTCGGCGGAGATGGATCCCTTACCGCGGAGCAGGCACCAGATGACGGTGTCGTCAGGGGTCTGCTCTATGAGTTCACGGAGCACGTGGATACCGAGGAAGCCGGTAGCACCCGTCAGGAGTATATTCTTTCCTAGCGAATGAGATTCGCCTTTGAGGAAGGCTTCCAGAGTATTTCCGCTGAGTACTCGGTCGATGGCGGAGTAATCATAGCCATAGACGTCGTCCTTGTCATCCGCCTGCTTCTGGCCGCTTCCTCCGAGGAAGGCGGCCAGAGCCCTGGCGGTAGGATTGTTGAAGACGTCCCCGTAGGAGAATTTGAGGCCGCGCTTCTCGGCGCTGACAAGCACGCTCGTGACCATGAGAGAAGAACCTCCGAGGTCGAAGAAACTGTCGGTGGCTCCGACCCTTTCCATGCCGAGGATTTCGGCAAAGATCTCGCACAGAGCCTTCTCGGTGGGGCCTTCCGGCTCGACATAGTCCTCGTTCGAGTTCATCACCGGTGCAGGAAGCGCCTTGCGGTCCACCTTCTGGTTCACGTTGAGAGGAATGCTGTCCAGCTTGGCAAATGCCGCAGGCACCATATATGGAGGCTTGCGCTGCTGGATGAAATCGGACAGGGCCTTGGTGTCCAGATCGCCTTCGCAGACGATATAAGCCGCGATGAACTTGCCTCCCGAAGGATTGTCGAAAGGCTGGACGGTGACGTCCTTTACACCGGGGAATTCACGTATCACGGCCTCGACTTCCTTGGTCTCCACGCGGAAACCGCGGATCTTGATCTGACCGTCGTTACGGCCGACGAACTCGATGTTGCCGTCCATCCTGTAACGGACGATGTCTCCCGTCCTGTAAACCCTGTCGTAGGGATATTCGGTCTCGAAAGGATTCGTTATGAAGGTCTCGGCGGTCTTCTCGGGACGGTTCAGGTAACCACGGCTGACCTGTGGTCCGGAAATCCAGAGTTCTCCCGCAGCACCGGCGGGAAGCCTGCGTCCGGCCGTATCGGTGACGTAGAGGCGTAGATTGGCAAGAGGATGGCCTATAGGGATGTTAGGTTCTTTCGCCTTGACATCGAATACCGTTGTGAAGATCGTGCACTCGGTGGGACCGTATCCGTTGTGGAATGCGTAGGAAGGCGGATCTATGGAAACGAGTTTCTCGCCTCCTGCCGACAGATGCTTCAGGGAAGGATTCTTCGGATAGTTCTTGGCGTACATTACCGCCACCTGCGTCGTCATGAAGCTGTGGGTGACCCCGTTTTCCGTAATGAAACGGTCCAGGGCGGACATGTCATGGCGGGTATCCTCGGGAATGATGCAGACGCAGGCTCCCGTGGTCAATGCAGGGTACATGTCCATCATGCATGCATCGAAGCCGTAACTCGCATAGGCGGCGACGCGGCTTTCGGGTTTCAGGTCGTAGTAATCCCGATACCATGCGCAGAAATTGACGAGGTTGCGATGCTCCAGCATGCATCCCTTGGGAACTCCCGTGGACCCGGAAGTGTACAGCAGGATGAAAAGACCCTCAGGAAGAGGTCCCTCCGGGAGAGGTCCTTCGGGCAGGGAAGCGATTTCAGCCGTATCGAGTACAGGACCCGAGTATTCAGTAATGAGCTGACGGTAACCGACGTCTGCGATAAGCAACTTGGCCGATGCATCGCCGATCATGAAGTTGAGACGCTCCTGAGGATATGAAGGGTCGAGGGGCTGATATGCACAGCCTGCCTTCAAAGCGCCAAGGGAACAGACGGCCATCATCTCGCTGCGTCCGATAAGGACGGAAACAACATCCTCCCTGCCAAGGCCCAGGGATGCGATTCTGGAGGCCAATCTGTCAGTCAAGGCGTCGAGTTCACCATACGTAAGGGTCTTGTCCGCGAACTTCACCGCTGGAGCGGAAGGGGTCGCCGCAGCCTGGCTGCGGAACAGGGACACTATGGTCTGACCGGAATCCACGGGAAGGGTCCAGGAGTTGAATCCGTCCAGCAGAGACTCCTGTTTGGAGGTGATCAGCGACATCTCGTTCACCTTACCGTCCTGAAGCATCCTCTCCAGGAACACCTTCATCGTGTCGGCGAAACTCTGGATGAGTTCCGGACTGTAGAGCGTCTCATCGTACGAGAACTGGAGGTACTCCGGTTTATCTTCCCCGTTCACGAAAATGCTCACGGGGAACATCGGAGTCTCGCCGGCGAGATCCTCGCAGGCAAGTGTCTTGCCTCCTATCCTGTACTGTTCAAGGAGTCCGACCTGATAGGCCAGCATTACCTGAGGCTGGAATCCGAAATCGGACGATACACGCGCGAAAGGATAGTATTCGTGCGAGCGCGACTCGGAGAAAATGCGGTCGGTATCGCGGAGATAATCGGCGATGTCGCCTTCTCCGATGTCCCCGGCCAGCGCCAGAGTGTTGACATACATACCCACAGAGTCTGACACACGCATGTCGGAACGTCCGTTGCTGACGGTGCACATATATACCTTCTTGCTGCCGCAAAAAGCACCGAGCGTCAGGAACGCGGCTGAAAGACAATAACTTGCAGGTGAAATACCAAGGGCCAGGCACCTTTCGGTCACATCGATCCCGATCGGCTGGACAAGAGACACTGCAGTGCCCGGTCTGTCACCTTTCTCACGGTCCGGAAGGATGGCGCTGGCTCCTTCGAAGCCCTCCATCCTTTCCCTGAAGAAAGCTTCAGCCTCGGAGAACTCCTTCCCTCCTTCGAAGGCTTTCTGGTCACGGGCATAATCGAAGTATGAATATGACTCGGGTACGGGGTCAACCCCTTCCATGGCCGCGCAGAATTCAGACATGAAGACATCCATCGAACGTCCGTCGAACACCAGATGGTGGAAATCCGTCAGAAGGTAGAGGCCGGTTTCCGTCCTGATAACGGATGCGCGGAACAGAGGGCCTTCAGACAGATTGAAAGGCTTGAGGAATTCTGACTTACAGGCGCCCAGCGACTTGTTCGGGACAGTACGGATATCGACGTCGGGGTCGGTCCCGCAAGGAACGAGTTTGACCTCTCCGCCTGCCATTTCAAAGCGGGTCATCAGAACGGGATGGCACTTGACCACTTTCAAGAAAGCCTCCTTGACTTTCTGAGGGTCGAGGCCCGACGGCAGAGTCCATATCATCGGGAGATTGTACACCGTCTCGTGGGGAGCTTTCAGACACTCGAAATAGAGTCCCTTCTGCTGGAAAGTCAACGGAACGGGGCCGGTCCCGCCGCCGTCGGTACTGCCGTCCTTCGGAGACTGCCCGGCCAGCAATGCGGCGAGCACTTCGTTCTCGATGCTCTGAAGGGTCGCTGTCTTGACGAAGGTCCGCATATCCACCGAGATGCCGTATTTCTTGTACAGCTCGGTTGCGAGACGCAGTGCGGAAAGGGATGTAAGTCCGCTATAGACAAGAGGATCGGTAAGCGAGAAAACGTCGATATGGACCGATTCCTTGATGAGCCCTGCAATCTCGTCCTCGAGGACGTTGAACGGCGCAGCCTGAACATTTTCAGCCTTTTCGAGTTTCGGGGCCTCGGGCTTGGGCAGCGCTTTCCTGTCAACCTTCTGATTGACATTCAGAGGAATGGAATCAATCTGCATGCATACGGAAGGAACCATGTATGGAGGTTTGCGCTCGAGGATGAAAGCCTTGAGCGCGTCCATATCGACAGGCGAGTCGCTGACAACATAGGCGGCAAGGAACTTTCCGTTGCCATCCCCTTCTTCTTCGAAGGCCTGAACGGTCGCGTCGGAAATGCCCGGGAACTCCCGGATCACGCTTTCAACCTCTTTCAGTTCGATGCGGAAGCCCCTGATCTTCACCTGCATATCCTTGCGCCCGATAAACTGTATGTCTCCGTCCGGTCTGTAACGGACGACATCTCCGGTGCGGTACATGTTGGTGTAGGCAGGATCGTCACTGAAAGGATTGGAGACGAACACTTCGGCTGTCTTGTCCGGACGTCCCAGGTAACCCATTCCTACCTGGTAGCCGGCGATAAGGAGTTCTCCAGCCGCTCCGACAGGAAGGCGCTGGCCTCCCTTGCACACGACATACGCGCGGACACCGGGCAACGGCTTTCCGATGGGTACATCAGGCTCCTGCACTTCAACGTCCTTGCTGACGGTATACGCAGTGGTCTCGGTCGGGCCGTAGGCGTTGACAAGGCGATACTTCGGAGGCGCGAAACTGGAGAGTTTCTCTCCTCCGGTATAAAGGACCTCCAAGGAAGGATTGTCCGGGAAATTGAGAGCGTACTGAGTGGCCACCTGAGTGGTCATCAGGAGGTGCGTGATATGGTTTCCGGTAAAGAAAGCGTCAAGGGCCGCGAGGTCCAGGCGTATTTCATCGGGAATGATATACAAGGCAGCTCCGGAGGCAAGGCAGGTAGTAAGGTCGCTCATGCTGGCATCGAAGCCGAAACTCGCATAGGCGGCTACGTTGGAATTCCGGCTGATGCCCAAAGACTTGGAATTGATCCTGCCATATACAGAGACGTTGCGGTGGCTGAGCTGGACACCTTTGGGAACTCCGGTCGTACCGCTGGTATACAGAAGTATGAAGCAGTCGTCGGGGCTGGGGGCAGGAACATCCGTCTTTCCTTCCGGCAATGAAGGGATACGGTCGGTGGAAAGGACGGGGCCCTCGAATCCGGTGACGAGAGACTCAAGGCCGGGATCGGCTATCATGAGCGCGGCTCCAGCGTCCTTGACCATGAAGGACAGCCGTTCGGAAGGATAGGAAGGGTCCAGCGGCTGATATGTGCAACCGGCCTTGAGTGCAGCCAGAGGCGCCACGGCCATGTATTCATTGCGGTTGAGTATGATGGAGACCACTCCCCCCGGTTTGACCGTGCCGGCAATGTAGGCTGCGATCCTGTCTGTCAGGGCATCAAGGGCAGAGTTGGTAAGCATTACATTCTTGTAAACGACTGCAGGATGGTCGGGGTATTTGGCCACATTCTCGCGGAACAGGTCCAGAACGGTGCATTCCGTATCGAATCCGACAGGCGGAGGATTGAAGCCCTCCACTTCTTCCAGCTGTTTCTCGCTCGCGAAAGCAAGGTCCCGTACAGTCCCAGCCTTGCCCATGGAAAGTATACAGGCCGAGAGGCTGTCGGTGAACTGCCGCAGAATAGCCTCGGAATAGTGCTCCGACCTGTACATTACAGTCACACTGTCCGCACTCCAACGGAAAAGGACATCGGTGCCTTCGGGGAGGTCAGCAGGCTCGGTGCAGGAAGGCCCGGAAAGCCATACGCTATGGTCGAGTTCAAGCTCGGCAGCAGCATCCTCGAACGTGTAGGAGCCGTGCTTCAACACTCCTTCCTTCTGCTTGGAGGCATATTCAAGGATGTCCTTGAGACTGTGCTCTGGCGCCCATTCCATGAAGACGGGGCGCTCCCGGCCATCCCCAAGGGAAGAATGGAAACACGCCTTGGTATCGGCGCTCCACACCGACAGGGTTAGGGCGAACGCCGTTTCCACCAGGATATCTTCAGGGTAGCCGGAAGCCTTGCATAATGCGTCCATGCGCTTCCGCGTGACAGGGATGTGGAAATCCACCTTCCTGACGGAATTTTCCTTGCTGTCAAGTACATCCGGAATCAGGCGGGATTCGAGTTGGGAAGCTGCTGCAAACGCCTTGATGAACCACTGACGGTCCTTTTCGTTTCGGTTAACAACGGATGCAATGCTCTTTCCGGGGTTGGGATTTGATTCGCTCATTGTTCGAATGTTTAGATTCTCAAATTTACCGAATCTCTTCGGTTAAACAATGGCTGAAGGCCGAAAACTGCATTCCAGCGACGTCCGCAGCGGCAGGAAGTCATTCCTCGCTGATCGTCACTATCATCATTCCGGAGCCGAGGGAGGTTTCAAGGGCCATCAGGGTACGGTCGCGACCCGTGGAGCGCCAGACGGTGATCTCATCACCGCTGCCATTCTCCATCAGACCTAGCCCGTGCATCTTCAGATGCAGGCGCTCCGTCCTCTTCCCGGGGAAACGCTCCGTATCGATGCCCTGGAAAGCCAGGGTCGCAGAAGATGACCTTGCGCCCATCAGCAGATGCATAGTCCGGGGTTCCCCATCTGAGAAATCTTGAAAACGGACGAACTGGAGCAGGGAGAGCAAATCCATGGTCCCACCGTCATTGGGAAGCGATTTGATTACAGGGTCGGCAGGCGGTCTTACGAATTCGGTCCTCACCGTTCCCTTGTCATATACACATTCGAACTTGCCCTCTTTTCCGCCCCTCTTGACGGGATTCATATAATACACCGGTTCGAATCCGTCAGGAGTCATATATGAGTCGGCCAGGTACTGGGCATTAAGAAAGAGCCTAAATACCGACTGGGCCCGGACCGAGGCATGTGCATGAAGCACCGGCTGATTGGCGCGCCGGGACCTTTCAACTGAGATCGTGGCTTCCGCTACCTTGGTCTCTATATTCTTCAGCTTGTAGCGTACCTCGTATTTGACAGTACCGAGGGACTCGCTCGGGACCGGTGCCTGTGCTGACAGGAAGCAAGGGAAAAGCAAAGCTCCCAGAAGCAGGATTCTCTTAGTCATCGGGGTGCAACTTCCTGTTTATACTGAAACTGAAGCGAAGGGATTTGACGGCAGACTTGGTCAGGTCCGTCTCTGCGACATGACGTCCGCTGGCATAAGTGAACAGAAGCCGTTTCCCCTGGAGGAAACGCTTGACTATTACGGAGTTGACCGTGCAATCATCGCCTAGCCTCTGCCCTCGCGGAATCCTTGCATTGAATTCCTTGACGGTCCCGACCGGCTCTTCGAACAACTCCAGCAGAGCGTCGAGACTGGCAGCGGCCTCGTCCGGAGTGGAACCCATATATATGCATATCTCATCGATATGGTCGAGGGAAGAGTTCGAATCATTCCGCTCATCGATGGTTTCAAGGATGCGGAAAGATGTGCTGAGGCCGAGATAAAAGCCGAAGGCACCGTCCTGGTCCTTGTAGGAGAACAGGGAGTATTCATACTGGTCCTGCTCCATTGAAGCGACCTCGTTGCGCATCCCGGCCGGGAAATCCTGGGCGAATGCACATATGGAGAATATAGTAACGGCGATTGTAGTCAGAATCCTTTTCATTGGTTTAGCGTGCGATTAATTGTCAATGCAAAGTTATAACATTTTCCCATTCTTCCATCTTTGTGCCAAACTCCATCGCATTTACAGTGTTGCATTTCCGGAATAATTCGTACATTTGAGAAACTAATTCCAATTAACTTGCTCATGAAAAGAATCATTACCATCCTTGCAGCACTCTGCATGGTAGCAGGTGCTCTGCACTCACAGGAGCTCGCCAACTTCCAGAGAGGAGGCGGCCGTGTCGTTTCTCCTGAAATTCAGGGCGACAGCGTCACCTTCCGCTTCCGCGCCGACTATGCCACCTATGTCAGACTCAGCACTTCCTGGACAGGTCCCGTCGACATGGTCCGTGGCCAAGGCAATGTCTGGTCAGCCAAACTCCCCTGCCCCCGTCCTGAGATCTACACCTACAATTTCGTAGTGGACGGCGTTTCCGTCAACGACCCTCAGAACATCCTCGTCCAGCGTGACGGTACTCGTTTCCTCAGTATGGTCATCATACCGGGTGAGCGCAGCGAGAACTATGTCGAGGCAAACCAGCGCGGAACCGTCAGCCATCCCTGGTATGACAGCAAGATCCTCGGCATCAACCGCCGTCTGACCGTCTATACCCCTTACGGATACGAGGCCAATCCCAAGAAGAAATATCCTGTCCTCTACCTCCTGCACGGAGCCGGCGGCGACGAGGAAGCCTGGATCTCCATGGGCCGCACCGCCCAGATCCTCGACAACCTCATCGAGAAGGGCCTTGCCGAGCCTATGATCGTCGTCATGCCGAACGGCAATCCCGGACAGCAGGCCGCAGGTACCCTCAATCTGCCCACCAAGCAGGTCAC
>JAEEGL010015928.1_pt1 | contig 14451 bp, 10 predicted proteins | sample 9134231 | NCBI WGS metagenome assembly JAEEGL01 (sample SAMN16246548, study PRJNA631951) | gut metagenome | biome: gut microbiome; feature: rumen; material: fiber-attached | host: Bos | place: Iran: Karaj | collected 2018-10
TATCTACTTTTTTAGGTAATTATATTAATGAAAAAATATTATCAATTTTCTCTGAAACAATTTATAGAAAAAAAATGAATGAATTAATTAATGAAGGTTTAGCAGATAATGCAAATATGATGAATTTTCATAATAATTCTAATATTATTGAATTATATGAAAGTGATAGTTTTGGTTTATTTGATTATATTAATAATTATTGTCAACATAATTCAATGGATAATTTAGATTTAATTCTATCAACAAAATTTTTGGATTTAAGTGAAAAATATAATTTAAATGAACAAATTAAATTTAATTTAAATAATTCAACTAATCAAGTTGAATTTTATTTAAATCAAACTGAAGGTGTTTGTAAATATTCTTTAAATAAAATTATTTATCAAAATTATAATAACGTTCCTCAAAGTGTTTATGATTTATATTTATCAAGTGAATTTAAAGAAATTTGTATGATAATGATGGCAGTTCTTTATGAAAATCAAATATTAAAAAAACAAGATAATTTATATGATGATTATATTATGTCAAATGGAAGACCTAGAAAATCTGGTTATATAATAAATAAATTTTTATCAATAATAAATCCAATATTTGATTTTGGATTAAATTCAAATAACAATTCATTCATATCAAATTCACAAATTAATATTGAACAATATAAATTTAATTTCTCTGAATTTAAAAATAAATATATTATATGTTTTAAAAGTAATAATAAATATGAAAAAAAAGTAATTTTTCCTAGATTAATATATAATCAAATAGTATATAATGATATTTTAGAAATTATTAATTTTTATAATGAAGAATTTGATGAAGAAATTCCATATGAAACTTTTAATTTTGAAATATTTAATGGAATTGATAATGAAAATTATATTTCTGCTCATAATACAAATAATATTGATAATAAAGAAAAAGCAAAGAGAATAATAGAAAAATTAATTAATTTTAAATTACCTCCTGAAATTACTAAATCTAAAGATTTTCAATTAAAATCTCAAATTAAACCAAAAGAAAAAAAAACTTCTTTAGGAAATTTAAATAAATCTAAAGATGAAATAAAATATTTAATGGGAAATACTAAAATTTTTATGCAAAAAGCTTTTTATGAATTATTATTACAAAAGAAAAAAGAATTAAATACGAGTAAAAAATTTTTTGCTCATAAAATTGTATTGAAAATAATTGGATTTAAATCAAGAAAAAAATATTTAAAATTTAAAAGATTAATTAATTACTTGCAAATTTTTTATAGAAAATATAAAAAACAATTAGAAGAAGTTTTATATTTGCAAAATATTGTGTATTTACAATCATGTTTTAGGAGATATCTAGTTAAAAGTAAAATTGTATTTTTAAAAAATAATGCAATTAAAATTCAAAAAGTATATAAAGGAATGATAATAAAAAAAAAAATAAAAAAAATTAGAAAAGCAATAAATAAAATTATACCTCATATAAGATATTATTTAACAAGATTAATTTTAAAAAACAGAAAAGAAATAAGAAAATATGTTTATTCAATAATTAAAAAATCTTTTGATAAGATAGTTTATAAAAAAAAATTTGACTTTTCAATTTTACTAAATTCCTTTTGTAGAAAATGGTTATTTAGAATTCATAATAAGTCATTAATTAAATTAATAAATCAAAAAAAATATTTAAGAATATTAACAAAAAGTGCAATTAAAATTCAAACATTTTATAGGGCATATTTAGCATTTATGAGATATCATTATCAAAAATTTTCAACTGATTTAATAAGAGGTTATTGGAAAATGATTAAAGCAGTTAATAAAATAGAAAAAATGAGAACTTCAGCAATAAAAATACAAAAAGTAGTTAAAAAATATTTAACAGAAAAAGCTTATTTTGAAAATATAACTAATCAATATTTAGAACAACATTATAATAAATATTATAATGATGAAATAAAGAAAATTAGACAATATTTTAAACATAAAAATTCTTCATATTTAAATATATCAGAAAATGAAAATTTATTTGTTAAGAAAATATTATTTTTTTCAAAAATAATTGATATTGATTTATATAATAGTACAATTCATTATTTAAATGATGAATATTTCATTGAAAAATATTCAAAAATAGAAATAATAACAAAAAAAATGTATTCATCAAATATAATAAATATTCAATTAGGAGAATGTCACACATTAATATTAAATTCAAAAGGAAAAGTTTTTGCATTTGGTTGGAATGAAAATAAACAATGTGATGTAGAAAATGGAATAAATAAATCAAATACTACATTTTATACAGAAATATCAACAACTCGTAATGATTCATATTTATTAGACAACAAAAATAATTTAACATCAAGTCGTTTAACATATTCAAATAATAACTTTAATTATATTTCCTCATCAAAAACTAGTCATTTATATGCAACAGATACAAAAAAAAAAAATATGATATATTACATTTATGAAGATAATATAAATACTTTTATGTTTGAAAATAAAGTTCAAATAAAACAAATTGCATGTGGTAAATCATTTGTTTTATTTTTATCAAATTCAGGTTTAGTTTATTCAAGAGGAACAAAAAATTCAAAAGGAGAATTAGGTTTAGGTGATTTTAAAGGAAGAAGTACACCAACTTTAATTTCAATATTTGTTAAAAATGGTGATAAAATAATTAGTGTTAAATGTGGATATAAACATTCATTAGCATTAGCAAGTAATGGTAAAGTATATTCTTGGGGAAGTAATTCAAATGGACAATGTGGAATTAGTATTAAAAGTTCTTTTAATAAACCAATGTGGATTAAAGTAGATTTTAAAATAATTGGAATTTGTTGTGGATTGAGAAATTCATATTTTTTAAGTGAAGATAGGAAAATTTATTTTTGTGGTAATGGTGGTGTTAATAATGATAATTCTAATGATATGAAATTAATTAATTTTCCTATTAGTTATGGTGATGTTAATTTAAGTACTTTGGGAATTTATCCTATTAAAATTAATTCTTCTTGGAATGAAAGTTTAAGTATTTTTTATATTACATTTGGTAATGTTAGTTCTATTAAGATTAGTCATAAAAATGTTAATGGAATTAATATGCAAAAAATTAAATGGATGATTGATAAATTGACTTTTATTTGGGATACTGATAATATTGATATTAAAAATTTAACTAAGGATATTAAAGGGTTGAATGAGTTTATTTAATAATAATTTTTATATATATAATTATTTATTATATATATTATTATTGTTTTATTTTAATATTTGGTATTTTAAAAAATTAAGTTATATAAATTATATAATTTATTTTAATATTTTATTGAATTTAAATTTGTTGATGATATATTTTGACTTATTTGACCTGTTGTATAAAATCTTTTAAATGAATAACTATTATTTTTTTTATGTTTTATCATTTTTCCTATTATTATATCATTTTTATCTTTACTTTTTGATTTTTTATTATTTTTTACAATAAGTGATATACCATTATACCAAAATTTAAATTCATCAAAATTTATAAATATTATTTCTAAATTCTTTTCTTCTGATAATAGAATTGTAAATGAAAAATATTTACATAAAGCAGATCTTATTTTTTGATTATCATCCATATCAATTTCATTTAATTCTTTTAAATGAATAAATTTATTTAAACTTCTTATATTTCTATTAGGTTCTTTTTCACATTTTTGATTATATCTCAAATAAAAAGTATAAATTTTAATTATACCTTTCATAAAATGTTGAATGAGAATATTAGAAAGTTGTTTAAATTCAATTTTCAAAGTTTTATTTTTATAATTAAAAAAGTTTTTTTCATCATTTTTAGAATCAGTAAGTAATAATAATTTATTTGTAAAATCAATAGAAATTAATCCTATATTATAACCAATAAATTCAGGAGTTTTATCTGTAACATTTAAAGGATTAAATCTTCTTTCATATTTATTCATTATTTTATAATAACAAAATGATTCATCAAATATATTATTTTTTTTATAAGAATTATTATAATCAGTATTAGAATTTTTATTATTTACTAAAATATTAAATCTTGAAGAAGTAACTGTTGAAATTGGAGAAGTTTGAGTTTTTAAAATTTGATTTTCAATAGATATATTATTAGATGGATATATTAATTTATATGAATCATTTTTATTTCCATCAATATTACTATTTATGTTACTTAATGAAATTTGATAATTATCTAATTTTGTTTTTGCTTTTGATTTAAAATAATTTAGGTTTTTATCTCTGGATGACGATTTTGATTTATTTTTTTTTTTCTGATTTTTTGTTAATTCAAAATTATTTTCTTTTATTAAAAATAAGTTTTTATTTGATGAATTATTTGTATTAATTTTATTTAATTTATTTTCTAATTCTTCAATTAAATTATTTAATTCTATTAATTTTTCTTCTATGAGTTGTTTTGTATTTAATAAATCATTTAATTTATCTTTTGCATCTTTTTTTTTTCCTTTATATTCTTTTTTGATATAATTAAAAGATTCTTGTATCTTTTGATCAAGATATGATATTTTAATTAAATATTTAAATAATAAAAGTAATTGAGTTTCGTTAATTATATCCTTATTTATTTTTTTTATTGATTCAATTATATTATTTAAAAATGAATCAATTTTTCCTTCTTGAATTAATTTTTTATCATTAAAATTAGTTTTAATTACATCTATAATTTTATTCATATTTTCAAATTTTAAATCTTCAAAAACATTTTTAACAAGTTCAATTAATTTTTCAGTTGGACAATTAATTATATCATTTTTGTCAATTTTGATTTTATTAATTAATTCTCTTTGACTATTTAAATTATCTTGAAGTAAAACTCTTAAAATTTCTTCTAATGATTCTTTATTTGATAATAAATCTTCTAATTCTCTTTGTTTATTTTCTTTCTTTTTTTTTAATTCTGATAACTCATTTTGAATATTAGTTATATCTAAATTTTTTTTATTTAATTTCCTTTTTAATTTTGAAATTTTTTGTTTTGTTTCATTTATTCTAATTTTATGGAATATACTTTCATTTTTTTGTCTTAATTCTAACATTGAAATAGAAGTGGAAAATAATGAATTAGATTGACTTTTTTTAATTATATTATTTTCTTTTTCGTTATTATTTGTTTCGTTATTATTATACTTTAAATTTTTATAATTGTTATTGAAATTTGTGTTTTTATTATATTCATTACTGTTATTTATATTTTCATTATTGTAAACCATTTCATTTGATGACTTTGATTTGAAATTTTTCTCTAGTTTCTTTTGATCTTTATTGTTATTGTTATATTGATCAAAATTATCAGATTTAATTTTTTTTAAATTTGAAATTTTTAATGAAATTGGTTTTTTAGATAAGGATTTGAATTTTTGTTGAATTGAATTTTTAACGTTAAAGACATTATTGTTTGTATTATTATATTCCATTAAATTTAATATTTTTTTTACTCTATAAAAAAATCAAACATTAAAAATTAATTAAATTTAAATATATTTTTTTATTAAATAAATAATAAATATAATAAAAATAATATATTTATTTATATTCTCATAATTTGAATATAAAATTATCCAATTTCAAAAAATTTATAATATTATAATTATATATAAAATATCTAATATACAAATTAATAATTTGAAAAAATATCATTCCAAAATCTTATTATAATTATAGAAAAATTATAAATTAATTTTAATATTTAAATTTTAAAAATTAAAAAAATTTTCATATAAAAAATATATTTTATATATTTATTGTTCTTGCCAAAATTCAACAAATTCTCTATAATTAATTTTTCCATTATTATCTAAATCAATTTCAGTAATAATTTCATTGACTTCATCCTCACTAAATTTTTGTCCTAAATCCATTAATATATGTTTAAATTCATTTATTGATAATGTTCCATCATGTTTTTTATCAAAAATTTCAAAAGCATTTAATATATCATCAGTTGACATTGTATTTTTAGAAAGATTAAATCTTTTAATAAATTCAATAAAATCATTAAATGATATTGTTGAATCACTTTCTATTTTATTCATTGATTTCCATATTTGTTCTATTTCTTCTTCTGTTCCTTCTTTTCCTAATTTCTTTAAAATTGTCTTCATTTCTTTTCTTTCTATTTTTCCATTTTTATTTAAATCATATGAATTAAATAAATCTTGATATTCTGATAAAACTTCTTCTGGAATTCTTTTTTTATCTGACATTTAATTTGTTTTTAAATTAAAAATTAAATTTATTTTTATCTAAGAAAAAAAATAAAATTAAAACTCAAAATTTTATTAAAAATATGTTTAATAATAACATATAATTTTATTTTTAATATTTATAAATTATTTTAATAATTTGGACCAATATTAAATTTTAATTCTTCATCACCTGATCTCATTAAAGCCATTAAAATTTTTTGATCTCTGAATTTATTTCTATAATTTAAACTTTGATTAATTAGAGAATTATCACTATATTTTTTCTTTAAAATAAAAGATGGTGGCTTATAAGAAACTAATAATTCATTCATTGGTTTTAAATTTTCATTTTCATTATCATTTCCATAATTATTTGGATTAAACACTTTTTCTCTTAAATAAATAGGAATATTTACATTTTGTGATTCATTTAAATTTTTATCTTTAATTATTTTTTTTGAGTTTTTTTTATTTTTAAATTTTTTTATATATTTATCATTATTATTATAATCTACACTATAAATAATTTTATATGGTTTTTTTCTATTTAATTGATGATATTTTTGAATTCTATAAAACATTCCTTGTCCTAAAGATCTATGAATCATTTCATCTTTATTTAAATCAGAAATTGCATTTTGTTCAAATCTATCATATTTTCTATTTTTCATTAAAACATTTTTAGGTGCTAATCTTTCTTTTATTATTGGATCTAATTTTCTTTGATATTTATTACAACTTTTATTATATTCTGAATAATTTTCTGGTGCAAAATATGAATTTAAATTTGATATTTCAGGTTTATCTTCTATATCTAATGTACTATAATTCTTTCTATTTAGGTTATTTCTACTAATTGAAGGTAAAATTAAAGGATTTCTTTTTTTATTACTTTTAATATAAAACTCATTTGAGAATTTTTCATTTAAAATAGAAATATTAGTATTATGATTTGTATTAACATTTGTTGAAGTCAAATATATATTATCTTGATTATCTGATGAGTTATTCATTTAATTTTATAAATTAGTTAATTGTTTTATTAATTATAATAATTAAAATATTGTTTTTATGTATATATGAAAAAATATATATTATTTATTTAATTCTAGTGTTTTACCATATGAAAAAAAATTAATGTTATTTATATCACTATTTCTAACTTCTAAATCAAAAGTTTTAAAAATAGTTCTATTTTGCATTCGACTTCTATTTTTTCTCTCAGTAAAAACTGCATTAACTAATTCTTTTCCAATTGAATTATTATCTTCAAAAGCTTTAATAATTCTCTTTCTCTTTCTATCTCTATATGAAAGAGTATAATTTCTTTCATTTGTATTTTCTTCTGTTAAATTATAATTAATAACCCCTTCATTTGATTTTGTATTTCTTCTTTTTACTTCAAAAATTCTTAAATTTGTATTTTCATTTGGTATTAATGTATTAAATAATATATTATTATTTAATTTTTTGATTTTATAAAAATTAATTTCTGTATTTTTTGATATAAAAGGAATTGATATATTTTTTGAATGTATAATTTTACTATTTCTATTATATTCTTTTTTAAAACTTTCTTTATCTTTTGGAATAAATAAATCATTTGGTTCATTTCTTATTTCTTGAATTGCAATATTTTTATTATATCTATTATTAATAATATTACTTTGAATATTTGCATAATTGAATAAAAGACTTTTAATTATTTTATTTGATAATTCATTAATTTTATCAAAAGGAATAAACCAAACTTCAGATGATTGAGAAACACATTTTATTGTATTTCTTCTTTTTGATAAATGTTTTGCATATTCAATCTCACCAAAAATTTCATTATTTCTTAATCTTATTAACTCAAAATTAAATTATAAAATTTATTCTTACTCTAATTTCTTCATTTGGATTATTTGAAGGAAAAAATAAAGGTTTTTTGTTTTTATTAGGAGAAACTGAATTTCTTGAATGATCTTTTTTTGATAAACTATATTGACCATTTAATAAAAAATTTAAATATGTTGATTCTTGTTTTAAAAATTTTATTTTATGTTCAATTTTTTCTAATTCAATAGCAAAATGATTTTTTGGAATTGCTTTTTTATAAACTTCAAATATTCCATTTATTATTAAATAAATACCATCTAATTCTTGTCCTTCTTTATATACAATATCTTCAGTTTTATAATATAATTTATCATAATTTAAAAATAATCTTGTATAATCATGTTCTTTAATTTTATTAAATGGGAAAAAAGTTTTTAATTTTTTTGAAAATTTTTTTATTTTTATCAAAATATCCTCATTGGTTAATTGAATAAATTTTGCAAAAGAAAATTCACCAAAACAACAATCACAAATACAAATTTCTTCTTTTAAAGCACTTCTTCCTAATTTTAAATTTGAATCACTTGTTTCACCATAAATTAATTGATAATATTTTGTTCTTTCTTTATTATATACTTTTACAATTGAATTTTGATAAAAATATTTTAATTTCATGTTTAAACATAATTCTTTTAGACAAAAATAACCTCTTTGATCATGGATTTTTTTATAAAATGGAATATTTTTCATTATTGACATTACTGTTTGTAATTCACTTCTTGAAAATAAGTTTGGATTATTTGAATTTTTTATATATATTGAACGTATTATATCAAATTCTTCATACTTTAAAGACATATATACAAATTTCCTTTTATTTTAATGAATTAAATTTTAAAACTATTATTGAATAAAGAAAAATTATATAAATTATTAAATTTAAAACTTCAAAGAAAAATTTAAAATTATTTAATACAAATAATTAATATATTTTATGAATATTAAGTTGAAAATTGAGGAGGAACAGCAACATGATACCAATATTTACACCATACATTTGCAGTATATACATTTTTTTCAACATAACTTTGACTATTATAATAATATGAATTGCTACCTGTAGCAGCAATAGATTTTAAAGTAGAAGGTTCTCCAGTTAATGATGTAAATGTAATGGAACTATTTCTTCCTATAAAATAAAATGCATAAGGTTCAACTGTCATTAAACTCGTATCAGATGCTTTTATTGTTAAATTAATATTATCATTATAAAAACAATTAGCTCCAAAATATACAACACTTGAAGGACATATCACTGTTCTTAAAGAAGAACATAATGCAAAACATGAATTTCTTAATATTGTTACTCCTGTTAAATCTAAATTAATTAATGAATTACATCTTCTAAAAGCACAATGTCCTATTTCATATGATCCTCCAGAATTAAAGATTACTGATTGAAGTAATTCACAATCACCAAATGATAAATCACCTACAAAAGATATATTTTTAGGAATTGTTACAGATTTTAAATTTTTATTTCCAAAAAAAGCAAAATCTCCTATTCTTGAAATAATTTTATTATTAAATTTTGAAGGTAAAGTAATAATATTATCATTTCCAGTATATTCATATATAATATATGTATTTTCATCCTCATCTAAAATATATGTATAATCTCCATTTATAACTAAATCACCTGAAGTTTTATCATTTCCATCTCCTCTAACCCCATCAATAATTGCAAAACAAAATCCAATATCTTCATCTGTGCCATTACCATTAGAAGATGCTTCCTTTATATTTTGACATTCTGTAGTATCAATATTAGAATAAATACTATAATTAGCAGACATATTATATCTTTCACTATATCCACATTTATATCCTTTAATTTTAATATTTTCAAAAATATCATTCCATTGAGGCATAAATTGACTTGAACTTCCATTAACTAAGAAAATTCCATTACCTGTAGAAGCAACAGTTGTCCCAATTTCTCCTTTATTGTTACAATAAGTTAGAGTCTCACCATTTGTTTGAATTATTCCACTTTTAATATGTAAACCAGCAGAACCTCCTACATAAACAGCAGAAGAATGAGTATTAACTAAATTAATTTTATCAATAGTAATACCATTAGAAGAGGACACTAAAAATACTCCATTTCCACATGCTTCACCATAAACATAATGTACATTTACATTTGGACCACAATCATTAGCTAATCTTAAAGCAGCATATGTTGCACTAGTACAACATCTAATTCCTATAATTTTATTTATCCAAACATTATAACTACAATTTAATAAAACTCCACAACCAACTGATGCATCTGTTACTTTTATTGTACCCATATATATATTATATGCATTAAATGTTTCTATTCCATGTTCCTCTGTTCCATCAAATCTAATATTATCAAAATATAAATCATGAGACCATCTACTTAAATCAACATTTGCAATTGCATTTGCTTGACTTTGTGCCCTTATTCCAATTCCTGCTGAGTGAACTTCACCTTTAGCAACACCAACATAAATATTATTCATAATTATCCTATAAGATTGGGCAATAAAAATTGAATAAGTAGGCGTTCCTGTAAATGTTAAATTTCTAATTGATGAATCATGAACTCCTCTTTCCATATCTATAAATGCTAATATATTATAAGTTATATTATTAGATGTAAAACTTTCACTCATATCACAATATATTGTATGATTTAAAAAATCAATTATAGTATAACTTGATATTTTATAGGATACACTATTATACATTCTATTACTGCTACTTACTTTAGAATTTTTATTTTGTGATGCAGTTCCTGTTGAACCATTTGTAATTACACAAATTTTTTCTTTTGAATTTCTTCCATTTGTTAATAAACTTTGTGCAACATTTAAACAATCTAATAAACCTTCATAGCTTGTTGAATAAGGAATATATTCACTATATTCATTTATTGTATTATCTGTTGTATATAAAATATACCAAGTATTTGATGTTATACAATATCCAACTTTTACTCTTGGTAGTATATCATTATCACTATCAAATGATGCTATTTTTTCATTTACTTCATTAACATTAACTGAAGGAGTAACTGAAGGTAAATCAGGAGGTTCAGAAGTATCTAAATCTCCAACTGCACTTGATGTATTATATACATCCTCAATAACAATAACATTTTTATCAAATGAAGTTGAAGTACCAATAACTAATATATTTTCATAAGATAAAATACCTCTTTCATCAACAGTTATTGGTATTAAAAAATATACATTTATATTTCCACTTATTATTCCTTCAACATAAATATAAGTATTACCTTCTTTAATTGATGTTATTGTAATTTTTTTTCCATTTAATGAACTATTTACATAATTACTTAAATTAACAGAAGATAATGATATTGCATTATATGTTGATAAATCAATTGTAATACTTCTTGAAGTAAAAATAGGAATAATAGCTGCATTTTCATAAGTATAAATTGAAATATTATCTAATTTTAATCCTCCTCTTGCACCTTTACCTATTGACATTAGGAAACAATTAATAATATCTGTAGTAACAGATGAACTTTTTTCAATTATTTTTTTATTTAAAATAATATTTCCATCTAAAGAAAAAATAGATAAAGCAATTTGATTAGTATTTCTATCAACATATAATTTATAATGATAAAATGAACTTGGATAAGAAACAGATGTATCTGAATCATTTATTATCCATGTTAAATTATTTGAACCATTGTTATAAGTATTACTATACATTTTTAATATATAAGAATCTGTAGATGATGAATCAGTTAATAAATAAAAAGTTGAGCCACTTTGATTGTTATTCACTGTTGAAATACCTGCTTCAAATTCTAAAATATAAGTATCATTTTCAGGAATATTTAAATTAAAAATAGTATTAATTGAAGAAACTTTATTACTATTTGAACTACAAGATAAATATTGTCCTTGAATATCAGAATTTGAAATTGTAGGAGTAGTATTTGAATAATTACATACTGTATTTACATTTGTTATATTTTCAAAATCTTCACCAAAATATATACTATATATATTATAACAATCATCTTCATTAATAGTAATACTTCCATCTGTTAATCCTGAAGTAATTGTTAATGAAACATTTCCTGAGTAATTAATTCCTGATAATAAAACATATAATTGTGATGAACCGATTTCAATTGATTCTATTGCTATAAATGATACTGAATTTGAATTAATCGTTCCAGTTGCAATAATATCTCCTTCTGATATTGAAATAATTGTTTTATATGAACCTAAATTTATTAATGTTAAACTTTTTCCTGTATTATTTGCTCCTATATATGCTATTTTTTTATATGAAGGAGCTGCTAGTTTAGGAGTGGAACTCATTATATTATTAATAAAAAATTGTTGAATAAAAATTTTATAAAAAAAATAAGTTCTTAAAATTAAAAACTTATAAATTAATCATTAATTATAAATATATTAAAAATAAAGTTTTTATAAATAAAATGTAATTTAAATTTTAATTATAAAAATAAAAACAAAAATTTGAAATATATTATTTAAATTAACATTTTTTTAATATAAAAAAAAATTAAAAACAAATAAAATGTCTTATAAAGAAAAAAGAAAAAATCTATCTCTTTCAAAAATCTCATCCTCAGACTCACCTTATATAACAGGTAATCAAAAAAAAAAAATTAACTCTAACATAAATAGTTCCATCTCAAATACCAAGAAAATTTGATTTATCAAAATACACAACACGTCCTCCCTTATCTCAAACTGAGCATTTTCCTTATTATGACAGACCTTACAATCCAAATGATTCCTTTTCAAATGAACCAAAACAATGGAAAAAAATAATAGGAGGAAGTCTCTCACGTTCAAAAAGAAAAACAAATCCAATATATGACCATATAAAAAGAGAAAATGTTCCTGGACCAGGAAATTATAATCCAAAACTTATTTTAACAAGACCAATGACTCCTTCTTATAAATGTGGTATTAGAAGAGAAGGTAAAAGTGATTTTAATGTTGTTACTGGAACTTCTGTTTTTGTTGGTCCTGGAAAATATTTTTTTAAATTTGGTGATGAAGTCAGAAGTGATTTTAAAAATAGTCCTTTATATAGTATTGGTAGAGGTGGAAGAATTCCACTTTATGGTAAAATTTGGACTAAAAATGAAATGTATTTTTTATTGCCTGCTTTTAAAAAAATGGGTTTTTATAGGAAAGATTTTGGAAAAAAAAATTATTATATTAATGATAATTTTGGAAATAGAGGATTTAGTGCTAAAATAACTGGGAAAAAAAAAGTTTTTCTTATGTAATTTTGTTTTTTTTATTTTTTTTAGGTAGTAATTGATTTTAATAAAATAATAAAATATATTTAATTTTTTATGTAAATTTAAAAAAAAATAAAAGAATCTAAAAAATTAAAAAAATATAAATTTTAACATTAAAAAAAGAAAAAAAAAAAATGGGTTCAATAATAAACAAAATAGTCTTCATGCCTCAATTAAAAGTTCATGAACAAGACACAGAAAATGATAAATTTCTCACAACTTCTCATGGTTCCCAAATTCAAGTAAAAACAATAATAAAAAATGAAAATTACTTATATCTAATAGTATCTCATGGTAATGCAGAAGACGTATATGGAGTATATGATTGGGCATCAAAATCATTATCTCATTACGTAAACGTAAATATAATAATGTATGAATATACAGGATATGGAACAAATAATCAAGAAGCATTTCCATGTTCCGAACAATATTGTTACAATGATATTGATGCAGTATATAAATATGTAACAGAACAATTAAATGTTCCTCCTGATAGAATTGTTGCTTATGGTAGAAGTGTTGGTAGTGGACCAAGTTGTTATTTAGCTGAAAAATATAAAATTAGAGGTTTGATTATTAATTGTGGATTTTTAAGTGCTTTTAGAGTTATTTTTAAATTTAGATTTACTATGCCTGGAGATATGTTTCCTAATATTGATAGAATGAAAAATATTGATTGTCCTGTTTGTGTTTTTCATTCTATTAAAGATGAAATTATACCTTTTTATCATGGGAAGGAATTGTATAAAGCTAGTAAAAAAAAGTTTGAACCACTTTTTATTGATGGAACTTCACATAATAATATTGATAGATTAAGTGATGATGTTTATCAACATATGCAAAAATTTTTTAAGTTTTTGGATGAAGATTATCAAGAAGTTAAAAATGAAGTTGATGATATTAATGAAATGCAATAAAAGATTTTTTTTTATTTAATATGTTTTTTTTTTTTTACTTAGGGCACTTTTAATAAGAAACACTAATTAAAAAATTAAATTTATTTAAAAAATATTATTTATAAATAACATTTTTTATACTTTAAAAA
>JAEEGL011344536.1_pt1 | contig 14451 bp, 9 predicted proteins | sample 9134231 | NCBI WGS metagenome assembly JAEEGL01 (sample SAMN16246548, study PRJNA631951) | gut metagenome | biome: gut microbiome; feature: rumen; material: fiber-attached | host: Bos | place: Iran: Karaj | collected 2018-10
CCCTATTATTAAAGTTTCTGTAAAAAATTCCTTTGATAAGGACGGAGCCTGCCATTTGACCACAGCCAACTTTTCGGGTGCAGACATGCCAGAAGTCTCTTTATTGCCTTCCCCTGTTGACATTCAAATTCCTAATTCCCCTGCTGCTTTTGAGGTTACAGAGATGTCCACTATCCCCAGCATCCACTTCTATGCTGATTATTCTACCCTTCATATAAGCGGGGAAGTGGTAGTGGAACCCACCACTGAAACCATCCACATTGACCGCAGTTCCTCTATTAGTGTGAGAATTGCGACAGAGATACCGCTCAGAATAGATTTGAATGACATCTCTTTCCGTGATACCATCAAAATGAATGCCGTTGAATTACCCTCTGCCGATCGTATCAGCGATTTAACACTGCAAATACTCTTTGAAAATGATTTGCCCATTGATGTTGTAACCCAAATCTATTTTTGTGATGACAACTATGAAATCATCGATTCCGCCTTTGTAAATCCACATATTTTACAAGGAGCTTATGCCAATGATCCTATATTTTGTGAACCCATCTATATTCATAAAACAGAGTTCAATGAAATTCGCCGTCTGCTTAACTGCGACTACCTGCTCCTTTCAGCGAAGTTGAATACGCATGGGAAAGTGGATGTAGATGTTCGACGCTACTTGAGAACGAAAGTGTCGGCAAAATGGAATGTTTATTTGTAAAATAGTAAAAGCGTGAATTATGAAAAAAAGATATACTAAAATATGGTTGTGGCTGATTTTAAGCGTGTTGGAATGCAATATACAAGCACAAACCAGCGAAATGGTGCATTTTATGCGCTACAACCCATGGCAGATTTACACTTCGCCTGGCACTTTCTCCCCTTGTGACGTATATATTGCCCTGCCCGTCATCAGCAACATACAAGCAGGAGTATATAATCCCACTTTCCGCTATGGTAAACTCTTTGAAGAGCAAAATGGTTATCCAACCCATCTTACAAGTCAAAAATTTGTAAACAGTTTGAGCAAACGCGACAACTGGCTGGTGGCCGATGTGAGCACAGAAATTTTAGGTTTCGGTTTCCGCTTGAATAATCTGTTTCTCTCTTTCGATTACCGGCTGAAAGCGAATGTCGCTTTTTCTGCCTCGAAAGATCTTTTTGGAATGGTGCTTTTAGGGAATTTGGCCTATACCGACAAGCCTGCCGATATCAATATGCAACTGAACGTCAATGCCTACAGGGAATTAAGTGTGGGTGCCCAATACCGTTTCAACGAACATTTGAGTTTCGGTGCACGACAAAAATTCTTAATAGGATTAGCCAATATCAATACCAAAAAGTTGTCAGCTGAAATTGCCACTGATCCCACCACGTACGATATTTTTCTGAAATATCAGGTGGATATGAATAGCGCTTGTATCATGCCTTATAATCTCAATACCGCCATCGGAGGAAAACATTTCCAACTGCTAACCGATGAATTCACCTTTGGCAATATCTATAAAAATTTCGGATTGGGTTGGGACTTCGGTGTGCAATATCGCTTCAACGATCGATTCACATTGTCGGCAAGCGTGCTTGATCTCGGGTTTATTTTGTGGAAATCAAGTGCGCACAACCTTTCAGGAGAGGTAAAAGACAATGGTGCCCGATACCAGAATGGCGGATTCCTGTTCTCAGGATTCAATGAAGATGAATTGGAGAATTTCATTTCCAACCGTTCATACCAAGGCGAAGTGGTGGATTCCTTATTGGGTTATTTCCCTGTCGAATCCAATATAATTAAAGGTTACACTACCGGATTGAACACCCGCATGATGGTACAATTTGATTATAATCTAAACAACCGGCATCGCTTTTCAGCATTGGCACAAGCCGCTCGCGTAGGCAATACACTTATTCCTTCCTTAACATTAGCTTATAGTGCCTCCTTTACCGAATGGGTGGATTTGTGCGTGGCCTACACCGTAATGAAAAACAGTTACGACAACTTGGGCATCGGCTTGGGATTCAACTTAAAAGTAGTAACCCTCTTCGCCACTTGCGAAAACATCATTCCAGCCATCAACCGTACTCGTCTGTCGAATCCTAATTTCCAGGTTGGCATTGTTTTCAACTGGAAGAAAAAAGTCAAACTCGAGGAATAATCGCATCCTGCCAATTTGGCAGTCATCTGATTTGGCAAAATTATTGCAAGAATTGATAGCGTTTTTATAAATTAAAAAATAATAATGCTATGAATTTAAATAATTTTACGATTAAGTCACAAGAAGTCATTGCACAAGCACAAATGGTTGCGATGCAGAATCAGCAGCAACAGATTGATACTGTGCACATATTGAAAGCAATGATAGAAACAGATGAAAATATCACCTCGTTTTTATTAAAAAAACAAGAAGCCGACCCTGGCGTGGTTAAGACGAGATTGGACAAACAGATTAAAAGTTTGCCCAAGGTTAGTGGCGGAAACATTTATTTGTCGGGAAGTGCCCAGACAGCCATGCAGAAAGCCATTGTTTTTGCACAGGAGTTAGGCGACGAGTTTATTTCATTGGAACACCTTTTCTATGGCGTATTGATGGCCAACGATGCCACTTCTCAAATATTGAAAGATGCGGGCGTTACGGAAAAAGGCACACGGGCGGCGATACAAGAGTTGCGGAAAGGCTCGAAAGTGAACAGCGCCGATAGTGAAGAAACCTACAATGCACTAAACAAATATGCCACCAATCTTAACGAAGCTGCCCGAAAAGGAAAACTGGATCCCGTCATTGGCAGAGATGAAGAGATACGCAGGGTATTGCAAATATTATCACGACGTACAAAGAACAACCCTATTTTAATTGGGGAGGCTGGTGTCGGTAAAACGGCCATTGCAGAAGGCTTGGCACATCGTTTGGTGAGCGGCGATATTCCTGAGAATTTGAAGTCCAAACAACTTTATTCTCTGGATATGGGAGCGCTGGTAGCCGGAGCGAAGTATAAAGGAGAATTTGAGGAACGTTTGAAAAGCGTCATCAAAGAAGTGGTCAATTCCAATGGTGAAATTATTCTTTTTATCGATGAAATCCACACCCTTGTGGGAGCAGGTGCTTCCAACGACGGAGCCATGGATGCTGCCAACATTCTCAAACCCGCACTCGCCAGAGGCGAACTGAGATCTATCGGTGCCACTACGCTCAATGAGTACCAAAAATACTTTGAAAAAGACAAGGCATTGGAAAGACGTTTCCAACCGGTGATGATTAATGAGCCCGATAAATATTCGGCCATCTCTATCTTGCGTGGTTTAAAAGAACGTTATGAAAATCACCACCATGTGAGAATCACCGATGATGCCATCATTGCTGCTGTCGAACTCTCCCAACGCTATATCACAGATCGTTCTCTTCCCGATAAAGCCATCGACCTGATAGATGAAGCTGCTGCCAAATTGAAATTGGAAATCAACTCCCTTCCTGAAGAACTGGATGAAATTGAACGTAAAATACGCCAACTTGAAATTGAACGGGAGGCTATCAAACGTGAAAATTCCAAAGAGAAAATGACCTCTCTGAATAAATCCATCTCCGAATTGCAAGAACAACGGAATTCACTTTCTACCAAATGGCGTGCAGAAAAAGAGATTGTTGACAAGATTCAACAACACAAAAAGCAGATTGAGGAATATAAATTAGAAGCCAGCAACGAAGAGCGTCAGGGCAATTATGGACGTGTAGCTGAATTGCGTTATGGATTGATCAAGAATGCGGAAAACGAAATCGCAGATTTGCAGGTTCAGCTGGCCAAAACCCAAGGCGACCATGCGCTGATTGACGAAGAGGTAGGCGAAGATGATATTGCTGAAGTAGTTGCCCGTTGGACAGGCATCCCCGTCAGCAAAATGATGCAAAGCGAAAAATCAAAACTGCTTCACCTTGAAGAGGAGTTGCACAAGCGGGTAATTGGTCAGGAAGAGGCAATTACGGCCATAGCCAATGCCATCCGGCGGAGTCGTGCAGGCTTGCAAGACAGTAAAAAACCTATCGGCTCGTTCATCTTTATGGGAACTACCGGAGTAGGGAAAACCGAATTAGCCAAAGCCTTGGCCGAATATCTGTTCAATACCGAAGAGGCTATCGTCCGTTTCGATATGAGCGAGTTCCAAGAAAAACATTCGGTTTCCCGTCTTATCGGCTCCCCTCCGGGTTACGTCGGATACGATGAAGGCGGACAATTAACCGATAAGATTCGTCGGAGACCTTACTCTGTCGTACTTTTTGATGAAATTGAAAAAGCCCACCCCGATGTCTTCAATATCCTGCTGCAAGTTTTAGACGACGGCCGGCTGACCGACAACAAGGGCCGTGTAGCCGATTTTAAAAACACCATCATCATTATGACTTCCAATTTGGGTTCAGAGATTATTCAAAATAATTATGCAGCCCATGACAACCTGTCGGATGAAGAGGTGTTTGAAAGAACCAAAGCAGAATTGAACGAATTGTTAAAGAAAACATTACGACCAGAATTTTTGAACCGTATTGATGAGATTGTAATGTTTGAACCACTGTCAAAACGGGAAATTCGCGATATTGTAAAACTACAGGTTACCCAATTAAACAACCTGTTGGCGCAACAGAATTTGCAGGTGGAATTCACAAAATATGCTTTGGATCTGCTGGTAGATTTAGGATACGATCCATTGTACGGTGCCCGTCCGTTAAAACGAGTGATTCAGAAAAAAATATTGAACGAATTGTCAAAATATATTTTGGAAGGGAACATCGTGGAAAACGGAACCATTATGATCGATAGCCTCGAAGACGGCAAGTTTGTATTCTTCAACAAAGAGCATGTCTAAAACACTAACATAACCTTATCAGCAAAAAAATCCCGCAGAGACAATAAATCCGCGGGATTTTTTTATTTCACCTCTGCTGGTTCCCTACCGGCAACGATTCAATAAGGTAGGGTCTTGTAACCGATTCCTCGCAATGCAGCAACTCAGGGATAGTCCCTGCAAAAAGCAGATCTCCCCCACTTTCGCCACCGCCCGGTCCTAATTCAATGATATAGTCCGCCTCTTTCATCACATCCAAACTATGCTCAATGAGAATCAATGTGTTTCCTTCATCGGTCATCTCATTAAAAAGCTGCAACAACTTGTGAATATCATCCAAATGCAATCCGTCGGTCGGTTCGTCTAAAATAAAAATCTCTCCCCGACGGTGCAGTTGGTCCGCCAACTTGATGCGTTGTAATTCCCCACCACTTAAGGTACTCATGGATTGATTTAGATGCAGATAACCCAATCCCACACGGTTCAGAGCACGAAGTTGAGATAAAAATGGCTGTTCCGGGAAAAAGGCAATGGCTTCATCTACCGACATATCCATCACTTCTGCAATATTCTTTCCCCGATACTTGGATCGCAACGCCTCTGCACTATAACGCGTACCATGACAAACATCGCAAACTGTCTCTATTGACTCCATAAACGCCATATCCGATACAATAATCCCTTTGCCTCCGCACGCAGGACAAGCCCCTTTGGAATTGAAAGAAAACAACTGCATATTGCTCTTGCTCTCATGAGCAAAAAGCTTGCGAATCGTATCAGAAATATTCAAATAGGTAGCCGGCGTTGACCGAAGATTAATACCAATATTCTTTTGTCCGATGAAAATCACCTCTTTTTCACAATGGTTTTGAAAATACTCCATAAGAGAACTTTTCCCTGAACCAGCCACTCCGGCGATGACCGTCAAAACGCCCTGTGGAATATCAACAGAAAGGTTTTTGAGATTATGTAAATCAGCATTTTGAATATGTGAAAAACAGGTGGGTTTTCGAATATTTTTTTTGATGGAACTTTTATACTGGAGCATTTTTCCCGTAATAGTATCCGATTTCAGCAAATCAGCATAAGAACCCTGGAAAGTAATTTCACCGCCATTACTTCCCGCTTGAGGCCCCATATCCACAATATGGTCGGCCATAGCAATAATTTCCCTGTGATGTTCAACTATCAATATGGTATTCCCATGGTCACGAAGATGCCGCAACGATTTTTTTAGTCGGGCAATATCTTGTGGATGCAGTCCCACACTGGGTTCATCCAAAACGTAAGCCATGTCGGTGAGAGCCGAATTGATATACTTGGCAATTTTAATACGCTGTGCTTCGCCGCCGGATAGCGTTCCTGTTCCTCTGCTCAACGACAAATAACCTAATCCAATGTCGTTCAGTGCCTGCAAACGCTTGATTAGCTCACGCTTAATATCCACAGCCAATGGGTTATCTATACTATTGATAAAATGTACTGCTTCAGAAATGGGCATTTCCACCACATCGGCAATGTTTTTGCCATTGATTCTGCAACTGCGTACCTTTTCATTTACACGCGTGCCATGACAGTCGGGGCATTCAAAAGTAGAGATCATTTTATCCAACACCTTCTGCTGGCGTTTGCCCTCCTTGGTAGTGATGATACTACGATACATACGAGGATACATTCCTTCAAATTTGGCAGATTTGGGCCAGTTGGAAGGTGGATTTTTCAACCGGATTTGAGGCGAATACAAAAATAAGTCAAGTTCCTCTTGGGTATAGTCTTTTATCTTCTTATCAAGATCAAACAATCCGCTGTAGGCATATCGTTTCCACCGCCATGCGCCAGTGGTAAATGTTGGAAAATGAATCACATCCTCATCGTTCAAACATTTGTTAAAATCCACCAACTTATGAATGTCCAGTTCGGTAACAGTGCCCAAGCCGTCGCAGCGAGGACAACTTCCCGCAGGGTGATTGAAAGAGAAGGTATCCGAATAGCCGATAAAAGGTTCGCCAACACGCGAAAACAATAAGCGCAATAACGCATAGATATCGGTATAGGTACCCACTGTAGAACGGGTATTGGCAGCAGGTTTTTTCTGATCTATAACAATGGTAACAGGCATATTTTCCATGTGTTCCACTTTCGGACGACCATATTTTGGCAGATATTGTTGAATAAAACTCGGAAAGGTTTCATTCAGTTCCCGCCGACTCTCGGCAGCAATGGTATCTAAACATAAAGAAGACTTTCCAGATCCCGACACCCCCGTAAATACCGTAATCTTCTTTTTAGGAATTTTCAAAGAGAGGTCTTTCAGATTGTTTTCACTTGCACGTATAATGGAAATCTCGTCACTCATTGTTGTTATTTTTTTTAAAAATATGCTTTTTTAGCAAAAAAAAATAGTTCTGAAATCTCAAAACTATTTTTTTGTTTGTGCCCGAGACAGGACTTGAACCTGCACTCCTTTCGAAATACGCACCTGAAACGTACGCGTCTACCAATTCCGCCACTCGGGCTAATTTTTACAATAATGAATCTATAATCTTCTTTAAGTTAGCCTTAGGTACTAACCCCACTTGTTTTTCAACAACTTCTCCATTTTTAATAAAAAGAACCGTAGGAATACTCATAATGCCAAATTGCACTGCAATTTCATTATTCTCATCAATATCACACTTTGCAACGACCATCTTTCCCTTGTACTCTTCCGCCAATTCTTCAATAGTGGGAGCCAAAGCACGACAAGGGCCGCACCATGTAGCCCAAAAATCAATCATCACCAATTGCGGACTTTGGATGGTTTCTTCAAAATTCTGCGAAGTTATTGCTAATGCCATACGACTATTTTTTTTGTTTCAAACAGGGCTGCAAAGATACATTAAAAAATTGTTTTTTGATAAAAAAATAAAAAAAATTTTTAAGGGCAACATTCTTATCAAAAAAATGTATAATCCATATAAAATATTTTGTATTTTTGCCCAATTTATCTCTAATTAAGGACAAAACTATCATGAAGAAATTTATATTTCTATTATCAGCCATACTATTGCTTATTCAGGGGACATTTGCGCAAAACCCTTCTACTTTAGGTAAAGATTTCTGGGTAACCTATTTGCCCAATGCATGGCCTTCCACCAATGGAAATCCCACACTAACCCTGATTATCACAGGAATGCGGAATTGTAGTGGGGTGGTAAACAATCCTAATACGGGTTGGAGCACTAATTTCAGTGTTACAGCAGGCAATATCACCAACGTTACAATCCCTATTTCACAAGCATATACTACTGGCAGTGAAATGGTTACCAACACAGGGATTCATATTACTTCTACGGATACCATCTCTTGCTACGCCTCCAATTTCATTGATGCTTCATTTGATATCACCAATGTTCTTCCCACCCCAACACTCATGGAAGAATATATCATCCAAACCTATCCCAGTCCCAACGAATGCGAATTTGTTATTTTAGCGACAGAAAACAATACTACCGTTGACATCACTTTAGCCGACAACACCGCCAACGGGCGATATGCAGGCTCTACCTATAGCGTAACCTTGCAAAGAGGCCAATGTTACCAAGTACAAACACTTGCAGATGAATATTACTATTATGACAGCGATTTTACCGGCACGCGGATTTGTGCCCGCGACTGCAAGAAATTAGCAGTTTTCCAAGGAGACCTTTGCGCCAATATCCCCAGCACAGACTATTGCTGCTGCGACCATATTGTTGAACAATCTATTCCTGTTGCCTATTGGGGAAAGAAATTCGTAGTTACCACCTCTTCCTACCGTTATAACGATGTGGTACGGATTACCGCCCTCAATAACAACTGCCAAGTGCGGAAAAACGGCTCTCTCCTTACGACACTCAATGCTGGACAAACCTACCAATTCACCATGCAGAATTCTGAAGCATCTGCCTACATCGAAACCACAGAACCCGCATGTGTTTATTTGTATTTCACCGGTTATGACTACGGCAGTTATGATGGTGACCCTTCGTCGGTGGTTATCAATCCTATAGAACAGCAAATTGATGAAATCACTTTTGGTACTTTTGCCACAACCAATTCGGTGTATCACGTAGTGAATATCATCACCGAGACTGCCAATGTGGGCGGGGTTGTTTTAGACGGCCAAAACGTCTCAAGTCAGTTTACAACGGTGAGTGGCAATCCGACCTATTCGTATGCCAAAATCTCCATTACCAATGGTTCACACACCTTACGAAACACCATGGGAGGATTTGTGGCACACATCTATGGGTTGGGATGGTGCGAAAGTTATTCCTACACCGCAGGGTCCAGTACCGTCAATTTAAATGCCCAATTATACGTTAATGACATAGCCAGCGCTTCGTTGCAAAACGGGACTTCTGGCTGTCCATACTTTCCTCTCACATTCCATACCCAAGTAGAATATCCATATACTGGCATTAACTGGGACTTTGGAGATGGAGGTAGCGGAAGTGGTGAGACCGTAGTACATCAATATGCAAATCCGGGGGATTACAATGTACGTGTTATCATAGAAAGGGTTACCTCCAACTGTTTCAATGATTTTTATGATACCCTCTATACTATGATTCACATTGCCCCCATCTTGCCGCACGTTACCCAAGCTACCATTTGTCCGGGGATGACCTACACTTTCAATGGCAATGTATATACCGAAGAAGGACGTTATGTGGATACCATTCCTTCATCCGGGCTTTGCGATAGTATTGATGTTTTGGAATTAACCTTGTCGGGCGTAATTCCTGATATTACAGATGTAACCATTTGTCCAGGTGAAACATACAATTTCCGTGGTATCACGTACTCTGCAGCCGGACGATACGAAGAAACTGTGCATACACCAGGAGAATGCGATAGCTTAATCGTTCTCAATTTAACTTACTCATCTATCCCATCGCCCAATTTAGGACCCGATCGGACCTTGTGTTATGATAACCAGTTCCCCGTGGTGCTTAATCCGGGCTCATACACCACCTACACGTGGAATACAGGAGCTACATCGCAAACGTTATCCATCAATGAACCAGGAACTTATTATGTTACTGTAGCCAACGAAGACGGCTGTATCGGTTCCGATACGGTAACCATCAAAAAAGTGAATGAAATCACCGTTGAGATTGAAAACCAAACAGAAGATTTTTGCGAAGCTTTTGAAGCTACTTTGGTCGTTCATACCAATGCATCCAATATTGTATGGAGTACTGGTGATACCACAACAACACTTGTTGTACATTCACCTGGCAATTATGTAGTAACTGCTTTTGATGGTGAATGCAACCAAAAAGCAATGGAACCAATTTCTCCTTGCTCCTTCGACTTATATTTGCCCAACTGCATTACTCCAACCAATGTTGATGGCAACAACGACTATTTCTATATCCCTGCAGCACTCAACATCGAAGAGATTGAAATCTTTATTTACGACCGATGGGGAATGCTGGTTTACCACTCCACAGATCCCTATTTCAAATGGGACGGCAGCGTAAATGGGAAAATTGAAACCCTACAAGTATATAGTTACGTTTTATTTATAAAACCAAAAGGAAATCCTCAAAAACAAAGATTAGGAGGGATACTTACCGTTATCTAATACCCGCATTTAAACAAGTTTGAAGCGATCGGTTATTGATATGTATCTTAACATCATAAAAAATTCTATCATCATCATAACCCTTTTGGTTGCTTTGACTGCATGTAAAAAAACGGAGATAGAAGAAACACAGCCCACCCCCTACTCCTTGGAACTCCCTGCTTTTTTCCCAACAATTCTCAACATTCCGAATGACAATCCTTTAACAGTGGAAGGGGTTGAGTTAGGACGTTACCTTTTTTACGATACCTTATTGTGTGGCACCATCAACAATGGAGGAGCCATTTCCTGTGCCAGTTGCCACACACAAAATGCAGGATTTGATTTAGGGAGTAATAACCCTCGGCTATCTGATGGACGACCGGTAGGGGTAGCCGGAACAGCAACGCCTCACAATGCGCTCCCTCTTGTCAATTTAGTATTTAACAATGAAGGATATACATGGAACGGCGCTATCCATAAAAACGCACCTGCAGGTCAGCAAAATATTGAAGATATTGTTGCACATACCGTTACAGATCCTAACGAGATGAATGGCAATTGGGAGACGACCATTGCCGCACTCCGCACACGCGCTGAATACCCCGCCATGTTTCGGAAAGCTTTTGGCACAGAGGAAATCACAAAAGAACGGGTTTGCAAAGCCATTGCCCAATTTGTGAGAACACTCATTTCTGCCAATAGCAAATTTGACCACTACTTGCGAGGAGAGACTCCATTAAGTGCCACAGAACTGAGAGGTTATATCTTATTTAGCACAGAAGAAGGAGCCGATTGTTTTCACTGCCATGGAGGTGGTGGAACTCCCCTTTTTACCACTAATTTATTTTATAACAATGGCTTAGATAATTCATTCACCCAAACAGACGACCGCTACGCTGTTACCGGAATGACCCAAGACATAGGCGCTTATCGAGCTCCTACATTGCGTAATATTTCTGTCTCTGCTCCTTATATGCACGACGGGCGCTTCAATACCTTGGATGAAGTGTTAGATTTTTACAATAGCGGACTACAAAATTCAGCGTATGTTCACCCTTATATGCACAAAATCAATGAAGGAGGAGCGCACCTGACACCAGCACAAATCGCTGATTTAAAAGCATTTTTATCCACACTTACCGATGAAGAATTTATAGAAAACAAAAAAATATCCAATCCTTTCCAAAATAATTAATGATATGAAAATTTATACAAAAACTGGAGATAAGGGAGAAACCTCATTAGTCGGCGGCCACAGAAGTCCCAAAAATTGCTCCCGTCTCAATGCTTACGGCACCATTGATGAACTCAATACAGTTATTGGGATTGCTTTAGAAGAAATACGTAGTTTAAAACTTGAAAATGAAGGCGATAAAGAGACAAAAAAATTAGTAGAACGACTTTTATGGATCCAGAACTGCCTATTTACCACCGGAGGCATGTTAGCTACCGAAGAGGAAAAAGTAACACAATATTGGTCAGCAAGCCCATTGGAAGAGTGGACCAAAAGAGTTGAGCAATTTATTGATGAATACACAAACGCCCTTCCGGCATTGAAAAATTTCATACTTCCAAGTGGCAGCAAAAGTTGTGCTATGCTTCATTGGACACGCACCACCTGCCGTCGCGCTGAACGGGAGATATGTCAATTTCTATCCGAAATAGAAGATAAAAACGGCGTTTATTTCCCCATTTTGCAATATGTAAATCGGTTATCCGATTTTTTCTTTATCGCCTCCCGAATCATTTTGCAAATAGAGAATATTCCCGAAAAATACTGGGAATCAATAAAATAATTTTTTTATATAATAGGTAAAAGATATTAAAATAATAGTATCTTTGCGCCCTAAAATTTCAGATATAAAAAAATATAAATTGTATGTATTGGACATTAGAATTAGCCTCAAAACTTGAAGATGCTCCATGGCCAGCGACCAAAGATGAGTTGATAGATTATGCGACTCGCTCGGGTGCACCTATGGAAATTGTTGAAAATTTACGGGAATTAGAAGACGAAGGTGAAGTTTATGACTCCATTGAAGATTTGTGGCCTGATTACCCAACAAAAGAAGACTTTTTCTTCCACGAAGACGAATACTAACCGTTATCTTCCAAGAGATTATCGGTTATCTTATTGAGAATCAAACGAAAATGGCGAACAGCAATGTTCGCCATTTTGCATTTTAAGGCAAGAAAAAGCAAAATATCACACTACCACTTTCAGTCTGAACCCCAATGTGGTAGGTTCCTCAATAATTTCTTTTGAAAGAATACGGACATTTGCCAGAAGTTGTGGATCAATGCTCTTCAGTGGAGAACTATTGAGATCGCGAATCATGAAATCAAGAGCAACTATCTCCGTCTGCTCACTATAAGTAAGACGCATAGTGATCGGCCGATACTCCGACAACACCTGCAAAAGCATTTTGTCAACAATGACATCCACTGCCTCATATTTCTGAGCAATGTTGTATTTGATGCAAAATTGTGCCATATTGGAATGCATACTCAATAGATCTGAATCAGGGCTGTCCACCTCAAACACCAGTTTGTGGATGCGTTGCACAAAGGCCTTGGTAGCACTATGCACTGGGGTTTCGAAAATTTGCTGCGGGGTCCCGTCCTCGTGAATATAGCCATCATACATAAAGAAAATGCGGGTACTGACATCTCGGGCAAACTTCATCTCATGGGTAACGATAAGCATCGTCATCCCCTCCTTTGCCAACTGCCGGATGACGCTAAGCACCTCGCCCACCATCGTCGGGTCAAGAGCCGACGTGGGTTCATCAAAAAGGATGACTTCGGGATGCATAGCCAGACTTCGGGCGATGGCCACACGCTGTTTCTGTCCTCCAGAGAGATCGGAAGGCATAGCATGAGCCTTTTCAAATAATCCCACCTTGCGCAGCAACGCCAACGCCTCCTCCTCAGCCTCCTGCTTGCTGATATTACGCAACAGCAGTGGGACCATGGTAATGTTGTCGAGAATAGAAAGATGCTCGAAAAGATTAAAACTCTGAAACACCATTCCCACCTTTTGGCGTAATTTGTTCAATGGGTAGCCTTTGGCGAGAATGTTCTCGCCATCAATGATAATCTCTCCAGAGGTAGGAGGGTCCATCATATTGATGGCACGCAAAAGGGTACTCTTGCCAGTACCAGAAGGTCCGATGATACTAATGACTTCACCGCGGTCAATCACACAGTTAATATCTTTCAACACCTGTAGCTTTGAGCCGTCAGGGTTCGTAAATATCTTGGTCAGATGGTTTATCACTATCATAGTCTTTTCTTATTTTTAACGGTTAAATCTAATGCTTTTCCCAACAACCATGCAAGAAGGAAGTAGAGTACAGTGACGATAAGCAAAGGGAAGAGAGCATCAAAAGTGCGGGTACGAATGATGTCACTAGCCCGTGTTAGATCCTGGATGGCAATATAGCCTACAATAGAGGTGTTTTTTATAAGCGAAATGGCTTCTCCCTTATAGACAGGCATCACATTGTGCAAAGCTTGTGGGGCGACGACATGACGGAAAGCCTGCCATTTGGTGAGTCCCAATGCAAGTCCTGCTTCCGTCTGTCCTTTCCCTACAGCGAGAATCGCTGTCCTGAACATCTCACTGACATAGGCGGCGAAGACCAGCGAGAAAGAAATTACTGCTACTGCCGTACCACTGATTTCCATGGGAGCAAGTACCACATAGAACATAATCATCAAGAAAACCAGCATTGGAATGCCGCGCATAAAGTTGATATATACTGCGGCGGTGTTGGAAATCCATTTGCGACGGTTCATACGCATCCAACAGATAGCAGCCCCAACGAGCGAACCGAAGAGGATGGAGAGCACTGATATCTTAACCGTCTCCCAAAGACCACCAGTGATATAACGCCAGCGTTCTTCGACAACAAGATTATTATAGGCCATTTCCCTCATACGGGAGACAAAACCCATGGAAGACTCCTCTTTGTCCTTCACTAGATAGGCTGTGCAGGCGCTGAAGTACGAGTGGGCGAAATCCATCGTCTTCTGACGA
>JAEEGL011861432.1_pt1 | contig 14451 bp, 8 predicted proteins | sample 9134231 | NCBI WGS metagenome assembly JAEEGL01 (sample SAMN16246548, study PRJNA631951) | gut metagenome | biome: gut microbiome; feature: rumen; material: fiber-attached | host: Bos | place: Iran: Karaj | collected 2018-10
AAAAGAAAATTTAAGTTTTGACAGCAAGGTGGTTCACGGTGCACTCGGATGCGATCCGATAAGCGGTTCGGTCAGCTTCCCCATTTTCCAGACAGCTACCTTCAGACATAGAGATTTCGGTGTTTCCACGGGATATGATTATTCGAGACTTCAGAATCCCACGAGACAGGAACTTGAACGTACGATGGCTATTCTCGAAGAAGGAATCGAAGCATTTGCTTTTACTTCGGGACAGGCAGCGAGCATGTCCGTGTTTGACTATTTAAAGCGCGGCGAACACTGCCTTCTTTGCGATGATCTTTACGGAGGCACGCACAGAATAGTCGAAGACATCTTCAGGGTGAACGGAATCGAGATATCCTATGTGGATATGTTTGATGTGGAGAACGTCAAAAAAGAAATCCGTCCCAATACAAAGATGATCTTCCTTGAGACACCCACAAACCCGATGATGAAAGTCGGAGACATCAAAGGCATTGCAAAAGCGGCTCACGATGCAGGTGCACTCTTCGTAGTGGATAATACATTCATGACACCGTATTTCCAGAGACCTTTGACACTCGGTGCAGACATAGTCGTACACAGCGGTACAAAGTATCTTTGCGGACACAACGATGTTGTTGCGGGAATCGTTGTAATAAAGGACGAAGCTCTTTCGCATCATTTCCACATTCAGTTAAAGAGCCTCGGCTCCGGACTCGGACCCATGGACAGCTGGCTTATCATAAGAGGTCTTAAAACTCTTTCCTTAAGAATGAAGAAGCATAATGAGAATGCTGCGATCGTGGCAAACTGGTTAAGAAATCATCCCAAGGTAAAGAAAGTATATTATGTCGGATTCGAAGATCATCCGGGATATGAACTCAATCTTTCACAGGCTTCGGGATTCGGCGGAATGATCTCCTTCGAACTCGACAGCGAAGAAAGCGCAAAAAAACTTCTTTCGAATGTTAAGATGGTTCTTTTCGCAGAGAGTCTCGGCGGTACCGAAACACTTGTTACATATCCCATAACCCAGACTCACGAAGATGTTCCCGATGATATAAGAAGAGCACTCGGAATCAATGAGGCATTCATCAGAATATCGGTGGGCATTGAGGATGCACAGGATATCATCAACGATCTCGAACAGGCGTTGAATTCATAAATAATATTTAAACGAAGGTGTATTATGAAAATACCTTTTACTAAAATGCAGGCATACGGCAACGACTACGTATATGTTAACGCATTCGAAATGCCTGATCTTAACTGGAATGAAGTGGCGATTCAGATATCGGATCGCCATTTTGGCGTTGGTGGGGACGGACTCGTCCTCATCTGCCCGTCGGATAAAGCGGATTTTAAAATGCGTATATTTGACCCTGACGGAACCGAAGCGGAAATGTGCGGCAATGCGGTAAGAAGTGTTGCCAAATTCGTATATTACCATAAAATGACAGACAAGACCGAGCTTACGATAGAAACGCTCGGAGGGATCAAGAACCTTTATTTGACCATTGAAGACGGAGAGGTTGTCAATATCGAAGCTGAGATCGGAGAACCGGTATTTACTCCCGAACTCATTCCCGTTGATACGGATAACGAAGAGTTCTTTGACGAGACCGTTAAGGTAAACGTTAACGGAAGGATAATGAATGTAAGGATGTCCTCGCTTTCGTGGGGCAATCCGCACACGGTCATCTTTACGGACGATCTTGAGAATCTTGACATTGAAAATGTCGGACGCGCGATCGAGACTCATCCTATCTTTGCGAAGAGAACAAACGTGACTTTTGCGCGAGTGATCGACAGGAAGAATATTCAGATCCGCGAATGGGAAAGAGGCTGCGGAGAAACGATAGGATGCGGTACGGGCTGCTGTACGGCTCTTGTTTTTGCGGTAAGACTGGGACTGTGCGATAAAGAAGCAACGGTAATGCAGATAGGCGGACCGCTTGACGTTAAGTGGGACGATAAAGGACTGGTACATATGAAAGGACCGAGTTACGTGGTCTTTGAAGGGGAATACAGTTATGAAGCTTGAGAAACTGCTTGAAGGAATAATGTACGAATTGAAAGCCGGAAGCATGGATACGGATGTTAAAAGCCTCTGCTACGATTCGAGAAAAGCTGAAAAAGGAAGCTGCTTTGTATGCCTTACGGGCTTTAATACCGACGGGCATGAATACATAGATTCCGCGCTTGAAAAAGGAGCGGATGCGATCATCGTCGAAAAAGACGTTGAGGTAAAAAAAGAGGGTGTGACCGTTATAAAGGTTGTGAATTCCAGAGTCGCACTTTCACGCCTTGCTTCGAATTTCTTTGACAACCCCGCAGGGAAACTGATCCTTGTCGGAGTAACGGGAACCAAGGGCAAGACAACAACCACGCATATGTGCAAAAGCATCATGGAAAGCTCGGGCGTTAAGGTCGGAATGATCGGAACACTCGGAGCATATATCGGCAGTACGCACATCGAAACGAAGAATACGACACCCGAATCATATGAGCTTCAGGAACTCTTTAAAAAGATGGCTGATGCGGGATGTAAGGTCGTATTTATGGAAGTTTCCTCACAGGCTGTCAAATTAAGAAGAATAGAAGGTCTGCAGTTTGCGATCGGAGCATTTACCAATCTTTCACCCGATCATATCGGAGCGGGAGAGCATGCGGATTTCGAAGAATACAAAAACTGCAAGAAAGAGTTCTTTAAACAGGTGGAAACCGCGGTTATCTGCCTTGATAACGAGTATTCGCTTGAGATGGCAGAGTATCCACGCAATTTAAGAACGGTATCCGTTAAAGAGAGTGCATATCTTTATGCAGACAATATAAAGAACACCTGGGAAAGCGACCTTATCGGTGTATCTTTCAAGATGCACGGAGATATCGAAAAAGACATTACGATCGGAATCCCGGGAATCCACAATGTCGAGAATGCTCTTATCGCTGCGGAAATAACGCATATTCTCGGAGCATCCGATGAAGACGTTATAAAAGGCCTTAAGAACGTATATATAAAGGGCCGTACGCAGCTTGTCAAAGAAGCGGCGCCGAGAGGCACTTTTATCATTGATTACGCACATAATGCGATCAGTACGGAAAGCGTTCTTTCGACTCTTCGCGCTTACAATCCGACGAAACTTACCTGCCTTTTCGGAGGAGGCGGAAACAAACCCGTGGCAAGACGCCACGATATGGGTTCGGCCGCTTCGAAATATTCGGATCATATCATTCTGACGGAAGATAATCCCAGATTCGAGGAGATCGACGATATCAACAGATCGATCATCGAAGGAATCAGGGAATATGACTGTCCTTTCGAAGTTATTTATGACAGAAAAGAAGCGATAGAGCATCTTCTGGATATATCCAAGCCGGGAGAGATCGTTGCGCTCATAGGAAAAGGCCATGAGACGTATCAGGAAGTCAAAGGCGTAAAGAGACATTTTTCCGAAGAAGAAGTTATCAAAGATTACATGAAAACACTGGTATAGGATGATGAAAAAGAAACGAATTGTCAGTATAATTTCAACGATTGTTTTTACCGTTTTTTTCATACTTACGGTTTTATTTGCCGCTCCGTCGAGAAAGTATGCTTTCCCGCTTGATGAAAATAAAATGCAGATTGTGATCGTCGGAGACAGCATTTTCTGCAACAGTCTCGGAAATACGGAAACGCTCGCGGCTTTTCTTGAGAAGGAAACGGGCTGCGAGATGCAGAACTGCTCCGTAGGCGGAACATGCGCAAGCAAGCTTAATAACGGCAAAGAACTGGATTACTATTCGGACAAGTTAAATTTTTACAATGTGTCCGATACACTGATAAGCGGAAATCCCGCCACTTTTAAAGATGATGTAAGAAACCTTTCTATCATTTTCTCCGATGCAAACAACAAGATGAAATTCCTGCTTGCAACGGATTTAAAAAAGACTGATTATCTGATCGTAAACTACGGGATAAACGATGCATTCTTAAGAGTTCCGTCAAAGAGCGATGATCCCGAAGACGAATATACATATGCCGGGGCAATGAGACACGGGATCAGAATGATAAGTGAAAAATATCCCGATCTTAAGATCATAATCCCCGAAGTTACCTACACTACTTTGATACAGGGCGGCGAGAGAGACGAATATTACGATTCGAAAACCGCGGTATTCAGGGAGGAATATAACAAAGAACTTGTTAAAATAGCCGATGAATTCGATAATGTTTATTATTTCGAAGTAAGCGGCGTTATGGATATAAATGATGAGAATTTCGCACAGTATCTCTGCGACGGAATACATTATAACGATTACGGCAAAGAAACATATGCAAAGGCTTTGGCCGCGTATATGGAGGAAATTAAATAATGAAATCCCAAGAGAAGATCAAATCCGTAAAAGAATATATTGATACAGTCGGCATATCCGCTTTCACGGCACTCTGCCTCGTACAGACCGTTCTTGCGGTATACTGGCTTATTAACAATCTGGTTGTTGTCGAAAACGGAGCGAAGGTTTTCAGATATAAAGAACTTTTTAGTCTTATATTTATGTTTGCGACGTCCCTGTTTCTTCTGATTACCATAGTTAATAAGGTTATCGGCTCCAAGGTAAAGATTTACTGCATAATTCCGATCGCCCTGTATATTGTTACGCTTCCGACAGTAATGAGTGTTCATTTCGATTCCACGCTTTTTTCGATCTGCGTATCTTTACTCCTTCTGCTTCTGACATTTACGATTAGATATTTTTACGGAGAGCATGAGAGGAGACTTTATCAGCTTCTGGGCATCCTGGTTATCCTTATCCTTCTTTCATATCTTAACCGCCCTTCTTTTTGGGCCGGCATCGCGGAATCATTTTTGTTTCTGACTATACAGCTGATCCGAAATATCGGCATAAGAAGAAAGAACATAGGAGACAAATCCTGGAGAAACACGCTTCTTTTATTCTGCATACTGATCATAATCATGCTTCTTCCGCAGTACTGCACATACAATAACATCAAGCATACGTTATACCATCAGTCGTTTGAAGAACAGGTTGCGGCAAGAGTGATCGTTCCTTATCTTGAGTATGAGAAGAACGAAAAACATGACGAATACTTACTCGGTGTGATAAGAAATGCGGATTACGGTCTCGGACATCCGTACAGAAATTTCAAGAAGATAATCCATCGTTATGAAGAAGACGATCTCGACATGGATATCATATGGAACAATCTTTATAAAAACGCTTATTACAGATACAAAAAGACGATCGTCAAAAGATACGTAAGAGATGTATTAAGAGGATATGCTGCACCTTTTATCACGGGATACGAGATGAAGTCTGAAAGACTCGTATCGCATCACGGATATTATTACGGACTCTTTGAAAAAGAAGCGCCTTATGCATCCAATATATACATGAAATTCTCCCTTGGAGGACTTTTCGTGGTTTGTCTTTTGACTCTTTTACAGACAATTGTCAGAACGGTAAATAATGCTGTGCAGGGAAAATATAAGATCAAACTTGAAGAAGGAAGGCATAAAAAAATAGAAGCCGTCCTGCTTACAATCTTTTTGGGACTGATCTGGACGGCTTTTCAGACTTTGTTTTCACTCGAAGGAACCTCATATGCTGTCAGCATCGGCTCCACGGTTATCTGGGTAATATGTGCTTCGTTTATTTGGTATCCGACGAAGAACGATCAACAAAACGATCATTCAACAGTTTAACAAGACGGTCCGCCATCATACGGCGGGCTTTTTTGTTGGGAGTTATTCCGTCGTCTTCGAGATATTCATCGGCATTTTCTTCGTTTACCTCAACACCGCTGTACATATCGATATAGGATATTCCGTAATAATCACGAACCATATTGGCTGCGTTGAATGTTTCCGCGATCGTTCCGTTTCCTGTATCCAACATTGCGCAGGAAACCTTCTCGCCGTTTCCGTCGATTCCGTAACAGAATGCGGGAGAAACGTAAACATACTGAATATTCGGATTATATGTGTTGAAAAGATAAACAGATGTATATAAAGAACCGAGAAGTGATTCGATATTTTCGGTCTGTGCATCTTCTCCGACGAAATTGATCGGAAGACGACCGTTTCTGTAATCATGTCCGTCGTAGCAGAACATTACAACATCAACTGAAGCCAGATCAAGACTTTCGAGCGTTCTGACTACTTCCTGATATCTTGAAGTATCATACTGCAGGGGATCAAGATACATCAAAGCTTCTTCCTGGCGTGTGAAGTCATTCCAGGTAATGTCAAATGCAAGCCAGAAAAGGGTGAAATAATCTTCGGGACATACCGAAGGGGATTTTTCTTCGAGATTGTATGAATTCAATGCGGATCCGGGAAGGCAGCAGTTGATGAATTCAACATCGGGAATATCGCTTTCCATGTAATCTATGATTCCGGAGTTGTCGTCTGTTCCTTCAAAATAAGAGTCGTTTCCCAAAACCAGAACCGTGGTCTTTCCGTCGTAGGTCTGATCGGGAAGTTTTGAAGGGGGCATAAGAACTACATTGTCCCTCGTATCCAAAACGATATTATCCAGATCTTCTTTGGTGATTATGTATTCGATACCGTGATCCCAGACTGCTATTCTTATAAAGAAAACTATTATTCCGAGAACAATGAGAAGACCGAGTGCCCAGGGTATTATTCTGCCGAAATTGGGTACTCTTTTCTTTTTATGTTTTTTTGCGGGTGTTTTTTTATTATTTGTATTTTTTTTGTTGTCCATATCCTTATCCTGATTTCGTTAAACTAAAGCTGCTTAAACGACATTTTACTATATATCATTTTTAAAGTCCAGCAATAAGACTTTAAAGAGGAATGCCATAACATTATATTGTGGTCAAAGTGCTTAAAGGGCATATATATTGAAAGAATACGGATTTTGTGATAAAATGCTCTTATCTTTGGACAAAATTACAAAAAGAGGAAAAAATGAAAAAAAACATATTTGATACAGACATACAGATGATCGATCTTGATTCCGTAGGCGATATGGAAGTGGATTACGATGATTTCAGCGAGCCCAATACGGAGCTTGCGGGCAATATTGAGATGGCGATGAAGGAAACGCAGGTTTTCTCGGCAGACGAAGTTGAAAATGCCCTTATCAAAGAGGCGGGGCTTCAGGGCATGGGAGATACAAGAGTCATAGACCTTGATCTGGAAAATGCAGGTGTAACCCAGGTTTTCGAATTCGATGAATCCGAAAAGGAAGCCTTGAAAGAGAGCGCGGTCAAAAGAGCCGGTTCGGAAGCTTCTCTTAAAGCCGGCATCGAATCCGAATCGAAAGAGTATGCAGAAGAGAATGCCGAAACTGAAGAAGATTACGCCGAAGAAGCCGGTTCCGATTATATTTCGACAAAAGGCGAAGAGGATGACTGGGAGTTTGATGATTTCGATGAGAAACCCGTAAAAGACAGAGCAAAATACGATGACGTTTCCGACGAAGAGTCTGAAGAATACGAAGAATATCCGGAAGACGACGCGTCTGAAGAAGAATATGAAGAAGAGACGTCAGAAGCTGAAGAAGAGTATTCCGAAGAGGATGATGCTGAGTATGCTGAAGATGACGAAGCCGGATACGAGGAAGATGACGGGTATGAGTCTGAGGATGAGTACGAAGAAGATGACGAGTACGAAGATTATGAAGACGATTCCGAGGATGTTAAAGAAAGAAGAGTAAAAGAAAAGAAAGTCAAAGAAAGATCGAAAAAGAAATCATCCGAAAAACCTCATGACAAAAAAGCTGCTGCAGCGGTAAAGAACGATAAGCAGCATAAGAAGGCTGAAGAAAAGAAAAAAGCCGAGGCTCATAAGAAGGCAGAGGATAAAAGAAAAACCGAAGCACACAAGAAGGCAGAGGATAAGAAAAAAGCTGAAGCACACAAAACTTCAAAGAATACGGAAAGCGGCAAAACTGCAAAGAAAGCAGATGCTGACAAGAATTCAAAGAATGTAAACGCAGCTGTCGGTAAAAATAAGAATCAGGGAAAGAAAGCTTACTCGGATACGGAAACGAACGACATTAATAATGTTGACGGCAGCAGACGCACGAACAGTGTTAAGAAAGCCGACGGAAGAAGGAAAGCGAACAACCAATACATTGAGAACGATGAGCGAAACAGGAAGGGAGGTTCTGTATTCGCAGGCATGGGCATTGTCGAATACATTGGAGTCGCAATGCTTATCGCGGTAATAATCCTTCTTGGTGTTCTTTCGTTTAAGCTTATCTCAAATAACAACAATAAGCACAAACTTGAGCAGTTTGCATCCATCGGTGTTTTGTATGAAAACATCGACAAGATAGGAAACGAAGGAATAAAAGCGATCGGAGAGAAGGCTTCCATAGACAGTGTTACACCTTCACAGACTGAAGAAACAGTAAGTACCGAGGAAACAAAACCCGAAGAGCCCGAAAAAGAAGTAAAACAGCTGGCTTCGGTATCCGTTAATTTCTCATCGATCGAAAAAGACCTAAAGATCAAATTCACCGACAAGAATACGGGCAAACTTGTTACGGGCGTAAGATTCGAAGTGTCCGCAAAGGGACCAGGAGGAAAAGAATACTCCTGGGCCGATACGGATATGGACGGTGTTATTTATGTGGATAATCTCGCTCCCGGCAATTATGAAGTGGTAGTCCTTTCGACGGATGAATATGAATTCCCTCAGACAGCTACCACCGTAAAAGTTCAGGATACCGTTGTATATCAGGTTATCAACGTTATAGATGAAGCTGTCGACATGAGTCAGGTCGATCTTGCACAGGAAGATAATCAGAACAAGGATGTAGATCAGGGCACGACTCTGCAGGATACCGTTGCTTATGTTGAATCAACCGCTACACCCATAGGCGGTACAGACGGTTTCGTTAAAATCAATAAATCAGACATTAAGGATCCGAGAACTCTCACATCGGCATTCGAATGGGGCGGATTCAGAAAAGTTGACGTATCCAAGGAAATGTTCCTCGGAGATTCAGACAGACTTGCTGTTGCGCTTGAAGACGGTCAGACAGTTGAGTGGACAGGCGGAAATGACTGCGTAACCGTGGATTCGGAAGGAAACATTCTGGCCATCAAGGTCGGAAATGCCACCATAAACGCCAATATCCGCGATGCTTCAGGAAATGTTGTAAAAGTCGAACCTTTTAATATAACGGTTAAGGATGTTCCTTCAGGCAATAATCCCGAACCTGAAACAGGAACACCCGATGATGACGGGATCATTCATGTTAAAGGCATTACATTAAGTGATGCGCAGACAACCGTAGGAAAGAGCGTTCCGATCTTCTATGAGATCAAACCTCTCGATGCAACAAATCAGAACATCAGATGGAAGAGTTCGGATGAAACGATAGCTACTGTCGATGAATCCGGAATCGTTACCGGATTAAAACCCGGAGAAGTAACTATCACAGCAATTACCGAAGACGGAAATAAGAGTGCGAAGGCAAAGGTCACTGTTCAGGGTGCCCTTAATCTGACACTCACTCTTACCGGTTCGGACGGAAAAGAAGCAGGGGATATGGTTCTTATCCCCGGAGAAACATATCAGCTTGTTGCCAAAGTTGACGGTGCGACAGGCGATTCGGGAGTTACATTCTCGTCATCGAACAACTGCGTTTCCGTATCGGATAACGGGCTTATCACAGCACAGACCATCGGTTCGGCAGAGATAACCGTTACCACAAACGAACCCGATCAGTCCGGAGCACCTGTTATTAAGAGGATAAACATTACAGTCCAGGATAACGGACCCATGAATGATACAACATCCAAACTGATGTATTATTCCGAAACAGAGAAAAAAGACGTTCAGGTTTATATAAAGAACTCCGCAGGAAATTATGTTGAAGCCAAATGGGCAGATTACTATAAAGACGGCGTGGAATTCTTTATTAAGGGCGGTGTTACATACAAATACACCGGATGGCAGACCATTGACGGAAACGTATACTATTTCGATCAGAACGGAAACAAGGTGACCGGTGAACAGGTTATCGGAGGAACGAAATATACCTTCGCATCCGACGGTTCGCTTGTTAATACCAACGGAGTAAGAGGAATAGACGTATCGGGTTATAACGGTACGATAGACTGGACAGCAGTTAAAAATTCGGGAATCTCGTTTGTTATCATCCGCTGCGGCTTCAGAGGATATACCAAGGGAGGACTTATTCTCGATTCCAAATATCAGTCTTATATCCAGGGAGCAACATCCGCAGGACTTAAAGTCGGATTGTATCTCTTCTCACAGGCAGTTAACGAAGCAGAAGCGGTAGAAGAGGCGTCGTTATGCGTTAACCTTGCACAGGGATACAAGATCTCCTATCCTATATTCATCGACAGCGAGTACGCAAACGGAGCCAGAAGCGGAAGAGCCGACAAGCTTGACAAGGCCGGCAGAACAGCTGTCTGCAAGGCATTCTGCGAGACCATCAAATCCGCAGGTTATACACCCGGAGTTTATGCATCCAAATCATGGTTCTACGACAAACTTGACGCAGGACAGTTAAGCTCATATAAGATATGGCTTGCTCATTACACCAGCCAGACCGATTACAGCGGAAGATACGATATGTGGCAGCACACCGACAAAGGAAGCGTAAACGGTATCAAGGGTAATGTGGATCTGGATATCAGTTATCTGGGATACTAAAAACAGATATAAAGAAATGAAAAGAGATCCTTATAAGGATCGTAAAAGAAAAAAGAGGAGCATATCATGGAAAAACCGGCTGTTGCGGGCGGAAAACCCGTTCGTGAAAATAAAATATATTACGGTCATCAGTGCATTGACGAAGACGATATCAAAGCTGTCTGCGATGTGCTTCGAAGCGATGCCGTAACCTGCGGACCGAAGGTTAAGGAACTTGAAGAAAAACTTGCCGGATATGTAGGTGCAAAGTATGCCGTTTCAATGGCAAACGGTACGGCCGCACTTCACTGTGCCTGCATTGCGGCCGGAATCGGTGAGGGAGATGAGGTGATAACCACTCCTTTAACATTTGCTGCCAGCGCAAACTGCGTTCTTTATGTCGGTGCAAAGCCCGTATTCGCTGATGTTAACCCCGAAACATACAATATAGATCCCGACAGCATAATCGCTCACATTACAGAAAAGACCAAAGCGGTTATCGCCGTGGACTACACGGGACAGTGCGTTGAAAATGAGAGGATAAGAGAGATATGCGATAAATATCATCTTGTTTTCATAGAAGATGCGGCTCATGCGATCGGCTCGGCTTATAAGGGCAAGAAAGTCGGTTCTCTGGCCGATATGACCTGTTTTTCCTTCCATCCCGTTAAAACCATCACATGCGGTGAAGGCGGAGCCGTTACTACGAACAATGAAGAGTATTATAAGAAACTCGTTCTCGCACATTCTCACGGGATCACTCATGATGAGGATCTCATGGAAGATGCTCCTCATGAAGGCCCCTGGTTTTATGAGCAGATTTCTTTGGGATACAATTACAGACTGACCGATTTCCAGTGTGCGCTTCTTTTAAGTCAGTTAAACAAACTTGAGGAGTTCAAGGCAAAAAGAAAAGCCATCGTAGACAAATACAACGAGGCTTTCAAAGACCTTCCCGGGATCATAGTTCAGAAAGAAATACCTGAGTCGGATACATGCAGACATTTATATATAATAAGACTTGATCTTAATATATTAAAATGTACGAGAAAAGAATTTTTTGATGCAATGAGTGCCGAAAACATTCAGTGCCAGGTTCATTACGTACCCACATATTTCTTCCCTTATTACAAACATCTGGGTTATAAAGAAGGACTCTGCCCGAATGCGGAAGAAATATATAAAGGGATACTCAGTATCCCCTTATATCCTACATTATCCGAGAAAGATACAGACGATGTAATATCGGCTGTCAAAAAGATCACGGAGTATTATCTTAATTTCTGACCTGCGTTTTCATGATGTTTTTTCTTCTCTTCATACATCATCTTTTCTGCAGAAGTGATAAGTTCCTGAATATTTGTGCCGCTGTCACCGATATGGCTGTATCCAACCGATATGCTGTATTTTCTGTCAGCGGCTTTTTGCTTTAAGACGGATATCTTTTCAAGGCAGTTATTCTCGTCTATATCGGAATCGAAAGCGATAAATTCGTCTCCGCCTATCCTGAACGTATTATCAACTCCCCAGAGTTTAACGAGTGAGTTCGCTATGAATCTTATCAGTTCGTCACCCGCATCATGTCCTTCGGAATTGTTCAATTCATGAAGGAAATCCGCATCGATGTATACCACGGAAAGATCTTTTATCTCACCTTTTTCCATTCTCTGGATTATATGTTCGAAACAATATCTGTTTCTGATGCCCGTAAGACCGTCCAGATCACGTTCTTTTATTGCCTTTGAATACATTTCCCTGCGCTTGTTTTCTTCGCGGATGAGGGCATCCACGTCTCTGCAGGCACATACTATGTTTTCTTCTCCGTCGGGACCAACGGCTCTTGTAAAGCAAAGCTGAATATATACGTATCCGCCGGGAATGTTTCTTTTAAATACCGTTGAGTACATTCCTTCGGCAGGAACATTTGCGGAAAGATTTTCATATCTGGTAAACTCTTTTAATCTGTCCCTGTCTTCTTCGGCAACGTATCTGTCTATAAAACTGTTGAATCCGATATCATAATCGGGACAGTCATAATACTGAAGTGCGACTCTCTGAACTTCGGGGTTATCGCATACTCTGAAAAGACGCATCTTTTTGTCTTTTCTAAGAAGCCATACCATCTCGTAATCCCTGCTTAATCCGTCGAGAAGAGATAACTGGAAATCAGTCTGGGCTTTTTCTTCCATTTCGACTCTGATCTCGGCATCTTTTACCGCAAAGCCCATAACTACTGCCACGGGTTCGCCGACATCGCTGACTCTTACGCATTTAAGTTCGCAGTAATTTCCTTCATTGTTCTGATAGATCCATGTGAAATGATCGAGACCGCTGATCTGACTTAAAATGAATTTGCGGGAAAGAACCTTCTTCATCATTTCTTTATCTGATTCTTTTACCGCCTTTTCAATATATGTCGAAACGGACTTGTCATAGTCTGCTTTGTAGAATGTGTCTCCGAACATGCCCTCAATACGGTTGCTGACGTTGTATGGAGTTACCTTGCCTGATTCCATGTCAACATAATAGATTGAAGAGTATTCCCTTCCGAGTGCGTAAGTTACGGAATAATACTGCTTCTTGGCTTCCGCTTCACGCATTTTTTTTCTGAATGACTCATCAACATCATTGCTTGAGAAAACAAGGATGTCGGTTCCGTCTTCGCTGTCCGTGAGTTTGGATATGGACAGTTTTTCGTATATGTAAGTGTCGCTTGAGGGATCTTTTTTGTACCTGAAATAGTCGGAATAATACTTATGGTCCTTCATAAGGACCGTATATTTATCATAATCGAAGATATCTCTGACGATCTGTCGGTCTTCGGGATGAACTCTCTCCTCCACGATACGGCATACCGATCTGTAATAATTGTCGGTTTCGGACAATACCTTATCCCAGGCGATCTTCAGATCGTCGTCCATCATTCGTATAACTTTATTATTATTTTTAGTATCGCTGTAAAATAAAAACAGACAGTCACCGAAACATGACCTTATGATCTCATCATCGATATTATGATTCATTTGCCATTCCCAATGCGGTAAAACCGCATAAACCCCCTCTTTTACTACACTCTTATTTTACCCGATTTATGCTTTGTGTGTCAATGATTCGCGTGCTTTTGAAAAGGGGCCGTGCTTAAGGAAAAGTCTTGCCTTTTATATGGAAAAATACGTGAAAATGTGATATAATCTAACAGACTATGTGAAGATTTAAGGTTTCATAGAATATAAAACATACGAGAGGACGAAAGATGAAGGGAATTATACTTGCCGGCGGTTCGGGAACCAGACTTTACCCGCTTACAAAAGCTATATCAAAACAGATCATGCCTGTTTACGACAAACCCATGATCTACTATCCGTTGTCAATTCTGATGCTTGCGGGGATAAGGGACATTCTTATCATATCTACTCCGAGGGATCTTCCCGTTTTTGAAGATCTTTTTAAGGACGGTTCGCAGCTTGGATTAAGAATGAGCTATGCCGTACAGGATTATCCCAGAGGACTGGCTGATGCTTTTATCATCGGCGAGGAATTCATAGGCGGCGATTCTGTTGCACTGATCCTCGGGGACAATATTTTCTACGGACAGAGTTTCTCAAAGGTATTAAAAAATGTTGCATCGAGAGAAGAAGGTGCGACAATATTCGGATACTACGTAAGAGACCCCAGAGAATACGGTGTTGTTGAATTTGATGAAAACGGCAGGGCTCTTTCGATAGAAGAAAAGCCGGAGAAACCCAAGAGCAATTATGCGGTTCCCGGTCTGTATTTCTACGACAACGATGTTGTTGAAATAGCCAAGAACGTTAAGCCC
>JAEEGL011896178.1_pt1 | contig 14451 bp, 16 predicted proteins | sample 9134231 | NCBI WGS metagenome assembly JAEEGL01 (sample SAMN16246548, study PRJNA631951) | gut metagenome | biome: gut microbiome; feature: rumen; material: fiber-attached | host: Bos | place: Iran: Karaj | collected 2018-10
TGATTATCCACTTATATATACTCAAATTTTATCATTAAAAATAACAGATAAAGAAGTTTTAAAGGAACATATAGAATATGCAAAAAATATAAAGGAAGAAAAAGAATTAGAAAATAATTCATACAAATGTCCTTTATGTGGCGGAAACTTAGTAGATAGGGAAGGAAAGTATGGTAAATTCATAGGATGTTCAAATTATCCAAAATGTAAATTTACTAAGAAAATTTAATAACAAAAAATGAGATAGGAGGAGATAAATATGGAAGAAAAATCATATTTTGATGGTGGACTATTACAATTAATAGGGTGGAAAATATTAGGTGCATTAGTAACAATTTTTACTTTAGGAATTTGCTATCCATGGGCAGTATGCATGATATATGGATGGGAAATCAAACATACTGTTATAAACGGAAAAAGATTAACATTTAACGGAACAGCATTACAATTATTTGGAAATTGGATAAAATGGTTTTTGTTATGTATTATAACTTTGGGAATTTACTCATTTTGGGTTAATATAGCCATAAAGAAGTGGAAGACAAAACATACAAATTTTCAAAATTAAAATAGGTAGAAGATATAGAATAAATCTAATATAACATTGCGCAAAATAAAAGTTTTGCGAAAATAGAGATAGGAAAATTATATAAAAGGTCTCCTCCAGGGCTATTTTAAGCCTTTTTGAGAGAGGTCTCTTATTTTGTTTTTAACATGTTATATTGCTTCTTTATTAAAACCTCTTATAATTGATTCTCACGTGTCGTTTTTTATACATTATATAAATATATGATTATTTAAAAATTATAATTTAAAATTTTATAAATTAATTTTTAGATTTCATTTTTTATATTTTTCTCATTCCTATTTTTTAATTTTTTAAAAAATCTTCAAATTCTCTCATATCAAGCATTTTAGCCATTTTTTGAGGCATATAACTATATTACTTTTTTCTAAAAACGCCTTAGAATCGATTCTCGTGCGTCGTTTTTTTAGCCATTTTCCAAGGGTTTTCGAAGACTACTGAAATATCAGTATTTTAGAGATTTTAAGAAATTTATCATATATTATATATATTAGAAATTAAATTTTTAAACAAGTAACATGTTAGGTTTAATATTAAAAGTCTTTAAAATGGATTTTGAAATGAATTTAGATTATATAAATATTAAGTAATAATTATCAAATAATAATTATAAATTTAATAAATCATAAAATAATTTTATAATTTTAAAAAATCTTTAAATTCGCTTATATCAAGCTTTTTAGGCGTTTTTTGAGGCATATAACTATATTACTTTTTTCTAAAAACGCCTTAGAATCGATTCTCGCAAGCCGATTTTTTGGCTATTTTTCAGTACTTTCAGAAGATTATAGAAATTTCAGTATTTTAATTAATTTATACAAATTTAACTGTAGATTATAAATTTAAGTTTAAAAAAATCAAATATTTACTTTAATTAAGATAAAAATAAAACGTCTTAAAAATGATAATGTAATATGATATAAAAACAAATTTTAACGCTAAAATTAAAAATTTTCAATAAAATTTATATAAAATTTTACAAACAACAAATGTTCGCTTTTCGAGATAGGAGCAAAAAATAAAATCTGAAACTTAAAATTAAAATTTCAGATTTTTTATATTTTAAATATTCTCTATCTTCCCTACGTTGGTTTTTATAGAAAATTATAATAATATTTTATTAATATTAAAAATGTTTTATGTTGACTCTGCTCTATTCGCCAATTTCAAAACCTTTTTGCACTGTTTCTTTATTTTCTTTCATAAGTTCAGCGTTTGTATTTGTGTTTATATCAATTTTAGTAGTCGGCTCAACACCTTTTCTTAAATCATTTAAAAAATTCTTTCTTTCATCATTTTGCTTAGAATTATTAGTTTCTATAGGATTATTAGACTCATTTTTTTCTTCTGGACTATTTAATTTTTTTGTTTTTCTATTTTGTACATGATGAACAATTTTCTTACCAAGTACAAAAATCCAATATAATGGATTAATTATGTTATAGGCTTTTTTTACAGTATTTACTTTATCTTTAATAAACTTATCTTTTTCTTCTATTTTTTCGGAAATTCTTTCAACTTCTTCTTGAAAATCAAAATCAGGTTCATCAATATAGTCTGCAACTGATTTGTTTGCTGAATTATTATCATGTTTTTTCTCATTATATGCTTTTGGCAAATGAAAAACAACGTGTTTTAGAGTTTTATAGCCTACAATATATTTAGCAATTGTTTCATAGTCTTTTTTTCTTTGATCTTCTTTAATTTTTTTATATTTACTTACTAAATCAGATATTTTATTTGGCATTAATTATTCCTCCGTTAAATCTATCTTTCATTTGAATATAAATAAGAATTTGAAATCATATTAATTTTTTCTTTTATTTCATCTAATCTTTGTAATACTGAACCTGTTTTTTCAGGATTGTATGCTTTAGTATCACAATATTGAATATTTAACAGCTTTTTATATTGTTTTAAATTGTCTTTATTAATAATTTCCGGATTTATAACTGTTGAATGATTTTTTATCAAAAATATAACTCTATCTATAATTTCTTTATCAAATCCAAGTCTTTTTAGAATTACTTCTGACATTTCAGCTGATTTTAAAGCATGTCCTTTAAAATGTCTTATATCACCATCATCCTGATAGCAAAATGGTTTTCCAATATCATGAAGCAAAAGTGCTAGTCTTTCTTCAAAATCAAAACTTGAATTACTTAATGCAACTTCTGTATGCTTCCATACATCATAAATATGCCAATCACTTTTTTGATCAAATCCATCTTCATTTTGAAGTTCAGGAATTATTTCAAAAATCTCATCTTTTTTTAATTCTAAATATTTTACACTTAGCTTATCTTTTGACATTAATATCTCATACATCATATTTATTCACCTGATTAAATTTCCATTGTTTGTTTTTCAATATATAATTCGGCAATTAAATTATATACTATATTAACTCTTATTTGTTTAATGTTATATAATTTTAATATAAATGTAATAATAGTGTAATTGTAATTAATACTACTAAGCATAAATAAAGAATCTATAAATATAGATTCTTTATTTATTATTCAAAATTATTCAAAACAAAATTTATTCTTCTTTTTCTTTACCATCTTTTTCATATTTTGTTGTTTTATTTGGAAATTCTTTAACATAACTTCCTACCTTATCAATATATTTGTCAACCTCAGGTCCATCTAATGATAATTCATATGCATCTATTATATCATTTACTTTAATGTTTCCTGATAATATATTTTTAACATATAGTAATATTTTGTTTTTTTCTTCTTCTGATGAATTTGAATATATATCATATAAAATTCCTGCATATAATGTACTTTGTATATATTTATATGCTTCAAATATTTCAATATCACTTATATCGTCTGTAATAACTTTATTTAATAATTCTCTTGTATGATATAATCTATGAATTTCCGAAGCTTTAACAGCTCTTTTATTAGGAGATTTATCAACTTTATCTGTTACAACTTTTTCCATAAATATTGGAATTAATTCATCATTATAATAATTTTCTACTGAAGCTTTATGTCTGTCAATTAAATTGTGCATAATTTCATGTGCATATGTTCCTATTGATAATATATTAGGTGATTTTGCGCCTAAATAAATTGCTTCACTGTAAACTGGTGATTTTTTTATTGTCTCAATGCTTGAACCTAATATACAAGGTCCTTTAAGTGTTCCACCTTGCATTGAATCAAGTTCTTTATTTTTTATTACTGGAACAGTAAATACACTTCCTTTTGTTGATAATTTCTCATATTGTAGTAATAATAATTCGCCAACTAACTCTTCATTTATTTCTCCCTTTTTATAATCTTCCAGTAATTTAGTAAAATATTCTTGCAGCTCAGTTTTATTTTTAGTTTGAACTCCATCTAATTCGTTGTCAAATTTATTAACTTTTAAGTTAACATTAGGTAAAAGTACATATAATACTTTTTTTGCAATTCCAACTAAATCATCTAATTTCTTTTCAGAAAATTCAATATTGCCTGACTTAATAAGAGTAATTTCATTAAGCATTCTTGTAATTTTTTCTCTGTCAAAATTTGCAAGTTTCATTTTAGATTTATCAAAACCAAGTTTGTAAAATCTTGCCATAAAATTGCTTGTTTCTGTTGTATTATTAATCTCCATCTATATTTACTCCTTTATATTTCCTTCATCATTTGGAGAAATTCTATTTTTATTTATTGACTTATATTTTAATGAATATTTTGATTTTAAAATACCATTAATTATTTCTAATATATCTTCTGATTGAATATTAATTAAGTCTATAAAATTTTCAGATGGTATATTTGTCATTAAAAATGTTGTTTCTCCAATTGATTGATCATAATCTTGAAAATTAAATTTTATATTTCCAAAATTATTACAATCTTTTTTATTTCTTTTTAATTGATTAAGCTTGCTTATAAAATCAAGATTGTTTTCATCATCAAGATCATGATAATTATCTTTTTTTATTGTAATTTTTCTATATTTATAAAATTCCTCACCATAATCAACTTCAACATATGCATGAATCGATGCATCCCTTAAATGTGCAAGTAATTTAGTATAATCTATAAATCCATCTTGGCTTAAAAGTTTATCTTTTAAGTCAAACAATCCACCTACTTGTAATAATTTATTTACCATTTCATTATCCTTGTATTTTTCATTTGTTATGAATCCATGTTCAATATCATGTTTAATTTCTGAACATGATTTATCATTTAATTTTGAACTATATAAATATAACAAATTTCTATATGCTGATATTGGGTCATCATTGAAAATATACTCATGAATTCTATTCATAATAAAATCTTTTTTTAAGTTTTCATTAATTTCATAAATACTATTTAAATCAACATCTCTATTCCAATTTTCTTCTCCATATTCAATCATTGCATCTCTATATATTTTACCAGATTTAACATTTGAATCACTATTGTTTTTAACTTCTTCAAGTTTTGATAAAATTCCTTTTAAGTTTTCAGGTATATTATATAAATCTCTATTATTAAGTAAATAAAATAATAAATCTGGTTTTTTTATTATCTTGTCTTCTGAAATATTTATTTCATTTATGAATTTTTTTATTTTATTACTTTCAATATAATCAGAAAAATATTTTATTTTTTCTTCTTTTGTTTCAATGATTTCTAGGACTTCATCTATGCTTGGATAAATAATCATTGAACTATCAGTTTCTTCTGGTTTATAATTAAATCCATATAATAAATCTTTTTTCATAGGCATTATATCGTTGTTTTCTATTCTACCCATTCTGGCAAATCTACTAATCATGAAATTAGATATTGCATTTTCTTCGATTTCTTTGTTATCTATTCTTTTTAAAATTGCATCAACATCATTTTCATTAAAAAAATTAATTGCATCATCTTTATATTCGGATGTTAAAAGTAGTTCTATTATTTCTTTTTTACTATCTTCTCTTAATTTAGAAAATTGAAATGTGCTATATTCACTTAATGTATCTGTTGTATTTCCACCAAAATTATTTATATATGGTAAATTAGAATTTAAAATACTTTTTTGTTTATAATATTGTACAAAATTATTTTTTTCATAAACTTGCATTGTCTTTTCATATATAAATGCTTGATATATGTTTAATGATCTAAGTATTGTTGCATATGTTTTTTCTGATGTTGATATTGTATCTTTACCAGATATAATATCATCAATAAATCTATTTAGATTTATTCCATCCATTTCAAGTTGTTTGTTTGATAATTTTGAATTAATAAGCTCATAAAAATTAGCAACAATTTCTTCAAATCGTTGTTCATCAATTTCATAATTAAATTTATCTTGTTTAAATGTAATTTTAGAATAATCTTCAGATACATCAAAATGCGCATGTGCTAAACAATTTCTAAATTTATTAATATCAAAGTTTTTTTCTCCAAATATTTTATCTATTAAATTCAATTCATCCTTATCAAAATCTTTTAACTCAATTCTTTCAATTGCATTCAAAATATCAAGAATACAATTATTAATTTTTATTCTTGTAAAATATTTTTTATTGTTTTCTACATTTGTTTCACTAAATGAACCGCTTTTCATCATATCAATTAGCAAATCATATGATTCTCTAATATCTAAAAATTGTGCAAGGCAGTTTTCATTTTTTGGTTTTTCTTTTAAACTTTCTTTTAATTCTTCTATAAACTCTTTTTTCATAAGTACACCTTCTTTATATATAAATTAAAAAAGTGTTAACATATACTATAATTATATCAAAAAAATGCTTATTTTTCAAGTAAAAAGGAAGCTTTAAATAGCTAAAGCTCCCTTTTATTTTTATATTTAAGTTTTATATTTTTAGTTTATATTTTAGTTTTAATTTTATTTATTAATTACAATGTTTGTTATGTTTTTATCTACTTCAACTAGTAAAACTTTTCCATTAATATCATCAGTTACAGTTCCATCATTATAATCAATGTCAACATCACAAACTAATGTATTTCCATAAATAGATACATCTATGTTCTTTAATTTGTTCATTCCACTTCCAGTAACAATACTTATAAGAGCTAATGATCCATAATCAAAATATCCTTCTGTATAATCTTCTGGATTTAAATCATATGTAACTCCATATCTTTCATTCATTATATCTATATATTCTATAAGATCACGATATTCTTCATAATTTGATATTATTCCACTTGCATAATCATCATAGCCATTAAATATTACTTTATACTCAATATCAATTTCTGGTTCTTCTACATATTTAGATGTATTTATTGTTTCTTGACTATTATTTTTATAATTAAACCAAGTATATACTTTTGCATTTTCTAGTCCACCTGGTACATCATCATATGCACCATATATAACATAACCTAAACCAACATAATGAATAACAGATCCTCCTGATTTATCAATACAAAAGATTGGTCTTTTGTTGTTTGATATTCTGCTTTTATCTATACCACAGAATATTGCTCCTATTACTACTACTACTAATATGACTATAAATATAATCATTAAAACTTTTAATAATTTATTCATCCTTTTTCTCCTTTTTAATATATTATTCACCTATTAAATTATATACTATATTATCATTTAATTGTTTATTGTTATATAATTTTAATATAAATGTAATAATAGTGTAATTTTAATTAATGATTATTAAAAAATTGATTAATAAAAAAGAAAACATTTTTTTAAGTATTTTCTTTTCTTCTAATTTATCTTTCATCATTCATTTTTATATTATATTTCAAAAATGTTGAAACATCAGGCCTCATATAATCTTTTTTATCTTGAAATCCATTTGTTGTTTTATAGCAAAGTAATTTTTCTAAAGCATCCTGACTTACTAGTTTACTTTCGTCTAAAATACCAGAATCACATAAGATCATTAATTCTTCATATGTTGATTGAATGTTATTGTCTGGGCAATGAATTACATTAAAAAAGCTAATTCTGTAATTTCCTTTATCATTAAATTTCATTTGTTTAATTGTATTTCCTTCATCATCAAATATTTTCACAAAGTTACTAGGTTCTCTACTGGTATCATTAGTAATAACTCCTAAATCAGGGTTAGTAAATCTATCCCTAATTCTAATTTTTGTTTCTAAAACCCTATCTCTAAATTTTTGAGCATCATTTTCATCTTTATCATATACTAAAGCTAGAATTGTTTCGTTACCATAAATGCTATTTGAAGCATATAAATACTGATTAAATGAATCTACTAATTTTTGACCTTTCTTTTCAAAATTTCTAAAATATAATTTCTTTATTATTGTACTAAAATCATCAATTTTATAATATCTTATATTTTTAAAATTTTCTGATAATTCTTTATGAATTTCAGGGAAATATTTAATTCCATCTGGTTTTATTACAAAATAACTATAAGTATATTTCATTGATTTTAACATCTCCTTTAAAACAAATCATCTATTTCTATTTCATTTTCATCTATTTTATTTGTATTTTTACTTACACCTCTTGTACTTTTAATTAATTTATCCATATATTGACTTACAGTATATTTAGGAATACAGTCATTAGGATTTTTAAAATCTAGTCCATTTGATTTATAAAATTCATAATCTCTTCCGCTAAAAACAATACCATCTAAATATGCTTTTAGATTTTCAGGTGTTGCCTCAATATAACCTTTTTGTAATAATTCCTCAGCAATTTTCTTTCTTTTTTCATCCATAATCATATATGAACCTACTGAAGCGCCTTTAGCTAAACCTCTCATAACCCTAATCCTGTTTATATTACTAAATGTTTTAGTGAAAAACTGTCTGTATGTACAATCTATTAAATAATATTTTTTTATATTATTACCCAAATCAAATTTTGTAATTGTAAAACAATGAAATAGACCATATTTAAGTTTTTGATCAACTTGTAAATCCATGTGTTTAATTTTTAAATCACGGCAAAGTTTTTTAACATAATCATTTGTAGAAATGCACATTTTATCAAATGATTCGTCTTTAATATTACTATTGAATTTTGCTGATAAATTTTTTCTAGTTCTATATACTAAATATTCCATGGCTTCTTTTGAATCTGATTCATTCTTAATTTTTCTTGGATACTCTTTTTCATCATCTTCATCAAAATCAGGTTCAGAATCTATGTCTATAAACTCATTTGATAATAATCTTTCCAATTTATAAATTGTAAATATAAGCTCTTCATTTTGTAAGATTTCTTCTGGATATGTACTTAAATGTTCATATAATTTATTCATTGCATCATTAATAAGTTTATCTCTATTAGGATCTGATTTATCAAGTTCTTTAACTAAGAATTCAATACTAGCAATTAATTCTCTTCCTTTGTTATCAATTATATTTTTATCCCTTTTACTTGTCATTTTATACTTCCTTTTATATAACCGTTAACATAATATCATACTTTTTACTTTTTTTCAAGTATAAAACAAGAGCCAAAGCAAAGCTTTGACTCCCGTCTTAAAATTATTCGCTGATTCGTATCCAGTCTTCTGCTGTCCAGCCTTCTTCCATTGCCAGCTGTACAAAATTTCTTGCTGCATCATTCTCTGCAAGATACTGAATGACAGTTTTTGTCACGCCATAATGAGCTACAAAGGCAAGATCAAAAAACTTATCAACTTCACTTATCTTCAGTATTAAAACAAGGTTCACAAGCGTTTCAGTTCGTTCAATGTACATTTTACCGCTATAAACCTGTTTTAACTGTGGCAGAGAAATTCCAGTACGCAGCGAAATTTCCGCATCAGACATGCCAAGTTCTTCAGCACGTGCCTTCAGAAATTTTCCAAAGGTATACTTTGTATAATCCTTTGGATTTAAATCTTTCAGGTCCACGTTTTTTGCACCTCCCTTAAAATTATTTTCCGGGGTTAAGAAAGAGACTCTTCGAAACAATCTCATTCTTGCCTGACCATTTAGTGCGTGATTATTCTATCACCATTTTATGTAAATATCAATACTAAATTTAAATATTTTAACTCCTTTATACTCTTGCATATTTTTTAATTTACTGATATATTGGTTACAAATAATTAGTTTTTATGTGGAGGTAAAATATGATTAATAGAGAATTAAATCCTGAATTTTTAAATTCATTTCTAGATTATAGTATTACTGAACTAAATAAGTCTCCAAACAGCATAAAAGAATATAATTATGATCTTACTAACTTTTTTAAATATATGAAAAAAGAATTTAAATTAACAGATGAAAAAGATAATAAAAATATTAAAATAGATGATTTAACTATAAATGATGTAAATAGAATAACAACAGATAATATTAGTAAATATATATCATATTTAGCAACAGATAGAAAATGTGTGGCCACTACTCGTGCAAGAAAACTATCAACCATTAAGATTTTCTTCAAATATATGTATAAAAAGAAAAAATTAATAGATTCTAATCCAGCTCAAGACATTGAACATCCTAAAATTGGAAAACGTCTTCCAAAATACTTAACACTAGATGAAAGTAAAAAACTTTTAGAAACAGTACAAAATGATGATAACAGAAATCAATCTAGAGATTATGCAATCATTACCCTATTTCTAAACTGTGGTATGCGTTTATCTGAGCTTGTTGGAATAAATATAAAAGATATTACATTTAGTGAAGCAAAACTTAATGTTATTGGTAAGGGTAATAAAGAACGCACAATTTATTTAAATAACGCATGTATAAATGCAATTAATAAATATTTAGATGAAAGACCTAAAGAAGGAATAAAAAATGATTCTAAAGATGCACTATTCTTAAGTGAAAGACGAGAAAGAATTAGTAATAGAACTGTACAAACTATAGTTAGAAAAGAACTTCTAAAATCTGGTTTAGATATTAATAAATATTCTGTACATAAATTAAGACATACAGCTGCAACACTTATGTATCAATATGGAAATGTAGATATTAGAGCTTTACAAGAATTACTTGGACATGAAAGTATTTCAACTACAGAAATATATACACACGTAGATAGTAGCCAAATTAGAAGTGCTGTAGAAAACAATCCTTTAGCTAATATACAATAAAAAAGAAAACCCCGGAGAAATTAAGCTCTCCGGGGTTAAGGATTATTTGTCTCTTAAAACCTTAATAAGATTATACAAGACAATGGTTGCGAATGTTGCGATTGCACTTAAGAGGACAACGCCTGTGTAATGAAGCCAAATATTGGAGCTGTCTGCAAGTTTTGCTAATAAAAGCAAAATTGTTATTACACCTGCTCCTCCAAGTCCAACTTTTAAAAATTCGCGAATAAGTTCCATTGTTATAACTCCTTTCATAATAAAATTCACCTTGGAACTACACTTTAATTATACCATATTTTATGTTAATTCTCAAATTCTATGATGTTTAGATTTTAGTAAATATAATACAAAACCCAGGAAAGCTAGGCTTTCCCAGGTTTTTTCTATTCTCTTTTAAACTCTGAAAGTATAGAGCAAAAGAAGATTATTCCAGCAAGCACTGTTAATGCAATCATCATAATGCCTACTGCATGTACTAACATGGTTTCTTGACTGCTAAGCATTTTTTGGATTAGTCCAGGTAAATCTGCTACCGCAGCAAGTAAAAAATAGATACCAATTAGCACAATTAAAATCCGTTTCATGGTTGTATTCACTCTCCCCATAATAAATATATTTGGATTTCAATTATTTATTATACTATGTTTTATGTAAAATAGCAAATTGTTTAGTTACATTGTAGGTATTTGTAATTCTTGATTAATACTTAATGTTTTTGAATCTAAATCATTTTCTTCCATAATATCATTTATTATATATCTTATATCTTTATTTTTATAATAACTATTAGTTTCTGCTTCTATACTAGCAATTGACCATAAGGTATCACCTCTATCTACACATATTGTTTTATATTCTTTTTCTGCATGTGATAGTGTCTTATTTGTTATTAGTGATATGAAAATAACTATTCCAATTACTACTATTAAACTTCTTACAAACTTTGATAAATTCTTTATTTTCATACTTATTCCTCCTTTTCTTTTAGCGAACATCTTTTTGTTATGTATTTATTATACCGAACACGCGTTCTTTTGTCAATATCTTTTTTTAATTTTTTTATTTTTCTTTTTTTATTTGTATTTCTCCCCTTTTTCTTGCTTTTTCTACAAAATTATTTTAAAATAGATATAGTAAATTTTGGAGGTAATAATTATGGATTCAAAACCTGTTATAATCGGAATTGCTGGTGGTACTGGTTCTCGGAAAAAGTACACTTGCAGATAATATAAAAAAAGAATTTGAAAATAATATATCAATGCTTTCACATGACTTTTATTACAAAAGTAATGATGATTTACCATTTGAAGAACGTACTAAATTAAACTATGATCATCCAGATGCATTTGATACAGATCTATTAATTAAACATTTAAAACAATTAAAAAAAGGACAAGTTATTGAAAGACCTATCTACTCTTTTGTTAAACATCAAAGAGAAAAAGAAACAGTAACTGTTGTTCCTAAAAAAGTTATAATTGTTGAAGGAATTTTAATATTCGAAAACAAAGAACTAAGAGATATGATGGATATTAAAATATTTGTAGATACTGATGCAGATGTTCGTTTAATAAGAAGACTAATTCGTGATATGAATGAAAGAGGTCGTAGTTTAGATTCAGTTATTACACAGTACTCTACAACTGTAAAACCTATGCACGAAGAATTCGTAGAACCAAGTAAAAAATATGCAGATATAATTGTTCCTGAAGGTGGTCATAACTATGTTGCTTTAAACATGATTATAGAGAAAATTAGAAGTATATTATAATTTATATAATTTCTATTACTTAAATATTAAAACCCGTGAAATTTGATTTTCACGGGTTTTAAGTATATATAATTTTTATTATTAATTAACTATTAGTTATTAGATAATTCATCTGCTTTAACACTTCTTGTGTGTTCAATTTTTGTCCATGTTGTATCTGGTTTAATTAATGCTTTAATATTAATTAATATCCATGAGCCTAAGAATAATGGATAACAAACAAGTCCTTTTATCATAGGTTTAATTGGTCTTTTATCAAGTATCATAACAAGCATTGCTGTAAGTGGTGGAAGTAAGAATGTTGCTCCTACATATTTTAATATGTTCCATATTAAAGCAAGTGTTGTCATACCATTTCCAAAATAAATTACAAAGTTTACAAATAGTAATAAGAATGTAATTATAAGCATTGGCATACCCATTAAATACAAGAAACCATCAAAGTTCATTAATGTCTTGTTTCTTTTTACACCTCTAGCCAAATCTTTAAAATAGTATTTAACACATTGGATATGACCTACTGACCATCTCATTCTTTGTGTCCAAGATTGTTTGTATTCTAATGGCTGTTCATCATAAACAATTGCATCTGTTGCCCATCCTAATTTTCTACCTTCTGCAATATTAATTAAAGAAAACTCAATATCTTCTGTAAGTGTTTTTGTATTCCATCCTTTTTCTCTAATTAAATCATATTTAACCATAAAACCTGTACCATTTAATAATGGAGAAAGTCCAACATTATATCTTGCTAAATGGTAGAATCTATGCATTGTCCAATAGAATAATGCATATCCTGATGCCACCCATGAATCTGTAGGATTCTTTATATCTCTATATCCTTGTACTACTTCTTCACCTTGGCATAGTTTTTTATTCATTGCTGTAAAGAAACCTGGCATTGCAACATTATCTGCATCAAAAATACATAATGCATCATAATTGTCTTTACCTTCTTCTTTAATTGTACTTAAAAACCATTGTAATGCAAATCCTTTTGTTTTCTTTGTTTCATCAAATCTTTCATAAACAATAGCTCCAGCTTTTCTTGCAACTTCTGCTGTATTATCTGTACAGTTATCTGCAATAACATAAATATCTATCAAGTTTTCAGGATAGTCTTGGTTTTTTAAACTTTCTACAAGATTTCCTACAACTTGTGATTCATTATGCGCCGGAATTAATGCCATAAATTTATGATTCTTTTTTATAAGCAATGGTTTGTCTTTTATTTTAATTAATGAACAAATACTAATTCCAATATTGTATATCCAAAATATTGTAATTATCCAAGCTAATGCTTGTTGCAAAATATATAAATATTGCATATTAATCCTCTCTTTTTATTTTATATATTATTTAACCATCTTTATAATTATACTATTTTTTTTGAGATTTTTCAATCTTTGTAATTATTCTTGTGTTTCTTCAATTCCTAATCCTTTTTTTGTTAAGCTTATTTTTCCTTGATTATCTATATCTAATACTTTAACTAAGAATGTATCTCCTTCTTTTAATACATCTTCTACTTTTTCAATTCTCTTGTCAGATATTTTAGAAATATGAAGTAATCCTTCTTTTCCTCCACCTAAGTCCATAAATGCACCAAATGGCATTATTTTTGTAACTGTTGCTTCATAAATTTCTCCAACTTCTATTTCTCTAACTATTGATTCAATGATAGATTTTGCTTTTTCCGCATTAACAGTATCTTCTGCATAAATAAATACTCTACCATCTTCTTCAATATCAATTTTTACGCCTGTATCTTCTATTATTTTATTAATAACTTTTCCGCCTGTTCCAATAACATCTTTAATTTTGTCTTGGTCAATTGTAAGTGTTAAAGTTTTTGGAGCATATTTAGATAATTCTTTTCTTGGTTCTGGAATTTCTTTAAGCATAATATCATCTAATATATGTTTTCTTGCAACTCTTGTTCTAGCAAAAGCTTCTTCAATTATTTTATATGATAATCCATCAACTTTTATATCAACTTGTATAGCTGTAATTCCTTTTTCTGTTCCACCTACTTTAAAGTCCATATCACCA
>JAEEGL011900372.1_pt1 | contig 14451 bp, 11 predicted proteins | sample 9134231 | NCBI WGS metagenome assembly JAEEGL01 (sample SAMN16246548, study PRJNA631951) | gut metagenome | biome: gut microbiome; feature: rumen; material: fiber-attached | host: Bos | place: Iran: Karaj | collected 2018-10
AAAAAGGGAGGATGCCAGGTAAGCTTCCTTACCTGGCATATTATGAAAAAGTTTTTTGTTTGGTATTGTCTTAACTCATCTGACAATATTATATTAACAAGCGGATGTGTCCAAAAGATGATTTGAAGTGACCATTCTTTTAATTAATTGTAAACAAATTGTTAACGCGATGGCGGCCCTAAAATTGTTAAGTTTTGGGGCTTTTTTTATTTAATAGGAAATTACTCCGAATTTCCTATTAAACAAAAAACGCTCCGCTATGGATGCGCACTCGCGCGTAAGGTATATGTTGCATAAATGCAACCGCGCTCGGCGCTAGCATGTTGCGAGCAACATGCTTATTTAATTACGTTGAGAGTTATCCGAGATAATGATAAAATATAATAAGATTAATTTACTCTGAAATACATGTCTTCGAGGGTCGGATGAAAAAACTGCTATCTTGGAAAGGCATATTAATAATCCTGGTGTGCGTAGGCATCAATCTGGCGGGAAGGTCCCTGGCGATGGAGCTGAACCTCCCCTTCTGGCTTGATGCAGTAGGCACTGTTATTGTTGGAGTCTGCATGGGACCGGTGGCAGGAGCCTGCTGCGGGTGCCTGTCAAATATCACGCTTCAGATCATTGAGAAAAATGCTCTTCCCTATCTGCCGGTGTCTGTGGCAATAGGAGTCTTTCTTGGTCTTTTATACCCAAGGGAGAAGGTGGCTCACCTTAAGGTGGTCTCTGCAGGCGTTCTTACGGGGCTTATCTCTGCCCTTATCTCAACTCCGATAAATCTTATAATCTATGGCGGAAGAACGGGCAACATATGGGGCGACGGATTTATGGACATGATAGAGAGGGATGTTCATGTTCCAATTATCACATCGTTCCTAGGCGAGGCCTTTGTGGATATCCCCGACAAGGCCATCAGCGTTTTTATTGCTGTGGGTGTAGTAAAGCTCTTTAGGAGCTTTGGCAGGAAATTCATGAAAAGTTCAGCAGCCATGATGCTGATGCTTGCTCTTTTGACACCGATGCTGCTGTCCGTCAGGGCAGAAGCAGCAGACTTTGGTGCGGAATACGCGGGAACAGCCTACGATTCCGATACCGGTCTTGACTCCGTGGAGGTAAATGCCATAGCCCAGACCGGAGACGGATATGTGTGGGCGGGATCCTACGCAGGTCTGTACAGGTACGACGGCTATAAGTTTACCTTTGTAAATCTCGATGACCGGATCAGGAACGTCATGGTCCTTGAAGTAGACAGCAAGGGCTACATGTGGATAGGCACCAACGACAACGGACTTGCCAGGTACGACTACAGAACCGGTGAGGTTAAGTTCTATACCACCAGGGATGGCCTTTCCTCCAACGTGATCAAGGATGTGGCAGAGGACTATAAGGGCAATTTGTATGTGGGTACCGCGACCCAGCTGTGCAGGATAACTACAGAGGGCAAGGTTGAAGCCTTTGGCGGCAACAGCTATTTCGGGATCCATAAGCTTGCCGGCAGCGGCAGGACAGTTGCAGGCATAAGGACAGACGGGAGCATCGTGGTATTCAGCGACAAGCGCCTCATCTATGTTCTTGGAGGAAATTTTACATCCATAGCCGCAGAGGAAGAGGGCAATTACATCGTGGGCAGCAGCACCAATATCACCGGAAGGCTCTTTTTCAGCCAGGGAAGCACGGATCTGATGTCCAAGCACTACTCCGAGGAGCTTTCCTATTATAACGATATTGTATATTCCAAGGACTTTAAGGGGGCCTTTGTGTGCTGTGAAAACGGTGCAGGCTTTTTATCTGACAGGGGTACGATGACGGTTTTAAATTCCGAGAACTTTGGCTCCTCAGTGGTGGATGTGATGATAGATTATCAGGGTAACGTGTGGTTTGCCTCCAACAAGCAGGGAGTCAAGAAATTTTCCTGGAATCCCTTTGAGGATATATTTGCCAGATCCGGTATTGACGGAAGCGTGGTCAATTCTGTTCTTGTGAGAAAGGGACTTTTGTATGCCGGTACCAGCACAGGCCTTGTGACCATTGACCTTAAGACCTACTATTCCGTTCCGATCCCTCACCCCACATATTTTAAGAATGTCCGAATCAAGGACATCATGTGCGACAGCACCGGCAACATCTGGTTCTCAATCTTTGGCGGTGCGGGTCTTGTGGAAATGAAAAGCGACAATTCCCTGGTGCTGTTCAACAAGGATACTGCTAATATCCAGGGAGACAGCTTCATACTGACAAAAGAGCTGTCGGATGGACGCATACTTGCTGCCTGCAATACCGGCCTCATATTTATTAAGAACGACAAGGTCATTAAGACCATTGGGGAATACGACGGTATCAGTGCCCAGGTGCTGTGTGTGACTGAGGCAGAAGATGGAAAGGTCTACGTGGGATCAGACGGGGGAGGTATTTATGTCCTGGAGAACGATCAGGTGGTGGACACCTTTGATGAGGATGACGGACTTGATACGCTGGTGGTCTCGAAGATCGTTCCCTGCACGGGCGGATACATCTATGTCACCAGCAACGCCCTCTACTACAACGATGGCACCGAGATAAGACGTCTCTATGCCTTCCCTTACAGCAACAATTATGATGTGTTCATAGATGCCAGCAAAAAGGCCTGGGTTCTTTCCAGCGGCGGGATATTCATCCTTCAGGAAAGTGAGCTTCTGGAGGACAAGGGATATAACTACCTGCTGCTTAACAAGGCAAGAGGTCTTTATACCTCCATTACTTCGGGCTCCAACTATGCCCTGAACGGTGAAAGGCTTTATATTCCCTGTACTGATGGAGTAAGGCGTATCTCTACGATCAATTATGATTCATTTAATAACGAGTATAATATAAGGATTGCTGAGATCCTTGCAGGAGATGAGATCATAGAACCGGAGGATGGAGTGTACAACATTCCTGCTATCTCGGGACGTATCCAGTTTGATGTGGCGGTGCTGAACTACTCCCTGTCGGATCCGATCCTCCATATCTATCTGGAAGGCATAGAGGATGAGGGAATAGTCTGCACCCAGAGGGACATGGAGAGCCTTTCCTTTACGAACCTGCCCTACGGGGATTACAATCTTCACGTGGAGGTAATGGACACCTCGGGCAAAAATGTCATGAGGGATGAGATCTTCAAGATCCACAAGGAATCTCAGATTTTCGAGCGCACTTATTTCAAGCTGTACATGATACTGGTGGGTGTGTGCCTTGTGATGTACATGGGGTGGCTGATCAGCGATATGCTGCAGAAATTCAACAACATTCAGAGACTTCAGCAGGAAGCCTCCAAGGATCCTCTCACAGGGCTTCTTAATAAAAGAGGTGCCATTCAGGAACTTGAGCCCTTGTGCAGAACCGAAAAGGGCATGCTGGCGATCCTTGACCTTGACAACTTTAAGCCTGTCAACGATCTGTACGGCCATGACATGGGAGACAGGATCCTTATTGAGCTGGCCTCGATAATCCGCAAAAACGCCGGAAGTGATGACGTTCTGTGCAGGACCGGCGGAGATGAGTTCGTGGCGTTTTTCAGAGGGATGGACGAAGCAGGGCTACGGGAAAGAGCTGCAAGCCTTAACCTTGATATAGTAGAGACTGCCAAAAAACACCTGGGCGAGAGTATGAGTATTTCAATCGGAATTTCCATCGGTGCTGTAGAAGTCACAGGTGAAGGGCAGGAGTACGAGGATTACTTAAAGAAGGCTGACAGGGCGCTGTATGCTGTTAAAAACGCCGGTAAACACGGATATCTTTTGTACGACGAGAGCCGAATGGAAAAAGCAGCAAAGGATCTTGGAGCTGTGACAAAGGGCTTCCACAGGATAAGGACAGTCCTTGGAGAAAGAGGTGAGCGCAATCTGGCTTACAGGGCTGACGGAGACAGGATGGTTCCTGTTTTCCAGATGCTTCAGAGGCTTAGGGAAAACGGCGTTACCGGGGTAGTAATGGTTAAGTTTGCTGTATTGGCCAAGGAGGGAGACAGGATCTCTGAAGATGAGGACGAAGCCATGGCCGAAGAGCTCAGGGAGAGTCTCACCGGAAGGGATGTGATATCTGCAGCCGGTGGAGGACGTTTCCTTGCACTTATGGTTGACAGAACCGAAGAGGAGGCCGATGATTTTGCCCGGGGAATGATAATGAGATGGATGGCGAATCCTGCAAGCGCTAAGTATTCAGTCACCTATGATAAGGAGATGCTGTAAATTGCTTAAGACAATAGTTTTTTTGATGGATCCGGAGAACAGCGAGGAGGAAGAACTTCAGGAGATGGTCACAAGGACCGTCTCCTATATAAAAGAATGTGGATATGACAGCTATTTTGAGAGCAGCATATCACTTATGAAAAGCTCTTTTGACCAGGAAAGAAGAAAGACAACCCTGGTAATATGTGACAGCGGGGTCATGACAAAGTCGCTTCTGGAAAGCGGCTTTTATGTGGTGGGGATGCTGCACCACCTCAATGAGGGAGAGGAGTTTGAAGGCGCAAAATATGTCTTCAGCGATGTAGAGCAGATAGACATCGACTCCTTCGTTAAGTGCTATCAGAGATACGCAGGGGAGCCCTGGGAGATGCTAAGGACAAGCCGTCTGCTCATCAGGGAGACGACCCTGGAGGATGTGGATATTTTTTATGAGCTTTACAAGGACCCTGAGGTCACCAGATACATGGAGGGGCTCTTTGAAAATCCCGAGGACGAAAAGAGATATCAGCGGGATTATATAGAAAAGGTATACGGTCTGATGGGCTTTGGAGTCTGGACAGTTGTAAGACTGTCAGATAACGCCGTCATAGGCCGCGTCGGGTTTTCTGTAAGGAACGGCTTTGACGATGTGGAGCTGGGCTTTCTTATTGGAAAAGAGTACCAGAGACAGGGCTATGCCTTTGAGGCCTGCAGGGCTGCCCTTGACTACGGAAGGGATATCCTTGGGTTTGATAAGGTGCAGACCCTTGTAAAGAAAGAAAATGCCGTATCCATTCACATGTGCAAAAAGCTTGGCTTTGAGCAGGTGGAGGAGGTGGATGTGGAGGAAAACATCTACGGCAAGGAGTACAAGGATGGGCAGAAGGTGTCCTTAAATCAGGCCACCTACGGAAGGTACGTCAGGATGAGCCTGGTTTTCTGACACTCAGGGGCCAAAGTTGACCAGACTCAAAGATTTTTATGGATATTTTAAGGTTTATCCTGTAAGATATACCTGTACGTAAAAAGGAGAGAAAAATGAGTTCATTGGAAATATTTACTCTGGTAGCAGGTCTGGTGGGCGGCCTGGCCATGTTCCTTTATGGAATGAATGTAATGAGTGGAGGGCTCACCAAGGCAGCGGGCGGAAGGCTTGAGAGCGTTCTTGCCAAGGTCACAGGCAGACCCGTCATCGCCTATCTTTTCGGAGTGGGAGTTACAGCTCTCGTCCAGTCATCTTCAGCATCTACGGTCATGGTAGTAGGCCTTGTTAATTCGGGCATCATGACTCTCAAGCAGGCTGTAAATGTTATCCTGGGTGCCAACCTGGGTACAACCTTTACCGCGTGGCTTCTTTCACTAAACGCCATAAGCAGTGAGAATTTCATAATCAACCTGTTAAAGCCCAGGTCATTTACTCCGTTCCTGGCACTTATCGGCATAGCTCTTTACATGTTCGCTAAGAACGATAAAAAGAAAAATGTGGGAACTATCCTTCTGGGTTTTGCGGTCCTTATGTTCGGCATGAGCTCCATGTCCGATGCGGTATCACCGCTTAAGGACGTTGACGGCTTCAAGAAAGTGCTGACAACCTTCAGCAATCCCCTTATTGGTTTCCTTGTGGGTATCATCTTCACCATGGTAATCCAGAGTTCTGCCGGAACCATCGGTGTACTGCAGGCTCTGTCTCTTTCTGTCAGGGTTTCCTACAGCATGGCTATTCCTGTTGTTGTGGGCGCCGAGGTTGGAACCTGTATCACAGCCATCCTTTCATCCCTGGGAGCCAACAAGAACGGTAAGAGAACAGCCCTTATGCATCTGTACTTCAATGTAATAAAGGCTACGCTGTTCATGATAATCTTCTATACACTCAATGCCATTGTCCATTTTGCGTTTATGGACGACAAGATCGGCATGGTGGGCATCGCCGGAATCCACACACTGATAAACCTTGTGGCAACACCGCTTATGCTGCCGTTCTCAGCAGTTCTTGTGAACCTGGCCCTTCGCACCATCCCCATCGACGACAAGGAAAAGAAGGAGCAGGAGGAGCACGAGGGCATCAGAACACTGGATCCGAGATTTTTGTCCAACCCGCCCTTTGCTCTTGAGCAGGCCCGTCAGGCAGCCATCGCCATGGCAGGAATGTCCAGGGATGCACTGGTTAAGGCCATCGGTCTCATTGAGAATTATGACAAGGAGATCGCAGAGGATGTGGACTACCTTGAGAGAAAGGTGGACAGCTACGAGGATCAGCTGGGAACCTATCTTATGCAGATCAATGCCCATCACCTTGGAGTTAAGGACAGCCACACTCTGTCAGTTCTTTTGCATTGCATAACTGACTATGAGAGGATCAGTGACCACGCCCTGAATATCATGCAGAAGGCCGGCAACATGAACGAGAACAAGAGAGAGTTCTCCCCCAAGGCCAAGTCCGAGATGGAGATCTTTGCCAAGGCGGTTGAGGAGATCGTTGATCTGTCAGTCATGGCCTTTGAGAATCAGGATATATCCCTGGCCAAGCAGATCGAGCCCCTTGAGGAGACCATAGATGAGATCCACAAGGAGATGAAGCGACGCCATGTGAGAAGGCTTAGAAAGGGCAAGTGCACCATAGAGCAGGGCTTTGATCTGTCGGATATCGGCACTGACTTTGAGCGTATCGCAGATCACTGCAGCAATATCGCCGTTGGCCTTATCGAGGTTGACGAGGATTCCTACGATGCCCATGGCTACATCGAGCAGCTTAAGGCAGCAAGGGACGACAACTTTGAGAAGACCTTCGAGGCCTACCAGGAGAAGTATCTGCTTCCTGCAGTTAAATTTTAAATTAGCGGGGAAAGTGTTATGAATATAAGAAAGCTTAACAGGCTTGACGTGCTCATCGAGAAAGAGAGGAAGAAGGGCGCGCTTCAGGGCGCTGCCATAGTGGTGGAGCACAAGGGCAAAAGAGTCTACGAAAACCACTACGAGCCCGACAGAGAGGACAGCATCTACAAGATCTTCGGTTTGACCAAGCCCATAACCTCTGTGGCTGCCATGATGCTCTACGAGAGAGGAGAGCTGGATCTGATGAGCAGGGTCTGCGATTACCTTCCGGGCTACAAGGACTGCAAGGTGGTATCTTCCGATGGCATCAAAAAGGCCCAGAAACAGATTACGGTAAAAGATCTTTTGAACATGACCTCCGGAATTGTATATTCCGGAGATTTTGGTGAAGCCGAGAGGCTTATGACCAAGATATACAGGGAAGCCCGTACCCAGAGTCAGTCCGGGATCCTTAAGAGTAACACAGATATATGCAACAAACTGGCTGAGGCGGGAGTCGCCTTCGAGCCGGGAGAGGGCTTCAGGTACGGCCATTCCGCAGACATCCTCGGCGGTGTCATTGAGGTGGCCAGCGGCATGAGGCTCTCCGATTTTTTGAAGAAGGAGATCTTTATCCCCCTCAATATGGAGGATACGGACTTCAAGATAGGTGAGGGCAAGGAGTTCCGCCAGGCAGTTCTTTATAGAAGAGACAAAAAGGGCAGGGCTGTCCGGGCTGAGGACGATGCAAGGCGCCGCATGGAGATGGAGAATCCCTCAAAGGACCCCTGGTTTGAACAGGCCGGGGAGGGGCTGTATTCCACCACTGCAGATTTTGCCAGATTTGCACAGTTTCTTTTAAATAAGGGTTCTTATCACGGCAAGGAGCTCATCGGCAGAAAGACCATGGAGTTCATGGTTTCGCCGCAGCTTACTCCGGTGCAGCTTCAGTTTTTTGACAATGAACAGGACAGGGGCTGCAGCTACGGTAATTTCTTCAGGGTTCTTACAGATCCCGCAGCAGCCGCATCAAACGGAAGTATCGGAGAGTACGGCTGGGAAGGCAGAGGCGGAAGCTACTTCTTTGTGGACCCGGTTGAAGAGCTGATCTTCATCTATATGCAGCAGATAGAAGGGGGCTGTGACTACAGCTTCATCAGGGGCCTGCGGCAGATAGTGTACGGGGCCTGCTGACAATACAGGAAGTGTAAAGTAAGTTATGAAAGCTGAAAACCGACCTAAGGGATCGGTACCCCTTAGAACCAGTATATTATAAGGAGAGAGAAATGGAATTTGAATATATTGAGAAAAAAGATTCAGGAAGATACATAAACCGCTTTGACGTCCACTACAAGATGGAGGACGGCAACGAGAAGGTCTATGAGATGGTCAGCAGGAACAAGGAGATCAGAAACCTTGAGGAGCTCAACAATCCCAAGGAAGATGCGGTGGCCATCATAATGCACGATGAGACCGGTGAGAAGATCCTCATCAACAAGGAGTTCAGAATGGCTCCCGGCCACTGGGTATACAACTTCCCGGCGGGCCTCATCGATGAGGGAGAGACCAGGGAAGAGGCTGCAAGGCGTGAGCTCAAGGAGGAGACCGGCCTTGACATTCTTGAGATCAAGGACTGGTGGGGACCCTGCTATTCTGCCATCGGTTTTTCCAATGAGAGGAATGCATGCTGTCTGGGAGTTGCAGGCGGAACCTTTTCCGAGAGCACTTCCTTCCAGGAGGAGATAGAGCCCCGCTGGTACACCAAGGCAGAGGTCAGGGAGCTTTTAGAGAAAGAATTTTTTGCAGTAAGGACCCAGGCATACTGCTATGTCTGGAGTCACAGCTAAACGGGTAATCTGATGAACGAAAAAAAGGGAATATACCATGACGAGAAGCATGGTGAGGAATTAAAGAGGGGAATAGCAGGACTCAACATCTGCGAGGAGTGTGGAGGGTTCTGTACCACCAACGTGCCGCTGATGGAGGGACTGCCTGTCAATGTCCAGGTGTCTCTTATGGAGCACTCAAAGCACGAGTCCCTTAAAAAGAACAGCTACCTTTTCAGGGAAGGCGAGGATGTGGATTCCATCTGCATCATAAGGAAGGGCAGAGTCAAGCTCTGCAGATTTGACTCCCTGGGCCGTGAGCAGATAGTCACTATCCTTGCTGACCATGACATCATCTGGGAGGGCATGTTCCTGGACGGATCTGTTTATCCCTATTCCGCAGTGTGTCTCACCAATGCCTCTATCTGCCGCATCCACAGGGACGACTTCATAAAGGTTGTCAATGACCCGGCAGCAGCCATGAATACCATAATCCTTCTCAGTAAAAAGCTTCACGATGCCAATGAGAGGAATATGCTGCTTTCCACCAAGGACCCCATGGCTAGGCTTGCAGGGTTTCTCATGTACAGGGTGGACAGGAGTATCGATGAGGACATTATCCTGAAGTTGGACGACATAGCCGCCAGCGTCAGCCTCAGAACCGAGACAGTGTCACGTAAGCTCCGTGACCTGGAAAAGACAGGACTTATCCAGCGCCTTGGCCACGCCCGCATCCGGGTCCTGGACAGGGACGCACTGAGGGATATATACGTCTCGCAGTGAGATAGTGGCAAAAAAGAGCGCCCGCATTGGGCGCCTTTTTTTATCCTACAACGTCGAAGAGTACAACTTCTCCGTTGTTGAATTCCTCGAAGAGCTCGTCGAGCTTTTTGCTGTCTGCCACCTGGCCGTTTTCATCGGCACCGGTGTCATGGGTATCAGAAGTAATATAGTAGGTCTCACCGCCGTTGGTGTCATATACAACAGAGGCCTCCTCCTCTATAACAAGTCCTCCTGCCATGAAGCTGTAGCATCTTACGTAGTGGTTGCCGCCTGTCATGAGCCTGTCCCCTGAAATGGTAATGGGATAAGCTGTTCCGCCTGAATTGACGCGGCCTGCAAAGGTGGGTACACCTTCTTCGTTGTAGAAGAACACATCTGCCTCAGTGGTAACATTGGCAACATCTCCCTCGCCTGCATTGTTGTCATAGATGTAATCTGCAACAAGGAGCACGTCTGTGCCGCCAAAGCTGGCATTTGCATAGCCGTAGCCTGCAGGAAGCTTGTCCACGATCTGTGTGAAGGTGTCACAGCCGGTGATGTCGATGGTGGGCTCAATTGCATCTGAAGGCATATTGAAGCCGGGCTCATTTTCAGGTGCGTAAATGGCTTCTGCCACTGCCTGGATGTCGAAGCCCTCAAGATCGGGAGCTGTTACTCCAAGGGTGTATGCATAACCTGTCTCAATGTCATACCAGCTGCACAAATCTGCCATCTCGGAATCGCCAACGTATCTGTAGAAGTTAGCCGGCATGTTGCCGCCTGCCCAGCCTGCCAGTATTCCTGTATTTGTGGCGGTCCATTCATAGAACATGCCTGAGATGTCGGCCTTGTCCTCTGTGGTGGCTTGGATCCTGGCTGTAAAGTCCATGTTGTCCAGAGTGAAGTTCATCTGAACCAGCTCGCTGGGGAAGCCTGACGGATCTGCTGCGGAAGGCATCTCGCTCCAGCTTACGTTAGTAGCTCCCTCTGGAGCCTTGAAGAGCTTTGCGAATTTGGCGTTGGCTTCCTCTTCAGTGATGTCAACCCAGGGATTAGCCATTCCAACCAGCTCGGTAGTTGATTCTTCTGCTGCAGCAGTAGTTACCTCTTCTGCAGCAACCTCTGTTGTATCCTGTGCGGGAACCTCTGCATCGGTCTTGCCGCAGGCTACCAGTGAAAGGGCTGTAAATCCTGTCAAAATAAATGCGATAGTCTTTTTCATTATTTCTTTTCCTCCTCAAAAATCCTGTAAACACTTACATCACGGTTTATTATACGAATGGGATATAGTAATAGCAAAAGAAATTTTCATTATTTATACATTCTTTAGAAATTTAATTTCTACTACATGAATTGAACCCAATCTTTATTTGTGATAAAGTAAAACTGATGGCGCAAAGCATTATTCTTAAGTTTTTTCGGCGCCAAATCTCCTTTAGAAAGGTGGTGGTTTTTAATGAAGTCAGATCCTCATTTATGCAGCAGCGATTCTGCTCCCGGTCGAAGTACCATAAAAACCACATACAAAGGAGATTACCATGGAATTAGAAGAAAAGACTCTTGCCCTTGAACTCAAGGAGCTTCTATCCTCCAGGCAATACACCAAGCTTCGTCAGACCATCTCGGAGATGAATACAACAGATATCGCTGAGGCGATGAGTGAGATGGAAGAAGAGGATTCCCTTAAGATGTTCAGAATCCTCCCCAAGGACATGGCTGCGGACGTTTTTGCCGATCTGGAAGCGGATGTACAGCAGTATATCATCCGTTCAATGTCTGATAGAGAAGCATCCAGTATAATTGAAAATCTGATGGCCGATGACGCTACAGACATTTTGGAAGAGATGCCTGCCAGCGTTGTTAAGCGCATCCTTGCCAACGCAAGCCCCGAGACCAGGGCGGATATCAACCACCTTTTGCAGTACCCGGAGGACTCCGCAGGTTCCATCATGACAGTGGAGTATGTGGACCTGAGGGAAGACATGACCGTGGCCGATGCCATAGAGCGCATCAGGAAAAAGGGCGTTGACTCAGAGACCATCAACATATGCTACGTTGTCACCAAGCAAAAGGTCCTGGTGGGAACCGTGGCCCTTAGATACCTCCTTATCATGGATCCCGGTCAGATAATCGGTGACATCATGAACACCAATGTCATCAGCATCGGCACCATGACCGACCAGGAGGAAGCAGCCAGAACCTTCCAGAAGTACGGCTTCACTGCCATGCCTGTTGTGGATAACGAGGGCAGGATGGTGGGTATCATCACCATCGATGACGTAGTGGACATCCTGGAAGAAGAGGCTACCGAGGATATCGAAAAGATGGCAGCTATCGTGCCCTCAGACAAGCCCTATCCCAAGGTGGGGATATTTGAGACCTACAAGAACAGGATCCCGTGGCTTTTGTTCCTTATGATCAGTGCCACCTTCACCGGAGCCATCATCACCGGCTTTGAGGATGCCCTTTCAGCCTTCGTGGTGCTGACAGCCTACATCCCGATGCTTATGGACACAGGCGGTAACGCAGGATCCCAGGCCAGTGTATCCATTATCCGTGGACTTTCCCTTAAGGAAATAGAGTTTCAGGACCTGTTTAAGATAATATGGAAGGAAGTCAGGGTGGCAGCCCTTTGCGGAATCACCCTTGCCGCTGCCAACTTTGTAAAGCTCCTTCTTCTGGACAAGCTCCAGGTGACTGTGGCACTGGTCATCTGCCTGACTCTACTTATAGTAGTACTTATTGCCAAGCTGGTGGGATGCTGCCTGCCCATGCTGGCATCAAAGATAGGCTTTGACCCGGCGGTCATGGCCAGCCCCTTTATCACGACCATAGTCGATGCGTTATCCCTCCTGGTATACTTCAATATTGCCACCAGGATGCTGCATCTTGTGACGTGACGCGTCCTGCCAGCCCCTTCATGAGTACGCCGGTGGAATCTATTTGGACCCCTTTCCACATGTTCTTGCGATAATGGCACAAAATCACGGGCAAATACTTCGGAAATATAGTTTTTGTCAGCTTTTTTGTGCCATTATGCCAATATGTTGGAATTGAGGGTCCAAATTTCGCGTTAAATACTGGGGTGTCATCCACACATAATCACCAATATGGCACAAAACAGCTTTCTATGCTTCGTATCATGAAAGACCATTCACCATGTTATTCTAATAGATTTGCATATTAAATTTCGTCAAGTTCTTAAGATTTCCGGCAGATATTCTTAAGATTTCCTTAATGTGCTTTACAAGTATCTCCTGCAGTGGTAACGTCTTCATGTTGAATTCATTCTACAGTCCCAATCGGGATGGCTGCGGCGTTCCGCCGAGCCTGTCGCAAATATTTCTTGCGATGACATTTCCACAAATCTATAATTAAAGGAGAAACACAATTTGAAAAAAGAAACACCAATCAGACGTAACCACAAAGACAGGCTGTTCAACTTCATATTTGGGAGTGAAGAAAACCGAGCCTGGACGCTGCAGCTGTACAATGCTGTAAATGATTCTCACTACGATGATCCGTCATTGATCAGGTTTACTACTTTAAAAGATGTGCTGTATATCAGCATGAACAATGACACATCATTTCTGATCTCTGACATATTAAATGTCTACGAACATCAATCGTCTTACAACCCAAACATGCCCCTGAGAATGCTGCAGTATGTGGATGAACTATTCTCGGGATACATCGCCGAGAACAAGCTCAACAAGTACGGCTCTTACCTGATCCCGCTACCTGTTCCAAAGCTTGTGGTATTCTACAATGGTCACAAGGATGTCGAGGACGAGACGATCCTTAGACTCAGTGACTCTTATCCTGTGGAGTTCAGGAACAATCCAGATATAGAAGTCATTGTCCGAATGCTTAACATCAACTACGGCAGGAATGAAGAATTGCTTGCCTCCTGCCAGCCCCTTAATGAGTACGCCTGGTTCATCAATGAGGTCAACAATAACTTAAGCGATAGTGATACTTCAGAAGCTGTAAATAAAGCCCTCAAGGCAATGCCCAAGGATTTCCAGATATATGGATTCCTTGCGAAGCACACATCGGAGGTGGAAGGTATGCTGGATACTGAATACAATGAAGCTGAGATAAAAGAGCTGTTTATGGAAGATGGCCGTAAGGAAGGACGCAAGGAGGGGCATAAGGAAGCTTTAGACGAGGGTATCAAGGCTTTCATCCTCGACAAGCTGGAAGACAATATTGCCAAAGACGTTATCATCCAAAAGCTTATCAAGCACTTTGCCATGACCCAAGAAGAGGCTGAGGGCTATTTCAACAGGTTTGCAAGTTGAATTGCCTGTGAAGAGGTGGTTTATAGTGATGGCTGCGATTGCTGATGGATTGCTGGTGATGGTTGCGATTGCTTTACGGATTGCCGGTGGAATCTATTTGGACTCCCTTCCTCATGTTCTTGCAATAAGGGCACAAAGCACTCTGGACGGGATGCTGTTACCAGAGCAATCGACGATTGTATCAACGAAAATATCCTCAGAGATTTTTTTAAAGCTAACAGGAGGTAATCGACGTGAGTACAATGGAAGTTACTGAGGAAGAGATGATTCAGGTTGTTGCAGATGAGAATTTTGAAAAGGGCCTTTCCCAGGGGGCTGAGAAATTACTGATAAAGCTGATTGTTGGCAAGATTGCCAAAGTGGTGCATGTCACCAATGGTACGTCTGAAGGTTACAAGCAAATCAAAACATAGTATAATAATGACTGTGGATGCGGCGTGGATTCCACGCCGCATTATTACTGAAAAAAGGAGAGCGCCAAGAATGAAAAAATTCAATACTACAGCCGTGTGTATACCATCAAAGCATTATATGGTAGATCTCTCCAAGAGAGTAGAAGAAATA
>JAEEGL013925411.1_pt1 | contig 14451 bp, 8 predicted proteins | sample 9134231 | NCBI WGS metagenome assembly JAEEGL01 (sample SAMN16246548, study PRJNA631951) | gut metagenome | biome: gut microbiome; feature: rumen; material: fiber-attached | host: Bos | place: Iran: Karaj | collected 2018-10
ATAGCCTTGCAGTTCATGTCAACGACTTCCTGACCCTTCTTGGAGAACTTGGCAACAACCTTCTCCTTCATGTAAGCGATTGCTTCATCTGCGGGAAGAACCTTTGCAAGTGTGAAGAATGCCGACTGAAGAACGGTTGATGTACGCTTTCCGAGACCGATCTTGCCTGCGATATCAACAGCGTCTACTGTATAAACCTTGATGTTGTTAGCAGCGATGTACTTCTTAGCTTCAGCATTGAGATGCTTGCCGAGTTCCTCATCATCCCACTGGCAGTTGATAAGGAAGATTCCGCCGGGCTTAACATCCTGAACCATCTTGTAGCCCTTGATAATGTATGACTGCTGATGACATGCAACAAGGTCTGCCTGATTGATGTAGTAAGGGCTCTTGATGGGCTTATCACCGAATCTCAAATGAGAAATGGTGATACCGCCTGTCTTCTTCGAATCATACTGGAAGTATGCCTGAATATATTTGTCGGTGTGATCACCTATGATCTTTGTCGAATCCTTGTTGGCGCCGACCGTACCGTCACCACCGATACCCCAGAACTTACACTCAACTGTACCTGCAGCCGATGTGATAGGTGCGGGCTTAACTTCGGGAAGTGAAAGACCGGTTACATCATCAACGATACCGATCGTGAAACGAGCCTTAGGTGCGCTCTTCTCAAGTTCTTTATAGATAGCGAATACAGACGAAGGAGGAGTATCCTTCGAACCGAGTCCGTAACGACCGCCTGTAAGGATGATGTCGTTCTTACCTGCCTCACGAAGAGCAGCTGCAACATCAAGGTAAAGAGGCTCACCGAGTGATCCGGGCTCTTTTGTTCTGTCAAGTACAGCAATCTTCTTTGTTGTAGCGGGGATAGCTGCAATAAGCTTTGAAGAAACGAAAGGTCTGTAAAGACGAACCTTAACAAGACCGACCTTCTCACCCTTTGCAGTAAGATAATCAATAACTTCCTCGCAAACATCACATATGGAACCCATGGCAATGATCACGCGGTCAGCATCCTTTGCGCCGTAATAATTAAAGAGGTCGTAATCCGTTCCGAGCTTTTCATTGATCTTTTTCATGTACTTCTCGACAACTGCGGGAAGTTCATCGTAAACGGTGTTGCAAGCCTCTCTGTGCTGGAAGAATACGTCGCCGTTCTCATGAGAACCACGCATAGCAGGCTTCTCGGGATTAAGAGCATGCTCTCTGAAAGCCTTAACCGCATCCATGTCGCACATTTCCTTAAGATCTTCATAGTCCCACTTCTCGATCTTCTGGATCTCATGAGATGTACGGAAACCGTCAAAGAAGTTAAGGAAAGGAACTTTACCCGAAATAGCGGCAAGATGAGCTACAGGGCTTAAGTCCATAACTTCCTGAGGATTTGTTTCGGCAAGCATCGCGAAACCTGTCTGACGGCAGGCATAAACATCGCTGTGATCACCGAAGATGTTAAGAGACTGGGTAGCAACGGTACGTGCCGAAACATCAAACACGCAGGGAAGCTGCTCGGCAGCAATCTTGTACATGTTGGGGATCATAAGAAGTAATCCCTGAGATGCTGTAAATGTTGTGGTGATGGCGCCGGCTGCAAGAGAACCGTGAACCGCGCCTGCCGCACCTGCTTCAGACTGCATCTCTACTACCTTTACCTGATTGCCGAAGATGTTCTTCTGCTTGGAAGCCGACCATTGGTCAACACTGTCTGCCATGGGGCTTGAAGGGGTGATGGGATAAATCGCAGCTACGTCAGTGAACGCATAAGCGACATGAGCAGCAGCTGTGTTACCATCCATAGATTGTTTAGCTCTGGACATATATAACCTCCTAAAATTGGGTAATACTATTTGAACCCATTTGGGATAATTTTATCACAGAGATGTCTATATGTAAAGGAAAAAGGGCTATGCCTTTTAGCATAACCCTTTGACTTTATGATCGGTATTCTATCCGATCATGAGGAGATCTATCAATACATTGTAGCATCGCCCATAACCTTCTGCCAAGCAGCTGCACGTTCATCCATGATGGCCTGTCCGCCTGCTGTAAGGTACTGATTCATACAATCATTCCAAACTGTATCGAAATCAGCTTCGGGAGCTGTGATAGACTTGCAGTAACCTGCGTTGCGGAGCTCGGAAAGTGTGTTGCCGAGACCCGATTCAGCCTCGATAACACCAACATTAACCTGAGCAGCAAATTTAGCATCGTTACCGGCAACTCTCATTGCTTCAGCAACGTCGTTTGTATCTACATTAGCGTAGCTGAGAGCCTTTGACTTGATTGTGGATTCCTCATCAAGAAGGTGAAGACCGTTACATGTCATTGTGTAGTCAATGTTGTACTGAGAGTTGATCGTGTTTGCAACATGCTCCTCATCAGCTGCGATAATGTTAACGGAACCGTCAGCATTCTTTGTGAATGTGATGCCTTCCTCACCAAGCTGGAGGTAGTTGATGATCTCGGGATCTGTGATCATGTTAAGGAAGAGGAATGATGCAAGAACGTTCTGGTTTGTCTTAGGCATGAAGATCTTACGATCGGAACCTGTTGTTGTATAAGCGTACTTGCTGTATCCGCCGTTCTTATCCTTGAATGTGTCAACAGCTACGAACTTAGCGTCAGGTCCTACGAGCTGTGTAAGCTGGTAGTTGATGCTGTTCTCACCATCACGGAAAGGAATATCATAATTACAGATCATAGCTCCGACATAGCCGGCTTTCTGCATATCACCTTCTGTGGCATCGCCGTCTGCGTAGAGTGCGAAATCTTTCCAGATAAGACCTTCGTTGTACCACTTGTTAAGAACCTTAACAGCGTCCTTTGTTCCGTTCTGAGTATAATGTCTCTCATCAAAACCGTTGATATAAAGCTCTTTATCTGTGATATCGGGATCCATGAATGACTCGATAAGTGTGCTTGCTCTCCAACCTGCATCGGTTGCCATCGAGAAAGGAACCATCTTGCTTGCGTCTGCACCAAGGAGTGTTTCAGCATTGTCTCTGAAAGCAATGAGGCAATTTTCGAATTCTTCTACTGTGGTGGGCTTTGCAAGACCGAGTGTATCAAGCCAATCCTGACGGATGAATGTAGCGGTACGGTAGTACTCTGCTCTCTTACCCTCGATAGCGTAGATAGCGCCTGTATCGGGATCTCTGTGAGAAAGGAGTCCTGCAGAACCGAGCCAGTTCCAAAGGTTAGCGAAGAGACCCTTGTAATCTTCAGTAAGGTACTCAGAAAGGTCTACAACACCGTCCATGTCAGAATATGCCTGGATTGTAGCATAGTCATATGTGTAGCAGATATCGGGAGCTTCCTGAGCTGCGAGGAGGTTGTTGATCTGGTCAACCTCTGTCCAACGGGGAACGGGAACATACTCAACTGCGATGTTGTATCTCTCGAGTGCCTGCTTCTTGATGTAATCTGTGTACATGTTGTCGTTTGCGGGTGTCTGTCCGTCACGATCATAGCATTCAACCTTGATTGTAACCGTCTCAGGGAATTTGCCGTCAACAAGTGCACCGTTTGTGAGAATGTTGATTTCATCCTTATTTTCGATTACTTCAACTTTCTCTTCATCCTCTGCCTGTGCGAGTGTTGTGCCAACACCGCTTTCAACTGCGGGCTTGGGAGCCTCTTCTTTCTTAGCGGGCTCAGTTGTCGTTTTGTTGTCGGTTGCGGGCTCCTCTGTCTTGTCGCTGCTTCCGCAAGCGCAAAGAGAAAGAACTAAGCAAAGGACAAGAATCATTGCTAATACTTTTTTCACTTTTAGGTCCTCCCTTTTAAAGTATTTATATTGAATTAACGGTAACTCACTGTGAGAAACCGGTCATTCCTGAAAAGTCCGACGGTAATGATCATTCCGTCATCATTCCTTAACGGCACCGAGTGTAACGCCATGGATAAAATATTTCTGAAGCCATGGATAGATACAAAGGATCGGCACTGTCGAGAACATAACAATAGCGGATTTAAGCGATTCCGAAAGTCCCGGTTTACTGAATCCTTCCTGCGCCGCCGTCTCGACACTGTTTATGGATTGCACGATATTGTAAAGAAGATGCTGCAATGTATATAATTCCGAATGCTCAACCGTAATGTACATGAGCGAATCCGTATATCCGTTCCATCTTCCCACCGCATAGAAAAGTGCAAGTGTTGCTATAACGGGTTTCGAAAGAGGAATGTAAATCTTTAACAGAATTCTTATATGACTTGCTCCGTCAATCTCGGCCGACTCTCTGAGCGAATCGGGAATGCCGTAAAAGAAGCTTCTCATAATGATCATGTTAAACACAGACAAACAACTCGGTATCATGAGCGCAAACGGTGTATTAAGGAAACCGAGTTGCTTCATAAGAAGGTAATTCGGTATGGTTCCTGCGCTGAAGAACATCGTTATCGTGATAAGAATGTTCATAATGCCTCTGCCGCGAAGGTTCTGATAAATGAGAGGATACGCGCAGATCGTAGTCATAAACAGCGAAAGGAACGTACATACCACGGTAAGCCCCGCTGTCCAGAAGAACGCAACAATGTACTTCGAATCCGAAAGAACCGTTTTGTAAGAATCAAAATTCAGTCCTTTGGGAAGAAGATAAACCTCATGTTTAATCAAATACGATGTATCCGACAGCGATCTTGCAAGCAGATTGAGCATCGGAATGATACAGATAAGTGTTACAAAAAAGCAGATGACAATAAATACAATATCTCCAGCTTTTGTTTTGTTTGATTTGATCATATGATTGTCCCCCTAACAGTGTCTTACCATAATCCTCTTTCGCCAAGCTTTCTTGAAAGGAAGTTGGCGCTCAAAAGGAATACAACTCCGACAACCGATTGGAACAATCCGACCGCAGTCGTAAGTGAGAATTGCAAACTCTTAATACCGCGTTTATAAACGAATGTGGAGATAACTTCCGCCTTTTCAAGAACGAGTTTGTTCTGCATGGCGAAGTTTCTGTCAAAATTACCTCCGAGAATACCGCCGAGCGCCATAATCAAAAGAACAACGATCGTGGATTTTATGCCGGGCAACGTAATATGCCACATTTTCTTAAATCTGCCGGCGCCGTCAACGGAAGCCGCTTCATAAAGCTCGGGGTTGATTCCGGCAATGGCCGCCAGATAAACGATAGAGCCCCATCCGAAATTCTGCCAAACACCGAACATTATGTAAGTCCATACCCAATTGTCAGCTTTCCCGAGGAAATCGATCGATTCGATCCCCATATTGTTCAGGACGATATTAATAAGTCCCGAAGTCGGAGCAAGGAGCTGAAGCGCAATACTGTAAATGATAACCCACGAAAGGAAATGAGGCATGTAAGCTATAGTCTGTACAACCTTTTTATATCTCTTCGCCGTTAGTTCATTCAGCACCAGTGCGAAAATTATGGGTGCGGGGAATCCGATTATAAGATCAAGAAGATTAAGCGTGATCGTGTTTTTCAAGGCAGTATGGAAATTTTTGTCTGAAAACGCCTTAACGAACCACTTGAAAATATCAACTTCTTTTTTCGTTGTGGCCCAAGGCATATCCCAAAGGTCCATATTAAGTTTATAGTCCTTAAACGCCACGATAATATATTCCATCGGCTTATAACGGAAAATGATGAAATAAACCACAGGCAAAAGGAGCAACAGATAGAGTTGCCAATATTTTTTCAAAGCTGTTGCCACGGACATTCTGCGAGGTTTATATCCCTCGATATAATTTGCGCCCTTGCTCACTTCAAAAACCCCCTTTAATATATTTTTCTTCCAAGTTTATCAGGTACGCCGGTGTGGCGGAAATAATAAGTATTTATTCTGTCTCTCCACTCGCATGCGTTTTTAAGCTGACCTTCAAGTCTCTTTTTTGTTCGCTCAAATCTATCGGCATCGATTCTGTCTTGCAACGACGACCAAATACCGATCATCTTTTCAACATCCTCCGCTCCCTCAAAGTGTGAATCATAAATATGCTCGATAACCGTCTTTCCGGACTTGAGTACATAATCGTAATTAAGTCTGTGGAAAAACAAAACAAGTTCATCGGGACAAGTTTCAAGGTTCTCGTAGAAGCTTCTGACCGGTTCATTGTACTGATCGATCATCCGTGTACCGGTTTTGCCTCTCTCCACTCCCAACCCGTTTCTGTCGGATCTGTGATATGTACCCCATGGTGAAAATTCATATCCTTCAACATCAGGTCCGTAATGATGACCGGGACTGATCATCCAACCGATTCCGAGCGGGGAGGTATATTTCTCATATGCCGGCCAAGACATCATAAGAATCTGTTTAACGGATCCGGAAACCAAATCATCGACCCCGAACGTAATCCGCGACCATTCATCGGCAATTTCTTCGGCTGTAACGTCGGGATCAAAAGCAAGTCTTCCGAAACCGTAAAGATTTGCGGCTGCCAGATCGTGACCGGTCCAGTTCGGGTCATCTCCGGTGTTCGAAACAGCTACCATGCCGCAGCATCCGTTCTTGCCGTTTTTAGTGACGATGTCGCGTATAATGCCGTCACCCGAACCGTTGTAAGTCTTAAATTCCAAAATCTGCTTAAACATCGGAATAAGATAACATACATCTTTCTGCTGTCCGGTGTACTCCTGAGCGATCTGGAATTCGATCATCATGTTTGTTTTGCAAAGACCTCCGAAAAGAGGCGACACAGGTTCTCTTACCTGGAAATCCATCGGTCCGTTCTTGATCTGAAGAATGACATTGTCATCAAATTCACCGTCAAGACCGATAAAATTATCATAGCATGCTCTTGCGCGGTCCACCGACTGATCACGCCAGTCCTGTTGACAATTGTAAACAAAGCAACGCCAAATCAGAAGCCCACCGTGAGGAGCGAGTGCGCGTGCAAGCATGTTAGCCCCGTCGGCATGAGTCCTGCCGTAAGAGAACGGTCCCGGTCTTCCTTCGGAATCGGCTTTCACCAAAAAACCGCCAAGCTGAGGAATGTCCTTGTAGAGGTCATCTGCGGTTTTTTTCCACCATGCGGCAACATCACCGTCAAGGGGATCGGCCGTATCGGTTGCGCCAAGTGACATCGGCGAAGCGAAATTGAGGCTGATGTAAAGCTTTATGCCGTAGTCTCCGAATATCTTGGCTATATCAATAAGTTCGTTACGGTCATACCCCGAAACAAGACCTGTTGCGATGTCGTTCACATTGACATTGTTGATCGCTACGGAATTGATTCCTACAGAAGCAACAAGCCTTGCATATTCTCTGGTCCTGTCGTCGGTATAAAGATGATTGTTCTTAAAAAAGAACGATCTTCCGGAATAACCTCTTTCTATCGATCCGTCTGGATTATCCCAGTGATTGAGCATTCTTATCGACGACGCGGGCGATTCTTTGATTTCAACATTTTCCCCAAGTTTTCCGGTTCTGACAAGCGTGATAGTTCTAAAGACTCCGTAAAGCACACCTCTGCTGCTTGCCGCCTTAATTGTGACGGAATTTTTTCTTGTATTGATGCAGTATGCGCCGTCCGTCATGTTCAAGGTCTTATCGAAAACAATGCTGATTCCGTCCGTTCCGGAATTTGTCGAGGCAGTAATCAAAGCTTCTTTTCCAAAAATATCCGACGAAGCTCTTTTTATTTCATCTGCTGCAGAAGCAAGTATGCTGGCATCCGTTCTGTCGCTTGTGTCAAAACCGACCAGTGCAACTTTTTTCAGGCAATCGCCAAAGCCGTCGGCGATTTTGTTTTTATAATTAAGCCATGCGAATTCGTAGCTCATAACATACCCCTTCATCATTTATCAATTTTGAGTATAATTATCTGACGTCTGTCACACTATTCACTTATGGTTCAAATGATTATCATATATTGCGATTGTTACCCATTTATATTATGACTATATATCAAATTTTGCTTTTTCAGTATTTACAGTATGCTTGTTACATGTTATAATTTACTCGTTTTATAACATAAAGAGATATAATCCACATGTTTTACATATGTTAACCATCGATTTTTGGCTTTTTTGAACAATTTGGGCAATCGCAATTTTTGAGTATCTTAAAAAGAGGTGTCACTTAAATGATAGAAATATTGAACGGTATTGTTGAAACCGTTTCATACGAAGGTATGAACGGAGTGCGTGTTTACCATAACGATGTCAATGAAAGCTACCCTATCCACTGGCATAATGCTATGGAAATAATCATGCCGATCCATAATTGCTATTACATAGAAATAGGCGGAATCAAATTTACCATTAACGAAGGCGACATTCTCCTTATTCCCCCCGGAGAGCTCCATGCTCTCTACGCGCCTCCCGTGGGAGAACGTCTCATCATCATGATGGATTATGCGCTCATGTGTAATCTTAAAGGCATGGATTCAGCACTCAGAAACTTCCATCCCTACAAACTGATCGAAGGAAATGTCGAAAGCGATCTTGCAAAAAAACTCACGATAATCCTTAATGACATCGAGAAAGAATACTTCAGCCGTTTGCCTTACCGAGAAGCCAGGATCTATTCTCAGCTGATAAATTGTTTTGTGTATATAGGTCGCGAATCGCAAAGAAACGAAAGACAGTTCGGAAATGTCAAATCAAACAAACAACATGAATATGTAGAGAAATTTCTTCGTGTATGCAATTACATAAATGAGCATTGTACGGATGACGTTACCGTTGAACAGCTTGCAGACATCGCGGGTTTTTCAAGGTTTCATTTTGCCCGTCTCTTCAAGCAGTTTACAAATGTCTCCTACTACGAATATCTTACTCAAAAAAGAATTGAGCATGCCGAAAAGCTCCTAATTACTCCCGATATATCTATCACTGAGGTTGCGATGCAGTCGGGCTTTAATTCACTCTCAACCTTTAACAGGGTATTCAAGAACCTCAAACACTGCACGCCATCCGAATATAAAGGTCTCAACAGCATCACTCTGTATGATTCATGATTGATTTGTGTCAAATTTTATTGAGAACTCCTATCAAAAGCTTCACAGTTCTTTCAAGAGAATCAATCGAGATCTTTTCGTTAACGGAATGAATGTCGTCTATGTTCGGACCGATCGAGACAAGATCACAGCCTTTTATGCCCGAAGCAAAATAACCACATTCAAGACCTCCGTGTGTAACAGCCGTTTCCATTTCTCTTCCGTACATCTCTTTATATGTTTCACAAATAATGTCACGAAGTCGGGACGAAGGAGCATATGTCCATGCAGGATAAGGATTTCTGATATTCCATTTACACCCGGGGATTTGAGAAAGTATCTGTGTGACTTTTTCTTCAAGCTCTCTTCTTCTGTCGTCACAACCGGATCGCAGTGAAAACGTAAGAATCAGATCTTTTCCTTCAATCTTTGCGACGCCGAGATTCATGGATGTATCGACACAATCCGGTCTGTCCTTCATCATCAGCGTAACTCCCTGAGGAATTCTGTTCATGGCAGAAAGAAAATCCTTCGTCTGCTTAACTCCGAGCACATAACCCTTCAAGTCGTACAATGAATCCGATGTCAAAAGATCCACGGAAATGCTTTTTTCGATATTCACATAACCGATAAATAATTTGTTTTTAATTTCATTTAGTTGGTCAAACAGTCTTTCTTTATTTTTCCGTTCAACAAGAATTACCGCCGCGGCATCGGAGCAAATCACATTATCAAAATTACCGCCCGCATAATCCGCAAGACAAAATTCGATATTTTTGATTTTTACGAGGATATCAGTGATCACACGAAGAGCATTTAATCTTCCTTTGTTGATATCACATCCGGAATGTCCGCCGGCAAGACCGGAAACGTGGATTCCGATTTTGCACAAATCGGTCTGTCCGCATACTTTATCCGCACCTTCCGATTTCGTTATATCATTAAATACATACTTACTGTTCGAAAGCCCGAGCTTAACATCAATCCTCTCACCACCCGCGCAGGCGCAGGTTACCACTCCCTCTTCTTCACTGTCAAGATTTATGAACATTTTACCTTTAAGGATATTTTTATCAAACGCTGCGGCACCGGACATGCCGGTTTCTTCATCGACTGTAAAGATTGCTTCGATCGGCGGACGAGGATCATCCGTTTCATCAAGCACGGCAAGAGTCATGGCAACACCGATACCGTTATCCGCTCCGAGAGAAGTTCCGCGCGCTGAGATTATTCCGTTATCGATAATAATATCAAGCGGATCGTTTTTCATGTCTTTGTTACATGAATCCTCTTTAACACACACCATATCCTGGTGCCCCTGAAGAATAACAGTGTTTTCGGGAATGTTTTCTTTTTTAATTGCAGGCGCCGAAATAAACACGTTACCCATTTCATCGCGAGTCGAATTTAATCCTCTTTCTCCGGCAAATTTCATAAGATAATCACCGATTCTTGCGCAATTACCCGAACCGTGAGGAATTTTACAGATATCCCCAAAAAAAACAAGTGCTTTTTCGGTCAATTCTTTATATCTTAATTCATTTTGCATCATATTGATCATTCTCCCATTCAGAGGCGGTTATTATTTTATAACATTAGGTCCGAGACGATTCGGAGGTAAAACAATTGAAGCCGGATATACTATTATCTTTTCAATTCCGATATTGGGATCACCTGCAAATACTTTAAGCGAATTTGTTCCGCTTTTCAATCTTACCTTTTCAGAAACGACATTAATGCCGGTCATTACATTACTGCTCCAAAGAGCATTTGTAAAATGAGTCTTATAATCCTTGCCGCAAGGCTTAATCGTGATTGGATCCGAATCATTTATACTGATCGTAAATCTCATCTCATCACCCATGACCACCGGATTTCGACCGAGTGTATAAAAATCTATGTTGTACGCTCCGCCTGCTTCCGTTTCAAAAAGATATTCAAGATACGGCTTTTCTTCAAGCTCAAAGAAGCTTTTGTCAAAAGGCGCCGCTTTTACCGCATAACGCTCACGTCCCAAACCCTTGACGGTAATAAAGCTTCCTTCCTCACTGTCTGTGGCGGATGCAAAGCTTTCGGCCGGAATCACGATAATACCCGAAGTACTCTTATGGATGAACAGTTCGCTTTCTTGTTCCCCGGGAGCGTAATAAACACGTACGATGTCTTTTACAATAGGATTATCACAAGGTGTTTTCTTTTCACCGAAGTCAAGCTCCAAGGCAATATCCGCAAAGCCTTTACTATCAAGTTTCGATCTGTCCGTACCAATCTTTATCTCAAGATATGTCGCGGATGAAGAATCAAAGCTGCCCGAAATCGGATCGATCCTTAAGTGAGGATCTTCAAAAGTCAGCTTGTAATCAAAATCATAAGGCGCTTTCAGATCAATAAACAGACTCGTTTCATCATTGTCCGAATCAGCAAGCACATAAGAAACAAGAGGCTTCGAATCTGTCCATATAGAACCGGTATGAAAATTCGGGCTGTCCTCAAAGCTTATCACTGCAGCTTTTCTGTCAAGCGGATATACTTTCATGCTCGCCGGATAATTCCATATATCGTCATTCCAGTTCTTAAAACCGGTATGAGCCGATGCAAGCATATAATTCCATTTTCCGCCGTGCCATGCGTGAAATTCCCTAACCAGAGCTTTATCGTTTTCGATTGCTTCTTCAATACGGGCGATATAATCATTTGCTCTTAATACGCCTCTTCCCGCAAGGAATCTGTTCATTCCGGCGTAGAGTCCCGCAAGCATTGAATAAGCCGAAACCATACCCTGATAATAAAAAAGACTTTCAAATGCTTCGACCGCATTTTTTTCGAGACTGCTTCTTAACGAACGACCAAGTTCTGTAATCTCCTGTGCAACAGCGATCATCCTTTTCGTTTCGTTAAATACTGCGGGAGCAAAGCTTTCGGGCTGAAGAGTCTCGGGATGAACGATCGAATTCACACGTGTAAAAAGCTCGACAAACCTTATAATATCCTTCTTCCTGCCCTCTGAAACGCCATGACCGAAATTCCTGTCTGTAAACTCCTTCATGTATTTGTCTGTAAGGTTGGGAGCAGACCATTTTTCATAATCATAAGCGAGATCCATAAAGTATGAAAGCGGAAGTTCGTTAAACTTAATATCTCCCACATTAACAATCCACAGCTTTCTGACACCCGATTCATAAGCAAGCGTCATTTGATCCCAAATATGCGGCAAAGTAACACAGTCCACACACTCATAACTTATCGGAGCGCCGTGATAATCAAAGTGATAATACATTCCGAAGCCGCCCTTATGATTTCTGTCCGCAGTAGTCGGAAGTCCTCGTGTATTTGCAAAATTATCATCTGACAAAAGAAAGATTACATCTTCAAGCTCATCCCAGTCCTTAAGTCCCTGCGTGTTTTCATCACCGTAATAGAAATCCTCAACCTCCTTATAAATAGCAAGCATTCTGTTGATTTCCCTAAGATCGGGTGAAACGTTTTCCCTTAAGAGCCTGTACTGCTCAAGAATAGCGCTTTTTAAAACATTGATATTGTCCTCGAGGGATGCATCCTCCCCGAGAAGAAGCGAATCATCCTCTCCTCTCATACCTATCGTGATTATGTTCTCATAAGCACGATTTCGGATGAGACCGTCCCTCCAGAAGTTGCTTATGGCGTCTTTATTCTTTACAAAACTCCAAGTATTGTCTTCTCCGTATTTTTTATATATTTTCTGCCATTCGGCTCCCGCTCTGCAGAGAGGTTCATGGTGGGAAGTGCCCATAACTATACCGTAGATATCGGCAAGCTCTGCATTTTTGGTTCCCGGACCGTCTTCCGAAAATACTTCAAACCACATGGCCGGCCACATATAATTTCCTTTGAGCCTAAGAATAAGCTTGAATACTTCGTCATATGCTTTGGCATTTGCCCCACCGTATTTCTCAATTGCCCAATTTCCGAATGCGGGCAATTCGTCATTTATAAATAAACCTCTGTATTCAACGGATGGTTCTTTCGAAATAAATCCGTTCGGTATATCGATCACAAGATCTTTAACATGAGGAGGCTTAACGTCACCCCAAAATACAAGGGGCGAAACGCCGCACCTTTCAGATATATTCAAAAGTCCGTAGATCGTTCCTCTTTTATCCGAACCCACCACAAGAAGGATTTTGCCCGAGCCCGCATCTATCTCTTCGGCATCAAGAATAAAGAAACCAAAACATTCACGTTTCCCCCTGAGTGAGGCAATATCTGTTCTGTTCTCAAGACAGTCCAGAAAATCACTGTTCGATACAGTTGCTGCAACTATCGAATAACCCGAGAGATTTTCGGGAGAACCTATAACACATTCGGGTTTAATATCACAAACAAGCTCTATATCTTCGGCAAGTGTTTCAGCAATACGTTTTACTCCTTCGAATGCTCTTTTCTCAACATAGATTCTACCGGATGTTCCTCCCGTACTGATACAGAAATTCATATTAACCTCCTCGCCCAACACTTGACTGCATAAAAAGTTTTCTTTAGCGGAGTGTATTTCGCCGCTGTTTCTTTGACCAATACTTGACCGCATATATAATTGTAAACATAAAAGGTCAATATGAGAAGTCAGATATTACTTTTTTTATGATTAAATAGAATCAGCTCCGGAATAATCCGGAGCCGAAATATAACAGATATATTAATGCCTTGGGACGATAACCCAAAAGGTTACTGCTGTGCACCGATCGCAAGTGCTTTCTTGTTTGACTCGATCATTGCTTCTTTCTTGGGAGGAATACACTTTAAAAGTCCCTTATCAAGAGAATCCTGCGATACAAAGCCCGTTTCTTTGAAGAGCTTTCCAACAAGGATCATGTTTGCGAGACCCTTAAGTCCGCCTTCATCGGCAAGCTTTGTTGCGGGGACGTAGTAAACGGTAACGTCTGTTCTCTCAACTTTTACATCAACTGTTGAGCTGTCTACGATAATCGTTCCGCCACTCACGACATTGTCCATAAACTTAAGGAGTGAAGGCTTGTTCATGGCGATGAGTACGTCGGGATTAACAACGAGCGGTGAACCGATGGCGTCGTTTGAAAGAACAACGCTGCAGTTGCATGTACCGCCACGCATCTCGGGACCGTATGAAGGAAGCCAACTGATCTCAGCTCCGTCAACAAGTCCGGAATATGCCATAACTTTTCCTGCAAAAAGGATACCCTGACCACCGAATCCGGCAAGGAGTACGTTCATTGTCTTATCCATCAGTTTTCACCCCCTCTTTGCAGTCGATTTTTATTCGACTGCGTTTCCTCGCCCAAACCATCACTCGAACGCAATGTGTTTTGAGTTGTCGCTGTTTTATCCTTATATACACCGAGAGGATAATAAGGAAGCATATTGTTCTCAAGCCAATCTACGGCATCCCTCGGAGACATACCCCAGTTTGTGGGACATGTGGAAACCACTTCTACGATCGAATATCCAAGACCGTTGATCTGGTTCTCGAATGCCTTCTTGATAGCCTTCTTTGCTTCGTTGACATGCTTAACGTTGTCAAC